>ENA-OQCW01001309-OQCW01001309.1-human-gut-metagenome-genome-assembly--contig:-NODE-1309-length-10398-cov-2.604420_pt1 | contig 10398 bp, 16 predicted proteins | sample MGYA00242767_ERZ504593 | MGnify/ENA primary metagenome ERZ504593 (study PRJEB26092, sample SAMD00036307) | human gut metagenome | host: Homo sapiens | study: EMG produced TPA metagenomics assembly of... | reverse complement strand
TTTGTATTGCAATGCTCGAAATGTTCGAAGCGGGACTGGAAAATATGTTTCAGGGCGAAAACTTTCAGATCATGCTGATTTCGGAAGAAAATTCCCAGACTGTATTTGTCCCGGGAAGCGCAGGAATGACGAACGGATTGAATGCATATATTTGTAAAATCAGGGGCGAGAGATGCGAAGTGGTCATCCGTGGTGCAAAGGACGTGAAGAGGGCTGATAATCTGGCGGAGAATTATATCCCCTTTGATGCGATCGTCTGTACAGATGGCGGTGATACCTGCTTTGAATGTTATGTTCAGGAGATTTTGTGTAAGGATATCCAAAAAGAGCAGTTTGGCTGCAAAATAACAGATACGCATATGAGACTTGGATCAACGATCCACATCGGACAGTTTTACGAAGCAGAGCTGTTATTCGGGAATCAGTATTTCGTCTCTCGTTTTGCTCTGCTTATTCTGAGAGAAATCTATCCTGAACTTGAATTAAATAAGGAAATAACGCTTTATGGATATGGAATCTATTCAGAATCTCTTCTTGTAGAAATCCGAAATGCAGTCCGACGTATGAAAAAGGGGGTTGATATTGATTATATTTTCCTGGAACGGGAAGAAGAGCGGAGAGAGTTTTCACATACGGACAGGATCCGTTATAGCCGGATGTTCTGCAATTCGCAAGAGCGGAGGGAGTATGTGCGAAACAGGAAGTACATACTAATCGTACCGATTAATTCAACATTAAAAACACACCAGCGCCTGTGGGAGCTTCTAAAGGAAGAAAATTCTCTGGAAGGAGATGGGTGGATTCTTAGAAATTATGCGTTGATATTGGTGGGATCGAGCGGTAGCAACAACTATTGGAAAAAAGACGGGAAATACTTGAGGTGCAACTATGCCATCTCGCCACAGCCCCGTTTTTTTGTAGAGGTGGATACGGATTATCAGGAACCGCTAATCTGTAAGAAATGTTTTCCGGATGATGTGATGGAAGAATGTCCTCTGATCGAGGTAAATGCAGCTTCCACAATACCGAATCAGGCGTTTGGGATAGTGGATGAAAAAGTGGATATCAGTGGTGTTATTGAAGAGACAGAATCTCTGATTCTGGAAGAAAGCCAGAAAATGGCAGAGCTGAAAGACTGTCTTTTATATGGTCATATGACAAGGAATGACGGGCACTATCTATTTTATCTGGCTACGGATCAGTTGGTTAGAAGTTCGGAAGAGAAAATTCGGAAGTCATTGAATGACTGGAAGAACAATGTGAAAACCGGTGAGTATGAGTATCATATTCTAGTCGCACCGATGCATTACAGCAACTGCACTTTTGTCGAGTTAGTGAATGATATCGTGTTTGACAGTATGGCGATGATCCTGCGGATTGATTTTAATAAGGATTTTAGAACAAATGTCTACACAAAGTATTCGAATATCCGTCAGTATATCAAACAGTTGGAAAAAATTGACGGCGAGGTCACGGTGAATTTCCATTTTGTGGACGATAGTATTATTACGGGTAGGACATACCATAGAGCAAAAAGTCTGATAGAGACAATGGCAGGTTCTCACCATAGGACATCCGATAAAGTTAAGATCAGGATTTTTGACCGTGTGTTTACACTTATCGACAGAAATTCGAAAGAAACCCGGATGCAGTATATAGCGCAGACAGCAGACGGGGAAGATGAGCTGGATACGCATTATTATACCTATATACGGATGGAAATCTCCAGTTTACGGAATTATGGCGATTCCTGCGTTATCTGTAATCTATACCGCGAGGCACAGCTGCTGTGCAGTACTGCTTCAACGCGGATTGTTTCAAAGTACTGGAAAGATGGGGATGAAAAATTTCAGACTGGTTTCGCTTGAAGAAGCACTCGGCGCAAAAGAGCACGGATTGAGAAAGGGACCGATGAAGGGTATCAGAAAAGAGCTTATCGCAGAATGTTCTGCAGTCATATGCTGAAACGTATTCTGGACAGAGCGGAATCATGGGAATCGGATTGGAAATATAATTCGGCTGCTCCTTCATGTTTTGAATGTGGATTATCAGTTACGATCAAAGAAGAAAAGTGGAATATTTATTTCTTACCTGAAAGTTTGCTCAGACCGTTTCTTGTATTTACGAAAGAGGTAAGGGAAGCAATATTCGATATCCTGCTTGCGATTTCCGAATTCGTGGTGAAGGAGCGAAATATTGAAGTATGCGCCAAAAGGCTTAGTGAAAAAATATTGGAATAATCGGGATATTCTGGCAGAGTGGAGGCGCATTGTAGATGATATCCTGTTGAAGTTAAGCCAAAAAGAAAAAACTGATCTGGTCATGGTATGTATGAAACAATTGACGGAGATGAAGAGTAATTACATCATTCGCCTGGAAAACATGGAGGCGCTCTTCGCTTTCATGAAGCAGAATTGGGGAACTGATCAAGAAAGGCTAAAGGATTTTGAATATCGATATATTATCCTGATAAAGAGGCTTACTGGAATAAGTTCAGATACCAGCAAAGGCCTGTGGCTTGATTATGCGCTGCAGAACGGAAAAGAGATGCAGTCTGACAGACAATATAAATTCGCTGAAGTAAATAAAGATTTTCTGCAGACAGTGATTCTGGAAAATACGCGGGTATTCCGGGACGGGATCCAGAAGCTGAACATGAAGTTGAGATATGATATGAAGGTGAGGAAGAGCCTTGATAAGTATATCGCCTGTCTGTGTGAAAAAGAGTATGAAAATCTGTGCTATCTCAATTTCCTTAATGGAGTAAAAGAAAAACATAAATTTGAAAGTGTTGGACAGCTGAAAGGTTTTTCTAATTGAAAATGGTTCTCCTACGTGTTGGCTGAGCCCGGAGAAGGTTGTGCAGGTGTTTAGTGGTTGGGAAATAAACGGAAAAAGTTTGGATGAATACTGGGAGTACTGTCTGTCTGGCTTGAGCAGAAATTCAAACGGAAATGAGCTTCAGCGACTTGTTGAAACACTGAAAAAGGCATATGACTACTATACCAAAGATAATTATCAGTTTGAGCATTTTAAAAAGCTTTGGGAAGAATTGGAGTTGTGGGAAAATGGGGAAGAGAATATACAATTAACATGTGCCCCTTCAGATAAAGTACCTCTGTCACAGCAGGAAGGGAAAAGAAGAAGGGATGCTAGGGAAGGTTGAGAAGCTGGCACGGCTGTCAGGCGAGATGTTGAATCGCTCTCCCCACCAAGTTTTGATTGAATATGATGACATTTCAGAGTATTATTTAACTGAGGTGGAACGCGTGTGCGAAGAGGAAACCAGTGATATTGCATACGAAAAAAAAGACTGTAGAGGGGCGTTTCCGGAGAAAAGGGAGCCGGCATTACTGTTCCCTTGTTGAAGCGATTGGAACCTCAGATGCCATGAATGACGAGATCCATCAAAAATTGAATGACGAAGCGGTGTTGCGGAGAATTGAGGAATACGGATTTTATTATGGAGAAGGGGTATTTATCTGGAAGCTGGGCGAGGACAGCAGTTATCCGATCTTCTTTTTTGTGAAGCTGGTAAATGACGATGAAAAGATGAAATACCGGATCCGAAATCTCCTGCAGTTTCGGGATGAACTTGAAAATTATATCTTCGACAGCGAGAAACCCGACTACTTTCATGAGCTTGCAGTTGTACATAATCGGCTGAATATCTACAAAAATCCGAAAAGCGTTTTCCATGACAGCGAAGGAATTATGGAAGAGAAATTCCGTGGAGTATTAGAGAAACTTAACGGGGAAGTAGAAAAGAAAGAGGAACAGAAAGAGGAACAGAAAGCGGAAAAGAAAACCCAGGGACACAGGAAAGGAGAACCGGAGATATGAGAGTAAGATTTGAAGAAGATGAACGCTTTGTCATAGCAATGTTTAAAAAGAACTGCCGGACGGAAACCATGCAGGAGATTCGCAGGATACTTCCCTTTGTGAAAGAAGATACGGAGATGCTCACACTTGTAAACAGTACGCTAAAAAGATGGAGCAGCTAACAGATCAGGAATTTTCTGTAATGGATCTGGAAGAATACCGGCAGGAACCGGCGGAGGGAGAGGAATAGTGGAAGTCAATCAGTTTGCATGGTATCAGCTAAAGACAACGCCGGAAAAACCGCCTGATCCGGTTCCGCTGTTATAAGGAGCTGCAGGAGAAGAAAATCCCGGTGCGCCATGAGAATTATGGGCAGGTATATTTGGGGCGGATGAAAAACGGCGATACGCCTGCAGGCATTCGGAAACGTCTGGAAGAACATCCGCCCCGTTCCATAGCCTGCCATTCCCTTAGTGTCAGTGATGTGCTTGTCTTAAACAGCAATGGTGAGATTACTGCTTACTATGTGGATAAAGAGGGATTTATCGTGATTGCGGGGTTTCTCCGCCTGGGTTCCTCCGGTGCGCTGATCTCTTATGATACGACAGACTTCCATATCGAGGGAAAAGAGGGAAGCTGGCTTGCATACGACAGCATCATCATAGATGGTCGGGAATTTTTCCTGATGGAACATACCGCATACGGGGCGCAGGCGGCAAATGTAGTCCTTGATGGAGACGGAAATCTTGTGGTAGACAATGTTTTCCATGGGTTTGACGAAGCCGTCAAACAGAAGATCCGGGAGTATCTGTATCCGCAAAAAGAGAAACTCTCAGAGGAAAAACAGGAAAAGCCGGTACTGGAAAACTGGCAGAAAGCCTATGAAAACGGGGAATATCTGCGGAGTGCAGAGATTACAGAGGAACAGAATTATAATATGATCGACGGGCGTATGAATAACCTGCCATTAAAACCACGGAAGATCGGGGAGCGTATCTCTGTCCTGGATCGTCTCCATCTGAAGCAGGCGGAGATTGCCAGAAAGAGCGGGAAGCCTGTGCCGCAGATGGCGGCGGAAGAAGAAATGGAGCGGAGAAGAAAATAAAAAAAGAGGAAGATGTCTTGCTCAATGGGGGGCAGGGGGTAGTGTAAAAAAAACTTTGTGGCTTTGGTAAAAAATGGCTCCTTTTTGGTAAGAATTACAGATATGACAATTCTTATCGAAAAGGAGTTTATTTATGGCAGTAGCAAAAGACCAAATCCGACAGATTATTACAGAAAACAACATTACCAGTGTGGCTGATGTTTACTCCCTTCTCAAAGACAGCTTCAAAGATATATTGCAGGAGCTTCTGGAAGCCGAGATGGATGCAACTCTGGGCTATGAAAAAAATTGTAAAGGTGATCTTAAGAGCGATAATAAGAGGAATGGCCACTCTCCCAAAACACTCAAAAGCCAGTACGGGGAATTCCAGATCGATGTTCCCCGTGACCGCAATGGTGAGTTTGAACCAAAGCTGATCCCTAAATATCAGCGGGATATTTCCGGGATTGAGGAGAAAGTAATCTCTCTCTATGCCCGCGGAATGAGTACAAGGGATATTCATGACCAGCTCCAGGAACTTTATGGGATTGAACTTTCCGCCGAAATGGTCAGCAAAATCACGGACAAAATCCTTCCGGAAGTGAAAGAGTGGCAGTCTCGTCCACTGAACCCTGTATATCCTTTTGTTTTTATGGACTGTATCCATTACAAAGTCCGGGAAGACGGCAGGATCCTCAGCCGCGCTGCTTATATTGTACTGGGAGTTACCGTGGAAGGATACAAGGATATTCTCAGTATTACCGTAGGAGCGAATGAGACCAGTAAATTCTGGCTCGGAATGCTCAACGACCTGAAAAACCGTGGCGTGCAGGATGTCCTGTTCTTCTGCGTAGACGGTCTCCCCGGATTTAAAGACGCAATTCAGGCCGTTTTCCCACAGGCACAGATCCAGCGCTGTGTCATCCATATGCTGCGCAATTCTTTTAAATATGTGAATTATAACGATCTGAAGAAGTTTTCCGCAGACTTCAAGGCTGTCTATAACGCGCCCAATGAATCCGCAGCTCTTTCGGAATTGGAAACGATCAAGGAGAAATGGGGAAAGAAATATCCCTATGCGATCAGTAACTGGGAAAACAACTGGGAAGATGTGAGTTCTTTCTTCCAGTTTTCCGGAGATATCCGCAGAATTATGTATACCACAAACATCATAGAAGGGCTGAACCGTCAATACAGGAAAGTCACAAAGACAAAGAGTGTGTTCCCAAGCGATACCGCTCTTGAAAAGATGCTGTTCCTTGCAAGTAGAAATGTAACAAAGAAGTGGACTCAGCGGTACCGGAACTGGGATCAGGTGTTGAACCAGCTGATCATTTTATACGATGAAAGACTGACAGCATACCTGTAAACAGAAAACAGGAGTGGATGTAAACACATCCAGCTCCTGTCTTCACCTTATCCCTTCGGCATTTATAGTATTCCCAGAAAATCCCACCTTATTCCTGAGGCCGGGTGTGGGCAGAGCCCACGAAAAGGGATTGCTGATGCCGTTATTTGTGCTGCAAAAAAGTTTTAAAATTCATTGTATAACCTGAGTCGAATGGGCAATACTATTATCAGATAAATAATTCGACAGCAGAAAACCAGAAATTCGGACAATACAATTATACATATCTGGTTCTTATCAGAGAAGATTTTTCCCCATAGACACAGAAAATTTTACGCCCTCTCCAGAAACGTAAAAAGGAGCCGTCCGTGAGGTGCGGCTCCGAGTCATTTGTTATTCCTTTTTCTTCTTTGGACACCAGGCCGGAGAGGTCTTTATCGGAACCTCATCGGACCAGGCCTTTCCATAATCCAGGAATCCAGGATCTTTTGACATTCTATGTTCCTGAAAATAATCTAAAATATAATGCTGATCCGGATGCTTACAGCGAAAAGAAGCCCGGCTGTTACCGTAGGGACGAAAGGAATTGCAAAATTCACATTCACTGCACTTAATCTTTTCTTTCATATCGTATCACCTCATAATTTTCTTTTTATTATTTGCATACATGAGAGCTTCCGCCACGCTGATCTGAAATGTCTCTTCAAACCAGTGCCAGATTTCTTCCCGGTGTGTTCCAGCTGAAAATCCGTGCCAGGCTTGCTCAATACATTCTGTTTCCGGGTTCATAGGGATGTCTCCAAATTCCGTCCAGAGACGCCGGATGCTGTCCGGCAGGTACAGGATGGTAAGGGTAAAGCAAGACTCGGAAAACAGGGGCATAAGGATACGGCTGTAGACTGTCTCCCAGTCGCCACCTGCAAGCCCGCATCCCAGATAACCGGGAATGGCAACCTGCGACAATTCCCGCTGTGCTGCCAGGAACATCATGGCAGTCAGGCTCTGTCTCAGTGCTGCATAATCGGTATCTAATCCTCTGCCTGTGGGAATATTCTCGGCAAAACAGATGCGCTACATACTGAGTGACGTCAGTATCCATCCGCAGCATCAAAGAGCAGGATCCTAAAAGTTCCTCTTTATTTTTCCTGCAAAGCTGCTGGTATGCTCGATACTGTTCTGCCGTCAAAATACGATGCCGGATCTGCCTGGCTACGCCTGCCCCCATAACACCCTGGCAGTTGACCTGGTGGGCGATAATGGCAGCATCAGAACGAAGCAGATTTCCTTTCCTTTCTTTGATCATAGATTTTCCTCCATTTGTTCTTAAAGATATTCATAGGTTACGTTTTGGCTCTGGCACCATTCTTCCACCAGATTCAGGTTTAGCGGGCTGTGTGTTGGGTGCTTGGAGATCCAAACCGAAGGGTTAGGGCTGTGATACCATAAATCTTCCGGAGCCGGCCCTTGCGTATCCTCGAACAGAAGGACAGCAGGACGCTCCAGAAATTCTTTCTGCCGTGCGGATAACCCTTCCTTCTCCCGGTAACGGAGCCGGTAGCCGAGCTGGCACTGACTGTATTTGCAGCGTTGGAGCTGGACCTGGATACAGGGATGAATAGAAATTCCCCCGTTATCCATATAGGCCAGATAACCGGGCTTGGACCGATTGACCTGCTCAAAAGGGATATTGTCATGGTTCTGAACTGGCAGCATGGCGTTTTCCTTCTGAAATGCTATTTGAGAAAAACCAAATGTATCACAGAAATAGAAACGGCTTTCTCCCGGTGAGTGCTGTATTTCCAGAATGTCAGAGACTGACATGGAATGTCCGGTGAAACCGATCTTTTCCAGATAGCGGGCATCCGCTTCATCTTTGCGGTTGAATGTCCGGTAGATTTCTTCCAGTGTGGCGACTTCCGTTTCTCCGCAGAATACGGATTCATAAATTTCTGCAGGCGGTGATGGATACCCGGCTTTTTGAAAATAGGAAAGGGGCATAAACATCAGCCTGTCCTGATCCAATTCCGGGATGATCTGATAGATCGTTATTTTCATAAGACATCGTCCTCCTTTGCCAAAGAAGGACCTCCCTGGTTGGAAGATCCTTCGTAATCATTATGGTTATTCGTTACACAATTCTTTTTCATAGTTCAGGAGCTGCTCCCAGGTCAGCCATTCCGGTTTCCCGTCTGAAGGTAACCCCTCCCATAACTCTTTCATGCGATTAATGTGCTGTTGTGGATTGCTCTCAGATAAGATGGTAACACTTCGGTTCCCGTAACCGAGAAAATATTCACAGTCACTCTGCATCCGGCTTAGCATCATATACTGGAACTCATACGGGTTTCTTCGGAACGGTTCTGACTCAAAGGTATATTCCTGCTGGATGTGAGATACTGGCTCCCCATCCAGGTCATTCCTTGTAGTAGAATACAAGTCCGGGGTTTCGGATTTCCCCAGGTTAAGGTCTTTCCAGAACCGTCCGTACTGATCCTCATAAGTTGGACAGTCAAAATCATCTATGCCGACGAATTTCAGCGTTAAGACCGTCTGCTTCTTTTCTTCCATGGTTCATTCACCCCTTCATGCGATTTCATTTTCCATTTCCAAACTCCATTTCAGCTTTTCACGTACATCCATCAGGATAAGCCCTAACTGATTTTCTCCGTGGCCGTTGACCTTGCCCCAGAAGTAGTCGCCCCAGGTATTGCCTTCTATGAGAAGGCTGTTTCCTGTGGCAAGCAGGGCATCCCGCAGCTCTGGGTTCTGCATGAATTTGCACATACAGATTTCATACATCAGGGAAATCTTTACCTTGTCCCAGTCCGGGCGCAACGTGAGTTTCTTTCCCGCTTTTTGGCTTCTGCCGGATTGTGCAGGCGGAAAATAGAGAATTGCTGCTGCTCTTTTGCACAGCAGGTCTTCTGCGCCTGGAAAGCGGCTTCATTATTGGCGTAGGTCTGCCCCATGTAGGTGACAGGAGCCGGATAAAAATTACTGAGAAATGCGTATTTTCCTGTAAAAGAGGAGATGACATTCCTGTGAGTTTGTTTATGGATAGTTTCTTTTGGTTGATCATTGGATTTCATGCACATTCCTTTCCGCACAAAAAAAGGAACCGCCTATCCTATAGGTAGTTCCCTTCTTAAACATAGTGCTTAAATCTTCAGTTTGTCTGTAATTCTTTTTGCTCCTGCTCTTCATAGAACCGGTCTGCGATGTACCCTGCCGACTCCGCCCAAAGCGTATTCTCGGTATTCTGCAGAGCCTGATACGTCTTGGAATGGTAAAAGGCTCCGGCGGCATCCTGGAAAGAAAGATGGCTCCGTTCCTTGATGATGTCGATCACGTCCCGGATCTGGATACACAGGTTCATCGTGATATCTTTGTTATTGAAAAAATATTTTCCTTCCATAGTTTACGAAACCTCCCTTCGGGATTCCAGCGTCAGGTGCTCCAGGGCAAGGGGCGTATGGAAAGACACCTGGTTGTTGACTTTATTATAGCGAAGCCTTTCCACTGCTTCCTCGGCTTTTAAAATACCTGACAGGTATAACTGCACAGTCTCCATTGTATTGTCGTCTGCAACAGGCCCTACGACCACATCATAAGCGTGCTGGATGCCGCCTTTCGTGCGGTTTTCTTTGATAAACTCCAGCCACTCCCGATCCAGAGCAGCAAAGTGCTTGATCTTCAGGTCCTCTGTCTGGTGGAACAGGTAACGGTAAACATATCTGCCGCCTTTGTGGGAGCGCAGATAAAGACGTTTGGCCCATTCCTCCGCCTGGCTTTCCAAGACGGTACAGTAAAATCCCCGGCCAAAGTCACGGCGATTATGGGATTTTCCCAAGGTCAATCTCATCAAATGCGATGTTGGAACCGTGGTAAAGCACCAGTTCCAGAGCATTTTCTTTGATGATTTCCTCCACATATTGAAAAGTCTCTTCCATATCTAACTGATGAAGCGTTTCGTGCTGTATCAGAATTTTTTCAAAACCTGATGCTTACAGAAGAGATTCAAAGACGTCCCCTTCAGACAGATGATGCTTTTGTGCGTAATACTCGACTGCTTGTACAGATAAGATTTCCACATCGGATTGAATACTCATACTCATCATTGCCTCCATTTGCCTCTATTATACCC
>ENA-OQCW01001308-OQCW01001308.1-human-gut-metagenome-genome-assembly--contig:-NODE-1308-length-10403-cov-2.455722_pt1 | contig 10403 bp, 12 predicted proteins | sample MGYA00242767_ERZ504593 | MGnify/ENA primary metagenome ERZ504593 (study PRJEB26092, sample SAMD00036307) | human gut metagenome | host: Homo sapiens | study: EMG produced TPA metagenomics assembly of... | reverse complement strand
AGATTTTGTTGATCACAATCCCCATGTAGCTCGCCGCCACCAGCGACATGCCGTACATTTCGGTCAGATAGTTGGTGGAGTAACTCAGAATGGCGTAGATAGTGAAGACGCCAAAAATTCACCATGCTGCAATACCAGGTGGTGCTGATACGCAAAACGGCAAGGATGTCGCTAAGCTGGAATGACTGTTTTTCTTCGGTGTTGGTATTGCGCAGATTGTTGTTATCGCTAACAAAAAACCAGCACAGAATCCCCAACAAGATGTAAACCACACTATAGATGATAATGACCGTTTTCAGGCTGGCGCTGTCATCCGGTGCAAAGCGAGAAAAGACCCACATGGTAAACACCGCCAGCGACATTACACCGACGCCGCGCAGCCCTTCCATCCAGCCCATAATTTTCCCTTGCTCGCTATGATCGCCAAGCAACGATGCGGCTTTAATCGACACCGACCACAGCATTAAAATCGTCGTTATCGCAAAGGCGACCTGAATACAGAGCATTACCCACAGCGGTGGATACGTTGCCATTTAACAGACCCAGCAATCCGGTAATGATCATCGCGGAAGTAATCATTTTGCGATGCGCAAAATTTATCGGCAATAACGCCGCTGGGGGCATAAAGAATAATAGCCGCAATACCAAAGGTACTCATTATTAAACCTATCTCGGTATTGCTGAATCCCATAAATTTCGCCATGGGAATTTGATAAATATAACGTAAATAAGCCAGGTCAAAACTAACGCCGCCGCTAAAACTAATTATCGCGAGGGTTATCCAACGGCGATATGAGTTGTGTTGCATATCGTATTCCCATTTGTAATAGACAAAAAAAAGAGAAAAGTAAGCCGCCCTTTCAGGTGGATTACTTTTCTCAGGTCTCTAGTAATTGCAATAAGAAATAACATGGAAAGCAGTGGTGTTGTGTGAGAGTAATCACGCTTCTGCTTTTTAAAATTATTTGACAATTCGAATATCACACTGTGATTACGATCACATTAGCGATTATGCCCTTATGATAAAAATTATCTCCAGTTACCAGAGATAATGAGAAAGGTAACTTCCCTCTCGCGGGGGAAGTTACCTTTCATTTTTTTTTGCCTTACGGAAATTGGAGCTAACTATGTCAATCGAATCTCTCAATGCGTTCTCAATGGATTTTTTCTCCCTGAAAGGTAAAACCGCAATTGTTACCGGCGGGAATAGCGGTTTAGGCCAGGCATTTGCCATGGCGCTGGCCAAAGCAGGCGCAAATATCTTTATTCCAAGCTTCGTTAAAGATAACGGCGAAACAAAGGAAATGATTGAAAAACAGGGTGTTGAAGTTGACTTTATGCAGGTGGATATCACCGCAAAAGGCGCGCCGCAGAAGATAATCGCCGCCTGTTGCGAACGTTTCGGTACCGTCGATATTCTGGTTAACAATGCCGGTATTTGTAAGCTGAATAAGGTGCTGGACTTCGGTCGTGCCGACTGGGATCCAATGATTGATGTGAACCTGACCGCCGCATTCGAGTTAAGCTATGAAGCTGCAAAAATTATGATCCCGCAGAAAAGCGGTAAAATCATTAATATCTGTTCATTATTCTCTTACTTAGGTGGACAATGGTCACCTGCATATTCTGCCACTAAACATGCTCTTGCCGGATTCACCAAAGCTTATTGTGATGAACTAGGTCAATATAATATTCAGGTAAATGGTATTGCCCCTGGCTATTATGCAACAGATATTACGCTGGCGACACGCAGTAATCCAGAAACCAATCAGCGCGTTCTTGATCATATTCCGGCAAACCGTTGGGGCGATACTCAGGATTTAATGGGCGCAGCCGTATTCCTCGCAAGTCCGGCTTCAAATTATGTTAACGGGCATTTATTAGTGGTCGATGGCGGTTATTTAGTGCGCTAATCCATAACGGTGGTTTCTGTTTTCTCTTATTAATGATTATTCCATTTTTATTATCAGGAAGGAATTACTATGTCTTTATCTCGCGCAGCGATAGTCGACCAGCTAAAGGAAATTGTTGGTGCAGATCGCGTAATTACCGATGAAACAGTATTAAAGAAAAACAGTATTGACCGTTTTCGCAAATTTCCGGATATTCATGGCATTTATACTTTGCCGATTCCGGCAGCGGTCGTAAAACTCGGTTCCACAGAACAAGTATCCCGTGTGCTGAATTTTATGAATGCGCACAAAATTAACGGTGTGCCGCGTACCGGTGCTTCCGCTACCGAAGGTGGGCTGGAAACCGTTGTGGAAAACTCGGTGGTGCTCGACGGCTCTGCCATGAATCAAATCATTAATATTGATATTGAGAATATGCAGGCCACGGCGCAATGTGGTGTTCCGCTGGAAGTGCTGGAAAACGCGTTGCGTGAAAAAGGTTACACCACGGGGCATTCTCCGCAGTCAAAGCCGCTGGCGCAGATGGGCGGCCTGGTAGCAACCCGCAGTATTGGGCAGTTCTCCACACTCTACGGCGCAATCGAAGATATGGTCGTTGGTCTGGAAGCAGTATTGGCTGATGGCACCGTGACACGCATTAAAAACGTGCCACGTCGCGCGGCTGGCCCGGACATTCGTCACATCATCATCGGCAACGAAGGTGCATTGTGCTATATCACTGAAGTAACAGTGAAAATCTTTAAATTCACCCCAGAAAACAACCTCTTCTACGGCTATATCCTGGAAGACATGAAAACCGGCTTCAACATCCTGCGTGAAATCATGGTGGAAGGGTATCGTCCGTCGATCGCTCGTTTGTATGACGCCGAAGATGGCACCCAACACTTCACCCATTTTGCCGACGGAAAATGCGTGTTGATCTTTATGGCTGAAGGTAACCCTCGCATTGCGAAGGCGACGGGCGAAGGGATTGCGGAAATCGTAGCTCGCTACCCGCAATGCCAGCGCGTGGACAGCAAGCTGATCGAAACCTGGTTTAACAACCTGAACTGGGGACCGGATAAAGTAGCTGCCGAACGTGTGCAGATCCTCAAAACCGGCAACATGGGCTTTACCACCGAAGTGTCCGGCTGCTGGAGCTGCATTCACGAAATCTACGAAAGCGTTATTAACCGTATTCGTACCGAGTTCCCGCACGCCGACGACATCACCATGCTGGGCGGTCACTCCTCTCATAGCTACCAGAACGGCACCAACATGTACTTCGTCTACGACTACAACGTCGTTGACTGTAAGCCGGAAGAGGAAATCGACAAGTACCACAATCCGCTCAACAAAATCATCTGCGAAGAAACCATTCGCCTCGGTGGTTCGATGGTGCACCACCACGGTATCGGTAAACATCGCGTTCACTGGAGCAAACTGGAACACGGCAGCGCGTGGGCGTTGCTGGAAGGGCTGAAAAAGCAGTTCGATCCTAACGGCATTATGAATACGGGTACTATCTATCCGATTGAAAAATAATGTGTCAGGCAGCGTTCCACGATGACGGGGCGTTGCCATTTCGGCTTCTCAGGCGAGAAGCCGTTCTTATTACCGGACAATGAAGGGTAAAGATGAACACTTCACCGGTGCGAATGGATGATTTACCACTTAACCGTTTTCACTGCCGCATTGCTGCGCTCACTTTCGGCGCACACCTGACCGACGGTTATGTCCTCGGCGTCATTGGTTACGCCATTATTCAGCTTACGCCCGCCATGCAACTGACGCCGTTTATGGCGGGAATGATTGGCGGCTCAGCACTCCTTGGTTTGTTTCTTGGCAGCCTGGTTCTGGGCTGGATCTCCGACCATATTGGCGTGACAAAAATTCTTCACCTTCAGCTTTTTGCTGATTACTGCTTGCTTCGTTTTTACAATTTTTTCGCCATCCATCGCCAGAGCATCTTATTGGACTGCGCATTTTGATCGGCATTGGTCTGGGAGGCGATTACTCAGTCGGTCACACCTTGCTGGCTGAATTTTCCCCGCGCCGCCATCGCGGTATTTTGCTGGGCGCATTCAGTGTGGTGTGGACCGTAGGCTATGTGCTGGCAAGTATTGCCGGACATCACTTTATTTCCGAAAGCCCGGAGGCCTGGCGCTGGCTGCTGGCATCAGCGGCGTTACCAGCCTTGCTGATTACGCTGCTACGTTGGGGAACGCCAGAATCGCCACGCTGGCTACTGCGCCAGGGGCGTTTTGCTGAAGCTCACGCTATCGTGCATCGCTATTTTGGTCCCCATGTTTTACTGGGCGATGAAGTGGCAACGGCGACCCATAAACACATCAAAACCTTGTTCTCTTCGCGCTACTGGCGGCGCACGGCGTTTAACAGTGTCTTCTTTGTCTGCCTCGTAATCCCATGGTTTGTGATTTATACCTGGCTGCCAACTATCGCCCAGACTATTGGTCTGGAAGATGCGTTGACCGCTAGCCTGATGCTTAATGCGTTGTTAATTGTGGGTGCGCTGCTGGGATTAGTTCTGACGCACCTGCTGGCACATCGCAAATTTTTGCTGGGAAGTTTTTTGCTGCTGGCGGCAACGCTGGTAGTAATGGCCTGTTTGCCTTCCGGCAGTTCATTAACGCTGCTGCTTTTTGTTCTCTTCAGCACCACCATTTCGGCAGTCAGTAATCTGGTGGGCATTTTGCCTGCGGAAAGTTTTCCTACTGACATTCGCTCGCTGGGCGTCGGTTTTGCCACCGCCATGAGTCGGTTGGGGGCGGCGGTAAGTACTGGCCTGCTGCCGTGGGTGCTGGCGCAGTGGGGAATGCAAGTCACCTTATTGCTCCTGGCGGCAGTGTTGTTGGTTGGTTTGTCGTGACCTGGCTATGGGCACCAGAAACCAAAGCACTCCCGCTGGTGGCGGCGGGAAATGTAGGAGGTACGAATGAACATTCTGTTAGCGTTTAAAGCCGAACCGGATGCCGGAATGCTGGCGGAAAAAGAGTGGCAGGCGGCGGTTCAGGGTAATAGCGGACCGGATGTTTCGCTTCTGCGAAGTTTACTCGGTGCTGATGAACAGGCTGCCGCCGCGCTGCTGTTGGCGCAGAGAAAAAACGGTACGTCGATGTCTTTAACCGCGTTGAGCATGGGGGATGAACGGGCGTTGCACTGGCTGCGCTATCTCATGGCCCTTGGGTTTGAGGAAGCTGTATTGCTGGAGACAGCGGCAGATCTGCGCTTTGCGCCGGAATTTGTCGCTCGCCATATTGCCGAATGGCAGCGTCAGAATCCGCTGGATCTGATAATTACCGGCTGCCAAAGCAGCGAAGGGCAGAATGGGCAAACGCCATTTTTGCTGGCGGAAATGCTGGGCTGGCCCTGCTTCACCCAGGTGGAGCACTTTACTCTCGACGCACCGTTTATCACCCTCGAACAGCGTACTGAAAACGGGCTGCGCTGTTGCCGGGTTCGCATGCCTGCGGTGATTGCCGTGCGTCAGTGCGGTGAAGTGGCCTTGCCAGTACCGGGAATGCGCCAGCGTATGGCGGCGGGGAAAGCAGAAATTATCCGTAAAACTGTTGCTGCCGAATCGCCAGCGATGCAGTGTCGGCAACTGGCAAGAGCTGAGCAACAACGCGGAGCGACGCTGATTGATGGGCAAACGGTAGCAGAAAAAGCGCAAAAGCTATGGCAGGACTATTTACGCCAAAGGATGCAGCCATGAATATCGCAATTGTGACAATAAATCAGGAGAATGCCGCAATAGCGAGCTGGCTGGCAGAACAGGATTTCAGCGGTTGTACCCTGGCGCACTGGCAGATTGAACCTCAGCCCGTAGTGGCGGAACAGGTGCTGGATGCGTTGGTGGAACAGTGGCAGCGAACGCCTGCGGACGTTGTTCTCTTTCCGCCGGGAACGTTTGGTGATGAACTGTCGACACGGTTGGCCTGGCGATTACATGGTGCAAGCATCAGCCAGGTGACTTCGTTAGATATTTCAACCGGAAGCGTGCGCAAATCCCACTGGGGAAATGCGCTAACGGCGACGCTGCAAACAGAAAAACGCCCGCTATGCCTTTCCCTTGCCCGCCAGGCGGGAGCAGTGAAAAACGCCACGTTGCCCTCTGGTATGCAGCAACTGAACATTGTCCCCGGCGCGCTTCCCGACTGGCTGGTTAGCACAGAGGATCTGAAAAATGTTACCCGTGACCCATTAGCTGAGGCCAGACGGGTGCTGGTGGTGGGGCAGGGCGGAGAGGCAGATAACCAGGAAATCGCTATGCTGGCAGAAAAGCTGGGAGCCGAAGTGGGCTACAGTCGGGCACGAGTGATGAACGGTGGCGTTGATGCCGAAAAAGTGATTGGTATTTCCGGACATCTGCTGGCACCTGAGGTGTGTATTGTTGTTGGCGCTTCCGGCGCAGCAGCGTTAATGGCGGGCGTACGCAATAGCAAGTTTGTGGTGGCGATTAATCATGACGCCAGCGCGGCGGTATTTTCACAGGCAGATGTTGGCGTGGTTGATGACTGGAAAGCGGTGCTGGAGGCACTGGTGACAACCATTCACGTAGATTGCCAATAACGTGCTGCCGGATGATCCTGCCTATGGTTCTGGGCTGGGGACTTGAAAGCCTGATAAGACGCGTCAAGCGTCGTATCAGGCGCTGAATGTCGGATGTGGCGTGCAGCCTACAAATCACACAAGTTCAACTCGTTACGAGTATCCCGTCAAAGCAATTTTTTCGCTAACGTCCAGACCCCGGTATTCGTGGTGGAAAGCGCCACAACACCCGCGTTAATCGCATTACGCGCATCTTCTTCATCGCACACCAGCCCGCCGGCAATCAGCGGTTGGCGGATTTTCTCCGTCACCCAGCCCAGCACTTTAGGCATACAGCCTGGCAGGATCTCAATACAATCCGGATTCGATTGCGCAACTTGCTTATCAATGTTGTGAAACGAAATCGAATCAACAATAAACAGGCGATGAATACAGAAAAAAACCCTTCCGCTCTTGCCGCTTTCAGCATCGATGCTTTCGTGCTGATAATGCCGTCCGCCTCGGTCACCAGTTTCAGAAACTGAATCACCACTTCTTTGTTCGATGCGCCTTCCAGCAAATCAACATGAATAAAGGCATATTTTCCGGCGTTTTTAAATCTTTTTAACGATTTGACTAATGGTGCAGATATTGCCGTACAACACGGAAATAAACTGGCATTCAGAGTCGATTGCCAGTTGCAGGCTGGCATTATCTTTAACGGCAGCAATCACCGGATTCTGGCGGAGCAGGTGTAAGAGGGGCATAAATTATCCTTATTATTTATCCAAAACGGTAGGTGATGCCGAATCCGGAAGGCGGATAGCGCCACTGTTGTAGTGTTTTTTCATCGCACAGCAAACGGCAGGTGCCACACTCCAGGCAGCCGCGATAATCAACGCGTAAGTCACCTTCCGGTGTGAGCGAAAAAAGACCAGCCGGACAAGCGTTAATCAACCGTTGTACCGTCTGACGCTCAACGGAGTCAGCCGGAACAATGTGCGGCGCATCGGCAACGCGCCAGAGATTACGGGCTACAGACATCGAATACTCCTGACAACATCGCCCACCAGATGCCACAGGCCGTGACGACGTAAATGACGCCAGAATAACTGGCGCAGCGGTGGAACAGGTTTATCACCCTGATCCCATAAATCGCGGGAAATATCCTGCATTAACGCAGGCCACGCCCGATACCAGCCAGGGCGTTGCAAAAGCGCCGGAACATGCTGATAACGTTGTAGAACATCCCATAGCAGGCTGCGCTCAACGTTGTGATGATAAAGCGCAAACAGATTTTGCGGCTCGCGGTGCTGGCAGGCGCTTATCAGCGTTTGTGCCGCCGCCTGCGCGCCAGTTAGCGCCATATCCATGCCGCGCACGGAAATTCCGGTATTGACGCAACTGCGCAACGCATCGCCCAGCAGCAGCCAGCCGTTACCGGCGTATTGCACCGGCATACTGTGCAAGCCACCTTCTGGCACCAGATGCGCACCATACTCCAGTGATTCCGTGTTTTTGATAAGCGGGCGCACTGCCGGATGCGTTTTAAAGCGAGCCAGCAGCTCGCTTGCCGGAACACGACTTTGCGTAAGGGAGGAGAGCGGGCAAACAATCCCTAACGAGAGCGTTTGTTGATTAGTATAAAGAAATGCGCCGCCGGGTAAGTCATCACAGATCCCGCCGCTGAACAGCAACGCTGCGCCTTCGTTATTCTCCAGATGAAAACGTTCTTCAATAGCGGATGTTTCCAGCGACAGCACTTCTTTGATCCCCAACGCCATCGCTTCGCCAGCAGGACGAGTCACTAACCCGTGACGTTCAGCCAGGACGCTGTTGGCACCTTCTGCCAGCACCACATAACGGGCGCGGAGAATATCGTCACCACAAATGACACCACACACCCTGCCGTTTTCTTCATACAGCGCATCTACCGTCGCACCGGGGATGCATTCGACACCTTCTTTTTCGGCTTCGGCAACCAGCCACGGATCGAACCGTGCACGTAATACACTCCAGGATTCACCGCCGGGCTGTAAGCTGGAAAACGTCGTTGCGCCATCCGGCGTTAACAGGGAAAGGCTTTCGTGAGTGATGCGTCGTTCAAGAGGCGCGGTCAGATGAAATTGTGGGAGGAGTTCCGCGAGTGCATGGGTATATAACCGCCCGCCGGAAAGATTTTTGCTGCCGGGGATTTCAGCACGTTCCAGTAACAAAACGGATAAACCCGCTCGCGCGCAGCGTAACGCGCAAGCGGTGCCTGCAATACCGGCACCAATAATAATAATGTCGCAGTCGTCTTCCATGTCATGCCCCAGATATCCAGAACACAACACCCTAACATAGCGTTACTTAAGGGAAATTGACCGCCGACACACTCTTATCATTCGCCGCGATAGATACAGCCTGCAGTACAGGTTTCTTTTACCATCACCGCACTTAACAGCGGCACAACCGGTTTAACTTGATCCCAAATCCATTTTGCTAAAACTTCGCTGGTTGGGTTTTCCAGACCTGGAATATCATTGAGATAATGGTGATCGAGACGCTCGTAGGTTGGCTTAAACGCCGCTTTCAGTTCAGCGAAATCGATAATCCAGCCCGTATGCGGATCGACTTCCCCGGTAATTTCCAGTCGCACCATAAAGGAATGCCCGTGCAGGCGACCACATTTATGCCCTTCCGGGACGTGTGGTAAGCGGTGAGCGGCTTCGAAGGTGAAATCTTTAAATAACGTGGTGGACATCATAATTTCTCTACATGACGATAAAACCGCCGTAGAGTACCGGAAAGGCTGTTTTTTCGCATTATCTAAAACGACTTTGTTGCGCAAAATCGCTGATTTATCTTAATGATTGGCTAAATTCATTTGTTTTTCATTGGGTTGGTTAATCTGTTTTGTTGTTAAAGACTATTGCTAAAACAGGTTAGTCGATTTGGTTATTAGTTATCGCTATCCCGTCTTTAATCCACACCGTTCACCCCGTTAACCTTACCTTCTCTTCTGTTTTATGGGCGCTGACAGGGCGCAGAAACAGCTTTGCTTACTGGAACATAACGACGCATGACGACACAGGTCCCACCTTCCGCGTTGCTTCCGTTGAACCCGGAGCAACTGGCACGCCTTCAGGCGGCCACGACCGATTTAACTCCCACCCAGCTTGCCTGGGTTTCTGGCTATTTCTGGGGCGTGCTCAACCAGCAGCCTGCTGCGCTTGCAGCGACGCCAGCGCCCGCCGCAGAAATGCCGGGTATAACTATTATCTCTGCTTCGCAAACCGGCAATGCGCGCCGGATTGCTGAAGCATTACGCGATGATTTATTGACGGCAAAACTGAACGTTAAGCTGGTGAACGCGGGCGACTATAAATTCAAACAAATCGCCAGCGAAAAACTGCTTATCGTGGTGACGTCAACGCAAGGGGAAGGGGAACCGCCGGAAGAAGCCGTCGCGCTGCATAAGTTCCTGTTCTCCAAAAAAGCGCCAAAGCTGGAAAACACTGCATTTGCCGTGTTTAGCCTCGGCGATAGCTCTTATGAATTTTTCTGCCAGTCCGGGAAAGATTTTGACAGCAAGCTGGCGGAACTGGGCGGTGAACGCCTGCTCGACCGTGTCGATGCCGACGTTGAATACCAGACCGCTGCCAGCGAGTGGCGCGCCCGCGTGGTTGATGCGCTTAAATCGCGTGCGCCTGTCGCGGCACCTTCGCAATCCGTCGCTACTGGCGCGGTAAATGAAATCCACACCAGCCCGTACAGCAAAGACGCGCCGCTGGTGGCGAGCCTTTCGGTTAACCAGAAAATTACCGGGGCGTAACTCTGAAAAAGACGTTCGCCATATCGAAATTGACTTAGGTGACTCTGGCCTGCGTTATCAGCCGGGTGACGCGCTGGGCATCTGGTATCAGAACGATCCGGCACTGGTGAAAGAACTTGTCGAATTGCTGTGGCTGAAAGGCG
>ENA-OQCW01001307-OQCW01001307.1-human-gut-metagenome-genome-assembly--contig:-NODE-1307-length-10410-cov-9.017407_pt1 | contig 10410 bp, 5 predicted proteins | sample MGYA00242767_ERZ504593 | MGnify/ENA primary metagenome ERZ504593 (study PRJEB26092, sample SAMD00036307) | human gut metagenome | host: Homo sapiens | study: EMG produced TPA metagenomics assembly of... | reverse complement strand
CGTTAACAGGATTCGGAATATAAAAACCGATTCCGCTGAAATCTACAGTTGTTCTTCCCAGGCAGAATGCATAAATGATTCCACCCACAATCGCAACAACAAGCGGAGGAATCTGCTTTGGAAATAAGTATCCTCCAAAAATACCGACCATTGCTACAAACAAAATCGGAAGTCCGATCAGCGGATCGCCGAATACATCAAACACCCCCTGTGTTGCCATCCAGATAAATCCGATTCCTGCCACTGTTCCAAGAAGTGCAGCTCTTGGCAGTTTTTTCTTCATCCACGGTCCGATAAATCCGCCCAAGAACTCCACTGCTCCACCGATAAAGCAGGCAGCTACTGCTGCCGACCATGCAAGCTCTGCATCATTTAATGCATAGTGAAGCGGCATGATCACTCCATAGAGCATTACAAACATTGCCGGTGTGGAAACTCCGGAAGGAAGTGCCGTAACATCCGCACGACCTTCTTTTCTGGATAATCTTCTTCCCATATAAGCATAGTAAACTCCACTACAGAGCAGACCGATAGACATTCCCGGGATCACATACCCGTATACAATTTTGTCCGGCCAGTCCAATACTCCTGAAAGTGTTGCGATCACGATCAGATAATTTACAATATTATTTGTAATGGAATATGTCATTCCACCAATATCACCGCGTTGAAACCACGGCACCAATGTCTTTTGTTTTTCCATTTTCCCAATCCTTTTTCTTTTTCTATTTCACTTCTACCGGAATAAATGAAAACGTTGTGACATCGAATAATCCCATATCTGTCAGTTTGATTTCAGGAATCACTGCCAGGGACATAAAACATAATGTCATCACCGGTTCCACTTCTCCGCAGATGCCAAGCTCTGTATATGCTTTTTCATGAATACTTGTGAGTTTTTCATCCACCCACTCTCCGCTTTGATCACTCATCAGTCCAGCGATCGGCATTGGCATCTGTTCGATTACTTTTCCATCTTTTACAAGAACAATACCGCCTTCCTGCTCGATCAGACTGTTTACTGCAAATTCCATCTCTTCGTCATTGACTCCGACCACGATAATATTGTGAGAATCATGCGCAACAGACAGTGCCACAGCACCCTCTTTGATTCCATATCCTTTTAAGAATCCGCAAGCTACATTGCCGGTTCCCTGGTGACGTTCTACAACGGCTACTTTCACCAGATCTTCTTCTGGATTTCTTACAAATTCACCGTTTTCATCCAACTGAATGCGGGCAGTCGTCTTTTTCGTCACAACTCCTCCTGGAAGGATCTCGATCACGTTGACCTGATCACTGGTCAGATGCATTTTAAACTTTTCTGCTGAAAAATCTTTTACGATCACGCTTCCCTTCACAGAAGAGATATCATATGGCGTGATTTCCGGTAAATAGCTTCCTTGGTCAGCAGTCAGTTCCCCTGCGATCCATACTTTCTCCACCTGGAAGTCTTTGAGATCATCCAGAAGAACAATATCTGCGCGATATCCCGGCGCGATCGCACCTCTGTCATGAAGCCGGAAACACTCTGCCGCATTCAGGGTTGCCATACGGATAGCTGTCACTGCATCCAGACCTTCCTCCACACAGATCTTCAGGTGATTGTCCAGATGACCGTCTTTTAAAATTGTCTTCGGCTGTCTGTCATCTGAACAGAGCAGACATCTTCTGCTGTTTTCCGGTGTCACTCCTTTTAACAGAGGTCTTAAGTTATGACATGCAGACCCCTGTCTGAGCAGAATGTACATTCCGCGCTCCAGACGTGCTTCCATCTCTTCTACTGTAGAACACTCGTGATCTGCCAGAATCCCTGCTGCAGAATATGCATTCAGATCTTTTCCGTCAATTCCAGGTCCATGCCCGTCGATCAGTTTTCCTTCTTCTTTTGCAGTCATCAGTTTATCCAGCACACTTTCATCCGCCTGAATAACTCCAGGGAAGTTCATAAATTCTCCAAGCCCGAGAATTCCATCTCTTTGAATCGGCTCTTCCATCTCCGGTGCATTGATCACCGCACCTGCATGCTCAAACGGAGTTGCCGGTACACAGGATGGAAGCATATACTTGATATCAAGTGCTGTCCCTTTTGCTGCCTCCATCATGTAGTCCAGACCTTTGATCCCACACACATTCACAATTTCATGCGGATCTGCAATGATCGTAGTTGCTCCATGAGGCACCAAAAGTCTCCCCAGTTCTTCCGGGCTGACGTAGGCAGATTCGATATGAATGTGACTGTCAATAAATCCAGGAACTGCATATCTTCCCTGCGCATCCACTTCATGAACGCCCTGATATTCTCCAATTCCCGCGATCTTATCTCCGCTCAGTGCGATGTCGCCTGTCTGGATCTTCCCGGAAAAAACATTGACGATCTGACAGTTTTTAATGACTGTATCTGCGGGAATTCTTCCTGCCGCTGTGTCAATCAGCTTTTTTAATTCTTCTTTCTTCATACCAATGTCCTCCTTGGATTTATTTTTCGTTTACTTCCAAAACCGGATCAAATGTTGTGAGTGCAAGATAGTCAACCGGTCCTACATCCGTGATCGCATAATCCGGGATGGCCGTAATCGGCAAAAAGAACATGTACATCATTGGATCCGGCAGATCAGATCCTAACATTCTCGCTGCCTGATCGATCTTCTTCTCCTGTGCGGCAATGACCTCCGGTTCTTCATCACTGACAATTCCTCCGACTGGAAGAGGAAGGAATTCCAAAATTTCTCCGTCGGCCACAACAACCTGACCGCCGCCCTGCTCAATCAGATAGTTGGCTGCGATCGACATATCCTCTGCGCTGACTCCCATCACGACCAGATTGTTGTCATCCGGTGCTGCAGAAGATGCCATGGCACCTTTCTTTAATTTCCATCCGGAACAAAATGCAAGTGATTTATTTCCGTTTCTTCCAAATCTCTCCAGAACAGATACCATTGCCACGTCCTGCTCCACATCCGGAAGTACGATTCCGTTTTCAACTTTTAAAACAACATCTCTTCTCTTTCTGACAAATGGTCCTTTTACATCCATCGAAAGAACCTTTGCCTCTCCGTTCTGAATAGATGTCTTATATTCAAAATCTTCTTTTGTCGTCAGTTTGCATTTCAACTCACCTTTTAACACAGAACTTCTCTCCGGTGCTTTCAGATCATACGTAAGCTTATGGTCTTTTGCCACCATCTTTCCGTTTGTCATGACTTCTTTGATTCCAAATGCTTCCAGATCGTCTACAAACAGGATATCCGCAATTCTTCCCGGGCAGATGGATCCTACCATGTGATCAATGCGGTATGCTTCCGCACTGTTGATCGTTGCCATCTGGATCGCAGTCATCGGTTTCACTCCTGCCTGGATTGCCAGACGTACTACATTGTCCAGATGTCCTTTTTCCAGAACATCACTTGCTGTCACATCATCTGTACAGAAGCTGACTCTTCTTGCAAATGCCGGATTTACCTCTGTCACTGCTCTGATATTCTCTGCCAGGAAATGTGTTACGGAAGACTCGCGGATCAGCATGTGCATTCCTTTTCTCATCTTCTCTACAACTTCCTCGTGGTCGTAGCTTTCATGATCCAGGCGCACTCCTGCACACAGGTATCCGTTCAGATCATTGCCTCTTGCCATCGGTGCACATCCAAATACCGGCAGACGGTTCTTGAATGCTTCTGCGATTGCTCCCAGTGTGTTTTCATCCTCTTCCTGGATAAACTCTCTTACTGTCTCCCATACTCCGTAACACTGCGGCCATTTCTGTACCTCTTCATGTACCTCTTTTGTAAAGTTAAATGCTACAGTAGACTGAGGAATTGTATATGGTGTCTTATACGGTGCTCCCCAGAACACTTTCAGAGGACTCGCCTGTACCTCCTTTTGTACTTCCTGCAGTCCTTCCAGACCTGATACGGAAATATATTCGTCCAGACCGGAAATCATGCTTGTAGTCCCTCTTGGCACAACTGCTTTTGCATAGCTTGTAATGCTCAGCTTGCTGCACTCGCTGTGAATATGACCATCAATCATACCCGGCACCAGATACCTGCCCTTTGCATCGATCACTTCTGTCTCTTCCCCGATATACTCTTTCACATCTCCCACTGCTACAATCGTGTCTTTGTAAACTGCGATATCTGCCGGATAGATCTCCTCAGACATAACATTGACCAGAGTTCCTCCCATGATCACTTTTGTTGCAGGTGTCTTTGCACGTCCTGCACGAATCAGTTCCTTCAGATTTTCTACTGTTGTTCTTTCCATTCTTTTAAATCCTCCTGTTGTTTTGAGTAACAAAAAAGATACACCGGCCAGAGGCTAAACAGGTTTCCCGTCCTGCAAATGTATCTTGAAGAATTTTCAATATTCTGTTGTCTTCAACATATGTTCATCATAGCACATTGTTTTCAAAATGAAAATATAAGCTGTTATGAATATTTCCTATCATTATTAAGAAGCACATCTTATATATTTTTTTGCCAGAGTAGCTGGAGAAGTACTTCTGCCAAAAAAAACTGCCGCACAACATGTGCGGCAGCCTCATACTAAAACTCAAACTTTTTCTCAAAGTATGCTTTCAGATCTTCAATTTTTACACGTTCCTGTTCCATTGTATCTCTGTCACGAACAGTCACTGCACCATCTTCTTCTGAATCGAAATCATAAGTTACACAGAACGGTGTACCGATCTCATCCTGACGGCGATAGCGTTTTCCGATATTTCCTCTGTCATCAAATTCGCAGTTGTAAGTCTTGCTCAGTTCTGCAAACACCTTCTCAGCGCCTTCATTGAGCTTTTTAGACAGCGGAAGCACACCAATCTTGACAGGAGCCAGTGCCGGATGGAAATGCAGAACCGTACGTGTATCTCCGCCTTCCAGTTCTTCCTCGTCGTATGCGCTGCAAAGGAACGCCAGTACCATACGGTCTGCACCAAGAGACGGCTCAATCACGTATGGGATATATTTTTCTTTCTTCTCATCATCAAAATAAGTAAGATCCTGTTTGGATACTTCCTGATGCTGTGTCAGATCGTAGTCTGTTCTGTCAGCGATTCCCCACAGCTCTCCCCATCCGAACGGGAACAAAAATTCCACGTCAGTAGTCGCTTTGCTGTAGAATGACAATTCTTCTGCATCATGGTCACGATAACGGACTTCATCGTCCTTGAGTCCCAGAGAACTCAGCCAGTTCAGGCAGAAGCTCTTCCAGTAGTTAAACCATTCCAGATCTGTACCAGGTTCACAGAAGAACTCCAACTCCATCTGCTCAAACTCTCTTGTACGGAATGTAAAATTCCCCGGTGTGATCTCATTACGGAAAGATTTTCCGATCTGCGCAATACCAAACGGAATCTTCTTTCTTGATGTACGCTGTACATTCTTAAAGTTTACAAAGATTCCCTGTGCTGTCTCAGGTCTTAAATATACGACATTCTTTGCGTCCTCTGTAACACCCTGAAATGTCTTGAACATCAGGTTGAACTCACGGATCTCTGTAAAGTTGTGTTTTCCGCAGGAAGGACATTTGATATCATGCTCTTCAATATAAGCAGACATCTGCTCCTTGCTCCATGCATCCACGCTTCCTTCCAGTTCGATTCCATTCTTCTGTGCGTAATCTTCGATCAGCTTATCTGCGCGGAATCTTTCATTACATTCTTTACAATCCATCAACGGATCACTGAATCCGCCCAGATGTCCGGATGCAATCCATGTCTGTGGATTCATCAGGATCGCGCAGTCCACACCTACATTGTACGGACTTTCCTGTACGAATTTTTTCCACCACGCTTTTTTCACGTTGTTCTTCAGTTCTACTCCGAGATTTCCATAATCCCATGTATTTGCAAGCCCCCCGTAAATTTCAGACCCCGGGTAAACAAAACCTCTTGATTTTGCCAGAGCTACAATTTTATCCATTGTCTTTTCTACCATAATTCTTTGTTCCTCACATTCTTTTTCATCAACTGGTAACTATTATAACGGCTTCATCCCGTTTTTTCAAGCCATTCCTGGATTCCCTGCCATTTTCACGCGATTTGCTACACCAATGTCTCAAGAATCTCCAGAGACTTGAACCTTTTTTCCACATAAAGCAGACAATACCGTTCCATGATCCCGGACAGCTTTTCCAGTACTTCCCTGCTGACTGTAAATGTATACAGCTTCTCAATCGTACTGCTCTCTATGTACTGCATCGTATAAAGTGTGGAATTATCCAACGAAATCCCGTCTGAAATATTCCTGGCACAATCTGTACAGACCAGTCCGCCTTCCCTGGCACTGAACACCATCTGTCCGTCTTTTTTCTGACACCGGACACACTGAAAGACCTGAGGTCCTTCTCCATTGATACAGAACGCTTTGAGTTCAAAAATGCGGCGGATCAGCAAATTCGGAATATGCGGACTGGTCAGTGCTTTCATGGTCTGATACAAAAGCTTTAACATCTCCCGTTCATCATTCTGCTCTTTTGTATAATAATTCGCGAACTCCAGAAAATAAAACCCGTAATAAGCACCGATCATATCTTCCCGAAGCTCCGAAAAATAATTTGTGATCTTCACAGACTGGATCGTATGAGAGGAACGCCCCTCATACATCGTAAACTCCCCAAAGGAAAACGGATTGACTGCACCTACCAGCGGGCTGTTTGGTCTTCTCGCCCCTCTGGCAAATGCAGAAATCTTTCCCTGTTCCTTTGTCAGTATCACAACCCGTCTGTCATACTCTCCAACCGGTGCCGTGGAAAGCACCATCCCTGTCAAAACAATCTGATTCACCTGATCTAACTCCTGCCTGTTCCTTCTGTTCTTCCAAACAGCGACTTTCGCTGCTGCCACTTTCTGCTTTGTAAGAAAGATAATCTGCAATGCGTCCTGTTGTCATAAACTGTTCCCAGTATTCTTCTTTCATCGGTTCACCTCTTTAATTGCTTTCTCATCTGTTCCTTGTTGAGTATACAATTAGGGTGTCCGATTCTCTCCCGGATATACTATATAAAATCTGCCAAATACTACATCTCGTCCTCGTGGTATCCGAAATTCTTCATTAGAAAATCACTGTCTCTCCAGTTTTTCTGTACTTTTACCCAGAGCTTCAGATTCACTTTACAGTCCAGCATCCGCTCGATTTCATAGCGCGCCGTACTTCCGATCTTTTTTAGCATACTGCCCTGTTTTCCGATGATGATTCCTTTGTGGGAATCCCGCTCGCAGATGATCGTAGCATCAATATGCATGACTTTGTTCTGCATTTTCATGCGATCAATCGCCACTGCGATTCCATGCGGGATTTCTTCCTGCAGACAATGAAGTGCCTTTTCCCGGATCAGTTCTGCCACAATCTGACGCTCCGGCTGGTCTGTCACAGTGTCTTCATCATAGAACTGCGGACCATACGGAAGATATTTTAAAATCACTTTCACCAGTTCATCCGTATTGTCTCCGTTTCTTGCTGACACTGGAACGATCTCCGCAAAGTCAAATTCTTTCCGGTATGCGTCGATAAATAAGAGCACTTCTTCTCTTTTTACCATATCAATCTTGTTGATCACAAGGATCACCGGTGTTTTGACACGCTTCAGCTGTTCAATGATATGCTGTTCTCCTGCCCCGATAAAAGTGGACGGCTCTACCAGCCATAATACCACGTCCACTTCATTTAACGTACGCTCTGCCACATTTACCATATATTCTCCCAGCTTATTTTTCGCCTTATGAATTCCCGGCGTGTCCACAAATACAATCTGCCCTTCTTCCGTTGTCAGAACTGTCTGAATACGGTTTCTCGTCGTCTGCGGCTTGTTGGACGTGATCGCGATCTTCTGCCCGATCAGCTGGTTCATCAATGTCGATTTTCCCACATTGGGTCTTCCGATCAGCGTCACAAATCCTGATTTAAAATCATCTCTCATCAATTTTAAGTTCTCCTTATCCTGTGTTTTCTAAAACAACGTCTTCACTTCCAGAAACATCTCTTTTTCTTCCTCGATTTTTTCTTCGCTTCCGATCACACAGATCTGCTCTGCCTTCAGCATTGCCTCCACTACTGCTGCAAGCGCACGGATATCCTCCTGTGCTGCATGCAGGATCTGACTGCGCTCTGTACGGATCATCTCCTGGGATACATGATTCATATACAGATTCATCGAGCGATCCCCTTTTGCAGCCGGATTCATCGGGCGGTCAATATTACTGATCGTTCCAATGATATATTTTGTCATATCCCGTTCATCGACTGTGAAATTCTTCAGATAGTCTACAACGCCTTCGTACACTTCCATTGTCTTTTTCAGGTTCGGATCCCGATAGGAGATCAGATATCCCTCTCCGATCCGGTTAAAGTTGCTCATACATCCGTATGCACCGCCTTTGACACGGACATTCTGCCAGAGATAATCATAACTTAAGATCACCTTCAAAATCTGCAACGCGCCATGATACTGTGCTCCATGATCGATAAAGTTTCCAACTCTTGCCACATACTGCACTTTGGAAGACGTTTTAAAGCCTTCGTTGCGTTTTCTGCAGTGTAATACACACGGCGTCTCTTCCCCGTCCAGTTCCGGATACAGTGTATCCTTGATCTCACGAAATGCTGCTGCTATAGGAGTAAGTCCGTCCTCTGAGGAGGTATAACTGATCATCACATTGTCCACACGGAAAATCTGACGGGAGAGCTGTTTTAAGTTTTGGATCAGCTCTGCTTTTTTCTCTTCAAAATGCTCTTCGATGCCACGGACTACCTCATAGAATCCGATGCCGTCGGTATCATCCTTGAATTTGGACAGGGGAGATCCATAAGACAATGCGCGCAGTGCGGATGTCGTATGTCCGGAAGACTGGAAGGACATCTGCAGTCTGGATTTGAGCATTGCCAGAATCTCTTTTAATCGTTTTTCATCATCCAGTCTGGATTCCATCAGAATCTCACGCATCATCGCAAACAGAATCTTCATCTGCGGATACAATGCCTTTCCTTTGATCTCAAATGTTGCACGAAAATCCTTCTCTTTTGCCTTTGTCACATCCGGATATAATTCCAGAGAAGTTCCGATTCCTCCTGTATGCACATTGATCTCGTTGAACAGTTCTCCATACCCATAGTTGTTCGTATCAATAATTCCAAGTACACTCTGCAGAATTCCGGTATATGGAAGCAGTTCTTCCGACACGCCGGAAAGATCAAACATCAGAGTGGCATAACCGATTCCGTTCGACTCGATTTCATGATGCACCAGTTTGATGCCGTCGATTTCCTTTTCTGTATTATAAACAGGAGCAATCTCTTCTGTGATATCTTCTCTGTTTAATACCGGGATCTTTGCCATATCTTCCGGAGCATCTTCTGACTCCTGATACGCTTCCAGCTCTTTTGTAGCTGCCACCAGTCTGTTCCGTTCTTCCTCACTCAGACCTGCTTTATAAGCTGCCAGTTTTTCCTCCAGCTCTTTGTCCATTCTGGCTGTCCGTCCTTTTTCCGGCTTTACGATCACGATGGATCCATGCTGATTGTCAAGCAGATAAGTCTGGATCAGTTTTTCAAAATATCCGGTAGAAATCTGTTCTTTCAAATATTCAAAGGTCGGGATTGCCTGCATATGCATAAATGGCTCGTTCTCATCATACAGCCAGCTGTCCATGATCTGCAGTCCGTACATCAGTCCCTTTGGATAATTTCCAAAATCTGCCTCTCTGAAGCGGAACTCGTGATAGTTGATCCCTGCCTCCAGAGATTTTTTATCCATTCCGTTTTTCACGATCGACTGGAGTGTCTCTTCGATCACACGGATAAATGCCTCTTTCTGATCACGATTCGCATTTTTAGAGACAATAGAAAAGATCGGCTGATAGATTCCATTGTCATAAGAACCCATGATATCTTTTCCGATTCCTGCATCCAAAAGCGCTTTTTTCAGCGGTGCACCCGGTGCAGAGAGCAGTGCATAGTCCAGAATCTGAAACGCCAGATACAGCTTTTCATCCAGACTTGTCCCGATGACTTTATTATAAGAAAGATACGTATTATCCTCCTCAGACTCCTCACTGGAGATCGAATACTCCATCTCCAGTTCTCTGATTTCTTCAAACGGTTTCTGATATTTGATCTCGGAATCCACTTCGATCGCATCAAATGCTGACAGATAATTTTCATCCAGCCATCTTAGCTTTTCTTCCATGTCCATATCTCCGTAAAGATAGATATAGCTGTTGGACGGATGATAATATGTCCTGTGGAAATTCAAAAACTGCTCGTACGTCAGCTCCGGGATCACATCCGGATCACCGCCGGATTCATTGGCGTAAGAAGTGTCCGGGAACAGAGAATTCTGGATCACACGGTCCAGCACACCTTCCGGAGACGAAAACGCTCCCTTCATCTCATTGTATACCACGCCATTGTACTC
>ENA-OQCW01001306-OQCW01001306.1-human-gut-metagenome-genome-assembly--contig:-NODE-1306-length-10412-cov-1.924064_pt1 | contig 10412 bp, 13 predicted proteins | sample MGYA00242767_ERZ504593 | MGnify/ENA primary metagenome ERZ504593 (study PRJEB26092, sample SAMD00036307) | human gut metagenome | host: Homo sapiens | study: EMG produced TPA metagenomics assembly of... | reverse complement strand
TTCACTAACGCTTTCATTTGCCGTCAGCTCTCCATTAAAACTTCCGCGTTCTCCACAGCATACTGGAAATCCGCTGTCTGGTACAAGAGACAGCTCTGGGCACGGATAATGAGCTACGAAATGATCAATATCAAACATTCCAACCTCTTCGCTCGTACCCATATAAGCATCAAGGCTATACGGAAGCTTGATTTTATGTTCCTTCATATATAAAAGAACATATAGCGCCATTACTGCTGAACTTTTATTATCCTGACAACCTCTGGCAATCATATATCCCTGCTCCACAACAGGCTCAAACGGGTCATGCTCCCAGTAGCCTCCTACTGGGACAACATCAAGATGGCTCCAGATTCCAATAGACTTTTCTCCATCTCCATATCGGATTCTACCGACACAAGAGTCAAAATTTTTTTGTGTCCAGTCCATACTCCTTGCCGATCTGCAGCATCTCATCTAATACTCTGACACATTCTGGACCATATGGCGGCTTTTTATCTTCTGGCACGACCGCCACACTTGGGATGCGGCAAAATTCTAGTCAGATCCTTAACTAGCTGCGGCATTTTATCAGAGACCCACAATGCAATCTCCTTGTCCTCATCTGTCATCTGTTCTCTTTGCAACTCTCCCAAACTCATCCGATCACCTTCCCGCACGAATGCTCTTGTCAGTCAACAGTCCCATAAACTCATCGGCAGCTTCTCTTACCCAGCTAAAACGCTCATGGTCAATATCACTAGGTACTGTACAGTCACCACCAAGAATTACTCCAACCGTTCCTGTTTCCTTAAGCAAACGTTTTGTTTCATCCTTTATTGCCTGCTTGCTTCCACTGTAAAGAATACCCGTCTTGCGGTTGTCAAATCCTCCTAACACACAACGTCCGCCAAAATAATTTTTGCCATCCTTCAGGCTCAAATTTTCAACATAAACTGCCCAATTGACAGCTCTTGCTGGATAGTCTTTCCATACTTCAATTCGGTTTTTATCTCCTGCCCAGCCACAGCAGTGCAAAATGTTGTTGTCACTTAATGTATTAGCATACTCTAAAACAGCTAACTCAGCTGGTGTTACGATTTTCTTGTACTCCTCTGCTGTAAAACGAAACTCCTCTGCATTTTGAACACAATAATAAATACCAGTGCAGCCTGCTTCTTCAATCACGCCTTTAATCAGAGATCTAATATCTTCTCCAATTACCTCAAATGCATGACATACTGCTTCTGGATTTGCCTTTAAATGGCTCATAAGAAGCTCCTCGCTTGTACCAAAGCGCATCAAAGACATTGGACAAAATACATTATAAAATACGCAGCAATCATCCTTTACCGCTTCAACTACACCTTTTACGCGGGCAATCTGCTTACGGATATATGGATGATCTGCTCCCAGCGGTTTTAAGTTAAACCAGTCTTCTGGATTTTTAATCTGAGCAATTCCCGGATTTGGATAATTAAAATATCCATCACACATAACTTTAATCAGATCAAAATCTGCCTCACGGTACAATCTCAAATGCTCATCAATCGTCTCCTGTCCAAAATCATCATCTGGTGAAAAATGATACCAAAATGCGATTGGAACACGATCCACCGGTTCATTGTGAAATGCATGAAGTACACGTTCTTTCTTTGTCATTATTCTTCCCTTTCTGGCCTTTTTGCCCTCATACTTTTTAGTTTAAAACAATTATAACAAAGCACTTCTTCCATTTCCATCCATTTTCCGTTTGTTTCTGTGCAAAATCGCTTATTATTCTTATTTTTGCCAGTTTATTTTGTTCAAAAGGGCAGTGTTTCTGATGTAAAAATGGAATAGAAAACCCCCAGTGCTAGCACACTGGGGGTTTTCGTTTTGACGACCAATCATGATCGTGATAACATCTTTTGCCTAGAGGTAGGATATCATATCCCACTGGCAAAATCAAGTATTTGTCAAAAATTCTCTTTTAATTCCCGATCATCTCACACAGCAAAGCTTATCATCCTCTGCATACAGCCTACACCCCTGCACAGCAGTCAATGCACGAAGTCCTACATCCGCACAGTCTTCCGGATACTGTCCAGTAAAATAATAAATCTCTGCTTCACCATTTTCTACTAGAATATCAGCATGATGACCATTTGTCTGATCAGATGGATCCTTGCCTGGCTCTACAAGAAGATTACCTGGGCAACGTTTCCAATTAATAAAATCATCTGATACATACGCAGAAAGACCCTTCCAGCAATCACATATCATCCATTTCTTTCCACCAAGCTCAAATACATTCGGTCCTTCCTGTGAACAGTCAGAAATTTCCTCTCCAACTACCTCCCATTTATACAGATCAGTGCTCTGTGCTGCATAAATATGGCTGTCATGGTTTTCATCCTTATACCACATCTTGTAAACACCTGGACAAACCTCATACACACATGCATCAATCACGCGCTCAGATGACAGCTGCAATGTTGACTGATAAGTCCAGTCCCAAAGATTTTCAGATGTATAGTGGAGAATATGTCTTGGATACTCCCATGTTGTTGGGATTCCTGTAATATATGATACATACATATGATATGTTCCATTTGCCTCCAAAATCTCTGGTGCCCAAAAGGTATTATGACCATGCTCAATATCAAGATTTTTTAATGTACCGCGATAAAGCCAGCCTTTTTTATCTGTTGACGTTGCCACTCCAATCTTACTTCCATGGATTGATGAAAATCCAACTTGTACCGATGTAGAGCGCCTCTGGGTATAAAACATATAGTAGCACGCTTCCTTTTTGTTCCAAATCACCGTTGGGTCTGATGCTCCATCAAAATAGGATCGCGAAACAACGGTGCTGGAAACCCCTTTTCCATTTTGTTTCCATGTTCTTTTCCTTTCTTTTGCAAAAGTTTTAACCCTTTACGGAACCAACCATAAGTCCTTTTTCAAAGAATTTCTGTGCAAACGGATACATAACAATAAGCGGAATTGATGATAAAACCATACATGCCAATTCAATTGTTTTATAATTGCTCGCCTGCTCTGACATTGTACTTAAAACAGAAGAAGCAGCAGTTCCCATTTTGCATCATATTCTCCGCAGTCTGACTAGACTTAATTATTGTCAGCATGTAGTAGGATAATGTCTGAAGATCTGTTGATCTTGTGTAATACAAGGTCTGTGTGTAATCATTCCATGTTCCAACTGCTGTAAAGATTGCAAGCGCTGAAAGAACTGGCTTTGACAATGGCATAAAGATTTTAAAGAAAATGGAATACTCACTTGCACCATCAAGCTTTGCCGATTCTACTAGTGATGCTGGTATCTCACGGAAATTTGCATTGTAAATAATTACATTATAAAATCCGCCAAACAAACTAGGAATAATATACACCCAGAATGTATTATAGATCTTCATTCCTGTAAAAAGTAAGAAATAGGAAATGACACCACCATTTAAATACATGCTAATAAAGCCGATTGTTGCATAAAACTTTTTTCCACACAGATAATTTCTAGAAAATCCATAGGCAAACATAGAGGTAATTACGGTCTGCCCTGCTGTTACAAAGAACCGTTCTTGCTAATGTGATAAAAAAGGCTTTTACAATTTCTGAATTTTTTAACACAGCCTGCCAGCTAGCCAGTGAAAATTCATCTGTAAGTACCATCGCATAACCGTTTTTTGCAATGGCACTTGCACTGTTTAAGGAATTGATCACAGAAAACCATACTGGATACAAGGTAATGAGTGTGATTACCACCATGAAAAATCCCAAAACTATATTAAATGCTTTTGCTTTTTTTACTTTTAATGTTCATTTTCCAAGCCTCCTTCCATCAGAATAATCCATATCCATCTGACAGCTTGCTCACAATAGCATTTGCAAGTAACAAAAGTGCCAGTGAAAAGAAGGATTTTGTAATATTAACGGCTGCTGCCATTCCAAATTGAAGCTGCTGAATACCAATCTTGTAGATATAGGTATCAATTACTTCGCTTCGCTCCAAATTAAAGGAATTTTGGAGAACATAAATCTGATCAAAGTTATTATTCAAAATTCCAGCAACTGCAAAGATCACCATGATCATAATCGTTCCCTTGATACATGGAATCGTAATACTTATCATTCTGCGAAAACGTCCTGCTCCGTCAATTGCTGCCGCCTCATATAAATTCCTGATCCACGCCTGCAATTGCTGCCGTATACAAAATCGTGCTCCAGCCCAATTCCTTGATCAAATTTGAGATGATCGCAATTGCCCAGAAAATTTCCCGGCTGTGCCATAAAGACAATTGGCGAACTCAATATACCAATTTCTGTCAAAAAACGGTTAATCGGACCATCTGAGCTTAATAGTGTAATGACAATACCACCAAATACAACCCATGAAATAAAATGCGGCATGTAGGTTAATGTCTGCACCGAGTTTTTTTAAAAATGGAGAGGCAAATCTCATTGATCAAAAGTGCAAAAAACAATGCTGCCGGAATGTTAATCAAATTACCAAGTAGATTAATTCCCAATGTAGTTTACCAACATTCTGGTAAATCATGGTTTCCAAAAATTATTTTAAAATTTTGGAAATCCATACCATTTGCTTGTGAAAATTCCAGCCACACCTTCAACAACTGAGTAGTTTTTAAATGCCAAAATCAGTCCAAACAAAGGCAGAATACTAAACACGATTATGCAAATTGTTCCTGGCAGCATCAGCGTATGCAGCTGAAACTGTGTCGTCCAGTCTTTTCCTAATGTAAAGTTTTTCTTTTTTTTCATATAAGCCTCATTTCCTACCTATTTTTATAGAAAGTTTTATAGAAAGAGGATGCAAATTTCTTTGCATCCTCACTCTTATTTCTATTGGTCACTACTTACTTGTACAAGTCTGCATTTATGTCTTCAATTTTGTTTCCAGTATTCTCGCAGTTTTTCTGGTATACTTCATTGTAAGCTGCATCAATATCTGCGATGCTATAATCTTCAAGTGTGGATACCATATTGTTGTACTCAGTCTCAAATTCCTCATCCGTCTTTGCAGTAACGATCTTTGCCTTCTGAGATTCCAGATAATTCTTTACCTGTGACAGCTTAATTCCAAGATCACTTGATGGCTCTAAAACGGTATCTGGGAAGTTAATTAAAGAGGAATCATAGATATATGTCGTATCTTCTTTACCAAATGCAGGCATCAGTGCAATCTCAATACCACGGTTACTTGTTGGATCCGGAACCGGCTCGGTATGACGCTCAAAAGAAGTATTGGCAAATGGCCAGAATAAGATATTGTTGCTGTACAGATCTGAAAGTTCCTGCTCTCCCTTTTCTGTCTTTGTCACAATTCCCTTATCATCAACTGTATAGTAGTCACCTTCGATTCCGTAGTAGTCCATCATCAGACCTTCCTCACTGGTGATCCAGCTTAAGAACTCTGCAACCTTCTCTGGTTCCTTACAGCTCTTTGAAACAAATGTCTGGATCCAGCCAGTTCCTGCTGATTGATTAACTGGAAGTGCACCCTTTGCCTCGTTCTCTGGTGTGATTGCACCATAAGATACCCAACTTGTATTCTCCTTATTGATCAGTGCCTGATTTCCAATCCAACAGAATACACGTCCTGCCTCCAGATAGGTCTTCAATGCAGCTTCATCCAATGTCAGAATGTTTACGTCCAAATATTCCTTTTGAACACAATTATTTACAAATTTCAATGCATTCTTATAGCCTGGACTTAATTCTTTATGACGATAATTTCCATTTTCATCCACTGGCACTGCACCAAAATTCCATGACAAAATATCATCTAATGAAGCGCTAATCCAACGATCTGCATGTAGAACAACCGGAATCACGCTCTCTCCATTTTCGGTTGTATATCCAGAATTCTTTACAATCTCACAAGCCTCATAGAAGCCTTCCTCTGTGGAAACCATTTCCTCTGTAATACCAAGTGCATCCATAATGCTCTTGTCAAACATGATGCAAAGGTTGCTTCCCTTTTCTACTACATCTACCCAGCACTCGTCATCTGGTGGATAAATCTTTCTGTTATCTGGTGTCTCAATATGCGAAGCGATGCTATACCAACCACCATCACGATCAATCAGTGCCTGCTTATGATCCTCTGGATAATCCTGAAGTATCCAAGAGTCTGGATCATAGGTCGTCAAAAATTCCTCCATATCCCATACGGCGCCAGCATTGATCAAATCCTTAATGCTATCGCTATTTGTGATTGAAATAATATCTGGCAGATCGTTGGTTGCAAGCATGAGTCCGAGTTTTGTCGCCGCATCTGTCGGCGGCTGCTCCAGATTAAAGGTTAATCCAATATTGTCTCTGATATAATCAAGAGCTGGTGAGGACTCTGTATTCCAGTTTGCAGGGCCGTATCCAGATACATCTGAATACCAATAGACTTCACTGGTTCCCTCTTCAGCAAATGCTGGAACTACAGCCGATGCTGCCAAAGTCGCTGCTAAAACTACCGATGATACCAATTTCTTTTTCATATAAATCTCCTTTCCTAATTCAAGGTCGTCTCGTTTCTTATGGTTCAAATTATACATTATGCTCAAAAAATTAGTTTAGATGATTTAGCAAGAATGACATGCTATAACAAGACTTATTTATCAAATATTTTTAAGAAAAAGACAGGTATTACTATTTTTGAGTATTTACGTAATGTCAGAATGCAGCATTGTTTATATGAACTAAAACATTCTGATGATACGATTGTAAGTATTGCTTTAAATAACGGATTTGCAAATATTCAAATATTTAATCGTGTATTTAAAGAAGTTTATCAAATGACACCAAAGCAGTATCGTGAAAAGAATAAGAAGTAAAGATTAATGAAGATTAAAACAAATAAACAACAATAATAATAAAATCCGCCATGCTAAGATAAGTGTCAAAGAGGAGGATGTTATGAAAAAGATTAAAAGTTTTTATCATCGCTAATTGCAATAATGATAGTTGCAACAATGGTTATTTCTAATCTAAGTGCATTAGAGGTAAATAGCTCGTTTGTTCAAAATACGAACACAAGTAATACATATGGTTATGTAAATTATGAAACAGATCAATTTGAAACTTATAGTAAGGTTTCAGGAAGTGCTGGGAATTATACAAGCATTGCTTCAAAAGTTTATAAACCATTATCTGGAGATACACTAATCGTTGTTTTTCATGGTAATGGAGAAGGTGGTGTTGATGGGGTTAGTAATAACTACTCACAGATAGCTGCTAATCGTTTAGCTGTAACTTATACAACTGATGAACTACAAAGTGCTTTTAAGGGAGCTTATGTATTAGCTTTTCAAGCACCAGATTATTGGTATAATGATTATACGCAACAAGCAAAAACTATTATTGATCAAGCTATAGCAGAATTTGGAATTAAAGAAGTATTTGTTTCTGGATTATCAGCAGGCGGTTTAATGACACAACGGATGTTAGCAAAATATGGTGATTTCTTTGCAGGCGCATTAATGTCATGTGCTGCTATTGCTAAAAATGACCAATATGTTGAAGGTCTAGGTGGAAATTACACTGATTCTACTGAATATTTAGATGCTGGTGATGCTTATACAAGTGGTGATACCTTTAAGAAACCAGTTGATTTCAATCAATATTTAGCTAATTATGACGAATGGCTAGAAAATATTGCCGTAAGCAATGTTCCGATTTTCATGGTACATTGTTATTATGATACAACAATCTATTATGGATGGACTCAATATGCTTATAATATGATTAAATCCTATCGTGATGACAGGGGGCTTGATGGAGATATCTACTGTGGTTTATTTGAGGATGTCAGTTATCCTGATGAAACATATAGCAGCGCTCACTGGTCGTGGATCAAAATGTTGAATGGTGATGTTTATGCTTCAACTAATGCGAGTTTAGATACGATTACATGGTTTAAATCTTTATCAACTTCAACTAATGATTATCAATTAAAAACAGTTACTAATCCTGTAGCTGGAGAAGCAGCAGGTGACAATATTTATGCTTATAACTTAATTGCTACAGTAACTAATAGTGGTGAAAAAATAACGGCTCTTGAAATTGATATGAACGGTAAGAAAGTTGATGCTTCTAAATTAACAACTGAGATGTTTAAAAATAACCGGATACAAATAGTGATGCTAGTGGTTTGGTTAAAGGTGATGTTCAGTCTTATGGAATTTTTGGAAGCGAAGATGAGCCTGTAGATATTGAGGTGGCTAGAGTATCAGTAAATGAAAAGGGTAATATCATATTAGATTTAGCAACACAGAATGGAGTATTAAATTATACTTCTTTGGCTCGTAATCTTGCGACTAAGATTAGATATAAACTAGCATCAGTAGCTCTACCAATGATTGTTGAGGATAATTCAACAACAAATCCTGATGATAAACAAACAGCTGTTAAAACAGGCGATGATTTAAATGTTTTAGGTGCTGGAAGCTTAATGATTATTTCATTGATGATGGTAGCTGTATCTAAACGAAAATTTGATTAAGAAAAAAGTTCTACATTTTGTAGAACTTTTTATAACTATTTAAATAAACCTAAGTTAATACAAGCGTTATAAATACCATCATCATCAATACTGTCAGTGACAAAAGTTGCAATGTTTTTAAGATATGCGTCACCTTGTCCCATGCAAACAGAGATAGCAGCATGATTAAACATCTCAACATCATTTAAAGAATCGCCAAAACAAATATATTTATCAAGATTATATTGTTTTAAGATAACTTGAATACCAGTTGCTTTAGTTGCATCAGCATGAGTTATATCACAATATGTAGAGACTCCGGGTAAGATATGTAAACCTTCTAATTGTTTAAATGGCGCATAATCATACCCCTTTGGTCCATAGGCAATCATCGCTTCAACTTTTTGGTTTTGATAAATACCTACCGGAGGGATGATAGAGTTAAAAAATTTGCGTGCAGTGTAAACATTTTCATCGGGCTCTTGGGTAATGATTCGATGCTCCATTTTTAAAGCGAGTGGAATATTATTATCTTTAGCAATTTTTATACAACGATGGACTATTTCCGGGGAAATAACCAATTCTTCGACGATTTGAAAATTTTTATTAAGCACAGTTTGACCATTATTACAAACAAAGCCGTCCCAATTAGCAATATCAACAACCCCGGTACGTTTTAATGAATTAACAGCACGACCAGTTGCAATTCCAATTTTATAACCATTCTCTTGTAATTTTTGTAATGCTTTTTTAGTTGATGGAGTAACCTGGTAGTCATGGTTATCCATTAATGTTCCATCAACATCAAAGAAAATCATTGGTTTCATAAGCTCCCCCTTTTCATGCGTATATTTTAGCAAGCATACCTATGAATGTAAACAAAAAAGGAATATGACTAAACATATTCCTTAATAAATATTTTCCGCTTGGTAAAAATGGAATTAATCCCGCTGCTACGGCACTGATTGGCATTGAATTGAAGAACTACTTTTCCTGGTCCTGTGACAACCGTATTAAAAAAACCTTCACCACCTAACAGTTTATTTTAACTCCTTTAACGCTTTGAATTTCCATCTTGCATGTAGCATCCATCATAGCTAGATATCCTGTATCAATAACCATTTGTTGACCAGGTAATAAATCGTAAGAAATAGCTGAACCGTCAATTTCTAAAAAGACAGTACCTGTACCGCTGATCTTATTCATAATGAATCCTTCACCACCAAAAATTCCTGTTGCCATTTTTTATTGAAAAAAACTGACATGTCAATTCCTGAAGTTCCTGCTAGGAATGATGACTTTTGTACAATAATTTCATGATTTGGATTAATTTCAACAGCTTCGATTGACCCTGGAAAAGAAGATGCAAAAGCAATCATGCCGTCTTCTTTAGCATGATAACGATTTTGGAACATTGTTTCTCCACTAAACATTCGACCAAATGCTTTACCAAAACCACCACTTGTTGTTTCCATTTCCATAACGGGATCCATCCAACTCATGGCACCGCTATCAGTAATCATTGATTCTCCTTTTTCTAAGTGACAAATTCACTACAGGGAGATTGTCCCCTTTAATCTCGTATTTCATTTTATTTCTCCTTATTTATTGCGATACAAATCTGGTGCAGGAATAGCTAAAGTTGAAGCTGTTCTAACTAGTTGTTCGCTTTTTTGCATCAAATGTTAATAACTCTATTCATCATCGTCTTGCGCACCAACAATTAAATATTTATCATCAATATATTAAAATCACGGGATTTTTTACCAGTATGAACCATATATAGTAATGAAACTTTACCAGTTTCTTGGTTGACTCGATATAGAACGATGCTATCATGACCACGGTTTGAAATGAATAAATGATTTCCTGTCGCACTTAGACGAATAGCGCTAGCGCTCGAAAAAACCGTGAAAATGACGAGGCGTTGTATGAA
>ENA-OQCW01001305-OQCW01001305.1-human-gut-metagenome-genome-assembly--contig:-NODE-1305-length-10420-cov-26.702128_pt1 | contig 10420 bp, 8 predicted proteins | sample MGYA00242767_ERZ504593 | MGnify/ENA primary metagenome ERZ504593 (study PRJEB26092, sample SAMD00036307) | human gut metagenome | host: Homo sapiens | study: EMG produced TPA metagenomics assembly of... | reverse complement strand
CCGCCGACTACTACGCGAATGCCGCCGGCCCCGTCGCCCCGCGCCCGGTCCACTCCGCGCTCGACCTGTCCAAACTCGAGTCGGTCGGGTTCCACATGCCCGACTGGGAGGAAGAGCTGGGGGAGTACCTCAAGACGCTCTAGCCGCTATTAACTTTTCGAGAGTAAAAGCCGCCGTTCTTTAACGGCGGCTTTTCTTTTGCCTGGTGAATAGCCCCGCTGCAACAAGGGCGGCGGCGGTCGCCAGACTCACTGCAAGCCCCGCAAGGGCGCCCGGAGTCTTGTAGGTCATCACGATCCTATTCGCGCCTTTCTGCATGTTCAGGGATGACAAGCCCTTATCGGCGGCGGGCGTTAGTTCTGTGGCGGTTCCGTTTACCGTTACGTTCCAGCCCTCATCGTACGGAACGCTCAGCAGTAGGTTGCCGTCATCCTTGGCGGTGTACTCGCCTTCGATCCTTCCGTCCTCAAAAACCGTCGGAACAAATTCGCTCATCTTAAGCTCGTTAATAATCTGCTCGAAAACGTCCAGATTGAGGGCGTAAAAGACCGGATCATTGTCTTGGGGCATGTCTGTATAGCCCTCTGCGACTCCGATTGACACCGTATGCTGGCTCGGGGAGTCCGATGCATCCGCAATCTGGCGGATATTATTGTCGAATCTCCAGGCCTCGTTTCCGATCGTTCGCTGGTCGATGGTAAGGGTGACGGGCCAATAACTGCCGGCGGTCGCATCTTTGTTGATGTAGAGATACCCGATGGAACCCGACGGCACGGTGGCGTTCCACTGCCTTAAGTTCTCGTCATCCTCCGTGTTTTTGGCCTCGATTTTGGTATAGAGCATTACCTCGCGGCCCAGGATTTTGCTGTAGAGGTCGTTTTGCTTTTCGAAGGGGTTCTCGCCCTTCAACGTGCAGTTTTGAATGTCATTGGATGCCATGACACCAACGCTGAGCGCATAGGGGTTCTCGTACACCGCACTTGCTGTATCGGCTATTTCAGTCATTGCCGCGTATCCCGAAGGCGCGTGCTCGGCGATGGCGTACTTGACTCCCAACAGGGCATCAACGGCAAGAATGGGCTCGGCATAACGGGTCGAGAATTCGCCGACGCTGCTGTATCCAAGGGAGTTGAGCAGTGCGATGGCCTGCGGGTTGTTGGCAGACGAATACGAAGACAACTGGTTGTACCCAAGCGCCAAGCCTTCGTTGAGGGCGGCGCTGTCGACGCGTGTGGTTGTGCGGTCAATGCGATAGAACGACGCCGAAGTCTGGTCTTGAATGGTCGTGATAGTGTCGGTTGCGGTGGCGACATAGGCGCTGTTGGCTTTTTCGGAATAGCCTGTGTACAGCTGGTTCCACATAACATGGGCGTTGGCAAACAACTCAATGGCGGTTAGTGCCAGGAGGGGCATGATGACGACGGGGCGATAGGCTTGACGCAATTTGGGCTGGTTTTTGAGCGCCTGCTGCGCGTGTCCTGCGGCCCACAGCGCAAAGAAGCTCAGCAAAAAAGCCGTGCGCGAGTAGAAGCCGTTGGGAACGCGCATGCCGCACCAGATGTACTCGAGCGGGCTCAAAACGGAGCTTGCGACCAGGATTATCGTGACGACGAGTGTTGCGATGCGCGTCTTGATCGAAACCGTGCGGTTAACCAGCAGGCTCACCGCAAGCAGCATCATGACGATGCCGCAATAGAACTGCGGTGTGCTTTCGTTGCTTACCCACATGCAGGGAAGAAAGCCCCTGATGAGCGACTTGAGGCTGGTTTTAAGTAGGGGGCCGAGTGCTAGAACGGGACCGCCCTTGGACATGGCAAGGATGGTCGGCAAAAAGGTCCAGGCGGACAGAAGCAGTCCGAGCGCGATAGCCCCGGCGAATCGCAGGGCCCGATCGAGCATGAGCTTCCAGCTAAAACCTTCTTCTGCAACATAATCGACAAATTCGACCAATACGAAGATGCAGAGGAACAGGATGCTGATGTAGGCCGTATACCAGCAGAACATGACATTGAGCGCCGTTGCGATGACGAGGCGGATCATGCGCTGCTTGCGGATGAGCTCGTAGCATCCGTAGGCGCAGATGGGCAGCAGGATGAGGCAATCGATCCAGAGCGGGTTGCGTAGGTTGCTGATGGTCCAGCTGCAAAACGTGAACGAGAGGGAAAGCAGGAATGCTGCGGGCTTGGGTAGGTCAAAGCGCTTTTGCACATACCAAGCGCTGCTGATGTGGATGCAGCCCAGTTTGAGCGCGGAGATAACAAACGCGAAGAGCGTTAGCTTGTCTGCGGGAAACAGCGCGCAGAGCAGGTTGAAGGGGCTGGCGAGGTAGTAGCTATAGAGCCCCCATGTGTTCATGCCGAGTCCTTGCGAGAAGGAATAGCGAAGGCTTGCCTCGCCTAAAAGGACGCGCCGGAACCAAGCAAAGAAGTCGATGTATTGGTATTTGAGATCGTTGGTGAGAAACGAGTTGTCGCCAAAGGGGTAGACATGCCCTGCCACTGCAAGTGCGACAAAGAGTGCGCCGGAAAATGCGAAGCAGGCGGCGTAGAACGCCACATTCTTGAGCGTGCTGTTATTGGGCCGTGTCATCAGATTCCTCGTTGGATTCTCGAATGATATAGATGGGACGTCGCTTGGTTTCCAAGTAGGCTTTTGCCAAGTATTCACCTATGATTCCCAGGCACAGAAGCTGCATGCCGCCAAACAGCGTTATGAGGCAGGCGAGCGACGGCCATCCGCCGACGGGGTCGCCCCAGACAAGCGTCTTTACTAGGATGACGATAAATCCCAGGATGGCGATGAGACAGAAGACGATACCTGTGAGGGCGGCGAGGGAGAGCGGCGCCGTGGAAAACGCGACGATGCCGTCGATGGAATAGAGGAGCAGCGACCAAAAGCTCCATTTGGTCTCGCCGGCCACGCGGTTGACGTTTACGTAGGGGAGCCATTTGGTCTTGAAGCCGACCCAGCCGTAAATGCCCTTGGAGAATCGGTTGTATTCACCCATGGAGATGATGGCGTTGACCATAGGCCGCTTCATGAGCCTAAAATCGCGTGCTCCGTCGACGATGTCGGCCTTGGAAATGCGGTTGATGATCTTGTAGAACATACGGGCACAGAACGACCTGATGGGAGGCTCGCCTTTGCGGGTGGTCCTGCGTGTGGCGACGTTGTCGTAGTCTTCGGTTTGTAAGATCTCGTACATCTGCGGCAGGAGCGAGGGCGGGTCCTGCATGTCGGCATCCATGGTGGCGACATAGTCGCCCTTTGCGTGCTGGAGTCCGGCGAGTAGCGCCGCCTCCTTGCCAAAGTTGCGCGAGAAAGAGTGCCAGCGGATGGCGTATGGATGCGCCACCGCGGCTTCTGCTTTCATGACGGCGAGCGTTTTGTCTGCCGAGCCATCGTCGATGAGGACTGCCTCAAAGGAGATGCCGGGGTCTTGCTGGGTCATGATGCGAACGACGCCATCGAGCTCTTTGAGAAAGATCGGAAGTGATTCCTGCTCGTTGTAGCACGGCACGACGATGGAGATGAGCGGCATGGTGGTTTACCTCTCGCTTGGCTTGGAAGTAGGGTGGCCGGGCTGGTCGTCGTAGGCGTATTTGCTGTACACGTTGACCTCCCACTGCTTTTTTTCGACCTTTGCCACGGAATCGAGGATGAAGCCGGTCGCAAGGCTCAGACCGCACAGGAACAAAAACGACGCGGCGAGCATGGCGGTGGGGAAGCGCGGGACGAGGCCGGTCTGGAAATACTCGACAACGATGGGCATGCCCAGGGCGAGGCCGATCACCGCAAACAGAAGCGCAACCAGGCTGAAGAACTTCAGCGGGCGGTAGTCCTTGAACAGCGTGCAGATCATCGCAACGACTTTAATGCCGTCGCTTACTGTATTGAGCTTAGACTCGGAGCCTTCCGGACGGTCGCGGTACTCGATGGGCACATCTTTGATGCGCCAGCGGTGGTCGACGGCGTGGATTGAGAGCTCGGTTTCGATCTGGAAGCCCTCGGAAAGCACGGGGAAGGTTTTGATGAAAGGACGGCTCATGGCGCGGTAGCCGGTCATGACGTCATCGAAGCTGTAGCCATAGATCCACTTGATCATGGCGCGGACCAGATTGTTGCCAAAGCCGTGGAAAGCACGCTTGTTTTCCTCGGCGTAGGTGCCGTTGGAAAGGCGGTCGCCTACGGTCATATCGGCCGTGCCGTTGAGGATGGGCTCGCAGAGGGCTTTGGCCGCCTCGGCGGGGTAGGTGTCGTCTCCGTCGACCATCAGGTAGCAATCGGCGTCGATGTCGCGAAACATCTGGCGGCACACGTTGCCCTTTCCCTGACGGGGCTCAAAGCGGACCGTGGCGCCGTGCTCGGTGGCGATGTGCGAGGTGTCGTCCGACGAGTTGTTGTCATAGACATAGACCGTCGCTTGCGGAAGCTCGCGGTGAAAGTCGTCGATGACTTTGCCGATCGTGAGGGCTTCGTTGTAGCAGGGGATGATGACGGCGATGGATTCAGAATTCACTCAATGCTCCTTAATCATTCAATTCATGAAAGTATAGCCGTTTGGGCTTGGCATCCTAAGATGTGGGTTAGTTCTCCAGTTTTGTTGCGCGAATCGTTTGCATGGCCGTCGGGTCTATACTGTTCGTTTGTCAACGATTACGAGTAAAGGAGTTGCATCCGTGTCGGATCAGACAAAGCAACAAGAAACTCGCAGTCTGCCTGCGACGTTTGCTAAGAACGAATTTGAGAAGGACGCGTTTATCCTTCGTCAGCTCGTTACCAAGGATTTTAAGATCAAGTATCGCCGTAGCGTTCTGGGCGTCGCATGGTCGGTGCTCAACCCGCTGCTGATGATGATCGTCATGGCCATCGTGTTCTCGACAATTTTTGCCCAGGGCCGCAACGGCTCAATTACGCCCGAGATGTACCCGCTGTACTTAATCGTTGGTAACGTCACCTTTGCCGTCATGTCCGAGTCCACGAACCAGGCCCTGACGTCGATCGTGGGTGCTGCTCCGCTGCTCAAGAAGGTTAAGGTGCACCGCTGGGTCTTCCCAGTACAGAAGGTGCTCTTCTCGCTGGTTAACTTTGCCTTCTCGCTGGTCGCCGTTGCCATCGTTATGCTGTGGTTCCGCGTTATGCCTTCTTGGCATCTGATTCTGCTGCCGGTCTGCCTGCTGCTGCTTATGTGCTTCTGCATGGGTCTGGGCATGATGCTCTCGGCCCTTACGGTCTTCTTCCGCGACGTTATGCATCTGTGGAGCGTTGTCATTACGGCTTGGACTTACATCACGCCTATTTTCTGGACGACCGACTTTGTTGTGAAGATGCCGCATATCGTTCGGATCTTGGTGTATGCGAACCCCATGTACAACTATCTGCAGTTTATGCGTGATATCTTCCTGTTCCAGACTACGCCCTCGCTTATGACGTTTGGTATGTGCGTCGCTTGGGCGGTCCTTGCGCTTGTTATTGGCTACACCGTGTTCCATAAGTCCGAGCGCAAGTTCATCCTCTACATCTAAGGAGTGCTGTGATGACTGAATCTGTTGTTGATTACAGCGAGCAGCCTCTGGCTGTCGAGGTCGACGACGTTACCATGATCTTTAACATGGCGTCTGAGTCATTGACGAACCTCAAGGAGTACTTCATTAAGCTTGCCAAGCACGAGCTGTTCTTTGAGGAGTTTCGGGCGCTTAAGCACATCTCGTTCGATATTCATCGCGGCGAAGTTGTGGGTCTGGTCGGCACCAATGGTTCCGGCAAGTCTACGATGCTCAAGATCATCGCTGGCGTGCTTGAGCCCAGTGAGGGCAGCGTTAAGGTGCACGGTAACATCGCGCCGCTGATTGAGCTTGGCGCCGGCTTTGACCCCGAGCTGACCGCCCGCGAGAACATCTATCTGAACGGTGCCCTGCTCGGCTACACCAAGGAGTTCATCGACGCCAACTTTGACGGCATTATCGAGTTCGCTGAGCTGCAGAACTTTGTCGACATGCCGCTTAAGAACTTCTCCTCGGGCATGGTGGCGCGTATCGCCTTTGCAATCGCGACGATCACCGAGCCCGATATTCTGATCGTTGACGAGACGCTGTCCGTCGGCGATGTGTTCTTCCAGCAAAAGTGCGAGGCGCGTATTCAGCACTTTATCCAGAGCGGCGACGTGACGGTTCTGTTCGTTTCGCACTCCATGGAGCAGGTTGAGCGCATCTGCCAGCGCGCCGTTTGGATTGAGAAGGGCGACCTTCGCATGGACGGCCCGGTTGATGAGGTCTGCAAGGCGTACCGCGAGCAGTTCAACTAGGTTATAATTACTTGCGCCTGACAGGCTTGCGCTTGCTTGGGCGTGCGGTTATTTGCTCCATTAGCTCAGTTGGATAGAGCAGGGGACTTCTAATCCCAAGGTCGACGGTTCGAATCCGCCATGGAGCACCATCGTTTATTAAGCCCAGACCGCTTGGTGGTCTGGGCTTTTTTGTCTTGTATGCTGCTGGAGCCGAGCGCGAGCAAGCCGCTACTGTTCGTTGGGGTTGGCATTTTACTTTTCGAGACGTTCCCTCAACAGCTCCATCGCGTGAGCGTAGCCCTGCAGGCCTTCGCCGGTGATGGTGGCGAAGCAGGCCAGGCGGGCGTAGCTTACCTGGCGGAAGTCCTCGCGGGTCTCGACGGCGCTTATGTGGACCTCCACGGCGGGGATGGCGACGGCCTTGAGGGCGTCGAGGATCGCGACGCTCGTGTGCGTGTAAGCCGCCGGGTTGATGACGATGCCGTCGACCTTGCCGTAGGCCTCCTGGATCTTGTCGACGATGCTGCCTTCGTGGTTGGACTGGAAGACCTCGACCTCGTCAAAGCCCTGCGCGGCGCCTGCCTCCTGGCAAATCTGGACCAGGTGGTCGTAGTTGTCGCTGCCATAGATGCCCGGCTCGCGAATGCCGAGCATGTTGAGGTTGGGGCCGTTGATGACGAGTGCTTTCATGGTTGCTTCCTTTGCGATTGGAAAACCACCACAAAGGTGCCCGTCCCCTTTGTGGTGGTTTTGATTAGAGAGCGGATGGGAGGGTGTCGAGGAGGGCTTGGGCGGTGTTGGCGGCGCAGTCGCGTGAGTCGATGATGTAGTCGGCCCAGGAGCGGTAGCGCAGCATGCGCTGCTCGGCGAGCTTGTCGATGCCATCGCGCGCCGTGATGGGGCGGCCCTTGTGGGCGAGCTCGTCGAGCTTGCGGTTGAGCATCACAATCTGGCTGTTCTGGTGCAGCAGCTGATAGTTCTCGTCGCGCGTGACCACGCCGCCGCCGGTGGAAAGCACAAGTCCGCTGCGCTTGGAGATGTCGGCTAGAGCCGCCGTTTCCTGCTCGCGGAAGGCCGCCTCGCCGCGCCCGACGATAAAGTCGGCGCAGGGCATGCCCAGGCGCTCCTCGAGCGCACGATCCAAGTCGATGTGCTCGCGTCCGGTGAGCAGGGCGATCTGCTCACCCACGCGGGTCTTGCCCGAGCCCGGCATACCGATCAGCGCGATGTTCTGTTCGCGGCGTGACAGGCGCTCCGTTACGTCCAGAATGCGCTCACGCGAAGTGACCTGGCCGGTGTAGCGCTCAACGGCTTGCGCCGCCTGGGCCACGAGCATCAGCAGGCCGCCGATGCAGGGGATGCCGCGGCGCTCGGCCTCGAGCATGAGTCCCGTGCGTGCAGGGTTGTAGACAATGTCGATGACGCCCTCGAGCACATCGAGCCCCTCGAGCGTGCAAGGCGCGTCGGGGCAGTGGGGGAACATACCGGCAGGCGTACAGTTGACGAGCAACGCGGCGTCGGACTGCTGCGCGATGTTGTCGTAGTTGACCTCGCTCGTGCGGCCCACGGGCACCACGGTGGCGCCCAGGTCGCCGAGCACCATGCTTGCCGTGGTGCCGGCACCACCGGTGGCGCCAAGCACGAGGGCCTTTTTGCCGGCGACCTCAACGCCCAGCTCCTCGACTAGGCACTGAAAGCCGAAGTAGTCGGTGTTGTCGCCGCGCAGGCGGCCGTCGGGCAGGCGCGTGATGGTGTTGACGTTTCCCATACGCTCGGCGAGTGGACTCAGCTCGTCCAGGTATTCCATGACGGCGCGCTTGTAGGGGATGGTCACGTTGGTGCCCTCCCACTCGTCGCCCGTCATAAAGGCCGCGAGGTCCTCGGGCTCGCGCTCAAATCGCACGTAATCGAGCCCAGCGAGCTCTTTGTAGATGGTTGGGGTGTAGCTGTGGCCCAACACGCGGCCCAGCACTCCGTAGGGGCGGGTTGCGGCGGTATCGGTCATCTAGAGCACCTCCGTGTAGCTGCCAAAGTAGGTGAAGCTTTCGCACACGTCGTCGATGGAATCGAGCAGGTCGTCGAGGGCCTTGCTGCCAAAGGGGCAGTCCAGATCAAAGTAGAACATAAACTCAAAGTCGCGGCCGGGGATGGGGCGGCTCTCGAGCTTGATGAGGTTGATGTTGAGTGCGTAGAAGCGCTCGAGCACGCGATAGAGGGCGCCCGGCTCGTTGGCCGTGGTGATCATGAGCGAGGTGCGATTAGCGCCGGGGTAGACGCGCGGCTCGCGGCTGATGACGACAAAGCGCGTGTAGTTGTTGTCCGAGTCTTGGATATTGGGCTCCAACACCTCGAGGCCATACAGCGTGGCACAGCTGCGCGATGCGATGGCGGCAACATCGGTGCGTTCGGAGTTGGCGACCATCTCAGCCGACATGGCCGTGTTGGGGTACTTGGTGGCGCGCAGGCCGTGGTTCTCGATAAAGCCGGCGCACTGGGCAATGGCTTGGCCGTGGCTGTAGACCTCGCGCACGTCGGCGAGCTTGGTGCCGGGCTTGACGAGCAAGTTGTGGTCGATCTTGAGGCGAAGCGAGCGCACGATGTGGAAGTCGAACTGGGCGAGCAGGTCGTAGACGGCGTTGACCGAGCCGGCGGTGGAGTTCTCGATGGGCAGCACGCCAAACTCGCAGAAGCCGTCGCGCACAGCGCGCATAACGCCTTCGAAGGTCTCGAAAAACGCGATGTCGGGCACGTCGAAGAGCTTGCACGCGGCGATTTGACTGTAAGCGCCCTCAACGCCCTGGCAAGCGACGGTGGCAGTTTGAGGGAAGGGCGTGTCGGAGGCTGCAGCCGTGGCGTGGGCCTTTTGCGAGACAGTGATGCCCTTGAGTTCGTTGATGTAGCGCTGCTGCTCGGCCTTGCTCATGCTCATGAGGAGACGGAACAGGGTGATGGTCTGCGCCTCGTAGCGCTCGGGCGCGCGGCTGGCGAGGTTGTTGAGCTTGGAGCGCTCGCGGGCGGGGTCGAAGACGGCCTTGCCCATCTCGATTTTTGACTTGGCGACTTCGGTGGCAATGTCCATGCGCTCGATAAAGCTGTTGAGGAGCGTGGTGTCGATGCCATCGATGGCCTGGCGGATGTCAGCAAGGTCCATAGGGACCCCTTTCGTGAATCATTGCCCGGGGTGGGCTGGTTAGCGCTGGGCGGCGTCCTCGAGGAGGGCGTCCCAGATGGCGAGCGCCGCGGCTGCCTCGGCTACGGGGACGGCTCGGGGGACGATGCAGGGATCGTGGCGGCCGTGGACCGAGAGTTCGACATTTTCCATGGCGTCCATGTCTACGGTCTGCTGCTCGCGGCCAATGGAGGGCGTCGGCTTTACGGCCATGCGCCACATGACGGGCGCGCCGGTGGAGATGCCGCCCAGGATGCCGCCGGCGTTATTGGACTCGACCTCGATCTCGCCGGTCTCGGCATCGATGCGATACGGATCGTTGTTCTCGCTGCCGCGCATGGCGGCCACGGCAAAGCCCATGCCAAACTCCACGCCCTTTACAGCGGGAATGCCAAAGGCGATTTGCGCGATGCGGTTCTCGATGCCGTCGAACATGGGGTCGCCGATGCCCGCGGGAAGCCCGTAAATGCCGCACTCCACGATGCCGCCGATGCTGTCGAGCTCGTCGCGCGCGGCCAGAATCTCCTCGCGCATGCGGCCGGCTGCGGCGGCGTCAATGCACGGCAGATCGTTCGTAAGGATTGCCTTGCGGTCGGCCTCGCGATAGACCATATCGTCCATCGGCAGGTCGGAGATGCCGCCGATCTGCGCGACGTGCGCCATGACCTGAATGCCGCGGGCCTCAAGTGCCTGCAGCGCAATGCCGCCGGCGATGCATAAGGGGGCCGTTAGGCGGCCGGAAAATGCCCGCCACCAGCGACATCGTGCATGTTGTGATACTTCACGCGCGCAGGGAAGTCCGCATGTCCGGGACGGGGCTTGCGGCGCAGCTCGGTGTAATCATTGGAGCGCGTGTTGGTGTTCTCGATAATCGCGGCGATGGGCGCGCCGGTGGTATGTCCATCGATCACACCGGCGATGATATGCGCGGCGTCGGCCTCGCGGCGTTTGGTTGCGGTCTCGTC
>ENA-OQCW01001304-OQCW01001304.1-human-gut-metagenome-genome-assembly--contig:-NODE-1304-length-10425-cov-2.770052_pt1 | contig 10425 bp, 11 predicted proteins | sample MGYA00242767_ERZ504593 | MGnify/ENA primary metagenome ERZ504593 (study PRJEB26092, sample SAMD00036307) | human gut metagenome | host: Homo sapiens | study: EMG produced TPA metagenomics assembly of... | reverse complement strand
ATCAAAAACAATCCCAGATTTTCTTCATTGATTTCTCCAAAGTTTTCGTGGACAGCATTTAAAATTTTCTCATTTTTTTCCTGAATGATTTTTGATTCCAGCTCTTTTTTTCTGCCCATTAATTTTTTTCTTTTTGCATCATGCTCCTGCAAAAACTTTTCTTTTTTTTCATCCAGTTTTTTAATTCCCCTTCTGTTTTTCCAATTGTTCTTTTAATCCCATCTCCGGACCTCCTAATGATTTGCAACAAAAAAAGAATGCCACTCGGCACTCTTCTCCTGAAATTTTGTAGTTTTTCTAATTATAGTATAGCAAATCTGAATCTGCATATCTAGGTTACTTTAGGTACACTTTAAAAATCCTCAAAGGTAGGATCTCCCGGTTTCCATGCTCCGATTTCTCCCTGTTCATCCTTTTTGGATTCCTGCTCTAATCGGTTTTCCTCTCTTACCGCTTCCTGATATTCAGAATGTCTGCGGCGCAAAGTTGATACACTAATATTTAGTTCTTCAGCAACATTTTTTATTGTTCGTCCTCTATCCAATTCCTGATAAACCCATTCCATGTCAATTAATTTGGTATGACGCCTGTCTGATGCAAGCTGCGCTCTTTCTGTTTTCATCCTATCTTCCTTTCATGGTAAAAAATAAAACTAACCAACTCCGTTTTCCGATTTCTAACTGCTGTTTCATCTATGCGTCACCAATGTGTCAGGGTGTTTCATAAATACGTCACCAATGTATCAGCACGGTTCATGAATGCGTCACCGATGTGTCAGGGTGTTTCACGAATGCATCACTAATGTATCAGCACGGTTCATGAATGCGTCACCGATGTGTCAGGGTGTTTCATGAATGTGCCACTAATGCATCAGTGCGGTTCATAAATGTGTCACCGATGTATCAGCACGGTTCATAAACGCGTCACCAATGTGTCAGCGTGCTTCATAAATACATCATTGTGTTTCATTTTTGTTTCATTTATGTGTCACAGCAGTTCATTTTTACGTCATTATAGCACCATTTTTGCGTCATTTCTACGTCATTTTTGCATCATTTATTAAGAAATCGCACACCTGCGATTTGCAAGATACGCAAAATGTTAACATTTCACAATCTTGTTAGGGGGAATCCCCTAATACCCTTTTTATGCTATAGTATTGGTATTTTTTCATGATTTGTTTTCATCCTCCTGCTTTCTGAACTGTTCTGCATTAGCAAATGGCAGCGTCTGAAAATCTGAAGTCTCCAGATAAAACCCCTGACAGTTTTCATCATCCGCTCCTGCATCTGAAACTCAAACATTCCATAGCAAATGACAAACTCTTCTCCCGTCTCTTCCTTCACGATCCGTTCATCTTCAAACAGAAGATTTCCTTTTCTATCCTGCTGGCCTGTGTATCTTTTTACGCTGCCATCCTCCAGATGATTCCATTTTTCCTTCTCCGAGAAAGGTCCCGTCCGAAGAAATTGACAAATAAACTGTCTCTCCCAATTTTTTATTATAACCTTTCAGATAAATCAAAATTTCATCTTCTCCTTTTCCTGCACAAATAAAAAGAGCGGCACTTTTATGCCACTCTTACTGTCACATTAAATTTTAGGACGATTTCTTTTTTTCACTTATAAAATCCTTTTTTTCTTGCCAATTTTACTGCTTCATCGCAAACTGCACTGTCCGGCACATTATCCATATATAAAGCTGATATACGCTGCTTCTTAAATTTCACGGATAACCGGCTTCATCTTTTCTACAGGTACGGAAGAATACTGGTCTAGAATATAATCTAAACGCAGCTTGTATTCTAATGTTCCTTCGCAAACTCTTGTAATAAAAGCTCTTTCCTGCTTTTCCAGATATTGATATTTCTCTAATGTACTACGAATTACCAGGTGGCTATGCTGCCCCTCTTTATTGATTTCTAACAAAATTCCCAGTACCAGTTCTCTTAAATTCACCTTATTTATCATACTCTATCCAATCCTCTAATTCTTTTACCCAAGGATTTCCCCTTCTGAAACAGAATAACCTCTCAGGAAAGATGCTGCATCCATGCGTTTCTTCCCTTCTAACTGAAGCTCACGGATTTTCAACAGTCCCTCTCCTGTCTGTACGCAAATACCGTCTTTTTCGATTTTTACGATTTCTCCTGTCTGTTTATGGGCAGTATCCTCTAAAACATCTGCTTTCCAAAGCTTTAACATTTTTCCATGAATTTTTGTGTAAGCGCTTGGCCATGGATTTAAACCACGAATTAACTGTTCAATCTCCTTTGCCTTACGCTCCCATTTAATTTCTCCCATGCCCTTGTTAATCATGGATGCATAAGCAGTTGTACTCTCTTTCGGCTGTTTTTCTCTTACTGCTTTGCCTTCTTCTAAATCTTTTAAAACCTTTACACAAAGCTTTGCTCCTGCTTCACTTAATTTATCAAATAAACTTCCGCCTGTTTCATCTTCCGCAATGGGAACAATAACTTTGTCCATCATATCTCCGGTATCAATTCCTTCATCCATCTGCATAATTGTAACGCCGGATTCCTTATCTCCATTGATTACAGCCCATTGAATAGGGGCTGCTCCCCTATATGCCGGAAGCAAAGATGCATGCACATTTACACATCCAAAACGAGGCATTTCCAAAATTTCTTTTGTGATAATCTGCCCAAAAGCAGCTACTACAATAACATCTGGTTTTAAACCTCTTAAAGTTTCGATAAATTCCGGATCTTTTGCTCTTTTGGGCTGATATACAGGCAAACTATATTTCAAAGCAACTTCTTTTACCGGTGTAGGCATGAGATTTTTCCCTCTTCCCTTTGGTTTGTCCGGCTGTGTTACTACTCCTACTACATCATAACCGCTTTTTACAATTTCTTCTAAGGTTCCCGTTGCAAAGTCGGGTGTTCCCATGAATACTACTCTCATGCTTCATCCTCCTCATAGCTTGTGCGATGAAGTTCGCCTTCTACTAATTCTGTATATAATCTTCCATGGAGATGATCGGTTTCATGACAGATTGCTCTTGCCAAAAGTTCTTCTCCCTCTAAAATAAATTCCTGCATATCTTCATCAAAGGCTCTTACTTTTACATAATTTGGACGTGTTACTGTACCTGCCATACCCGGCACACTCAGGCATCCTTCCTCTCCTGTCTGAGAACCGGAAGTTTCAAGAATTTCCGGATTAATCAATACAATAGGGTCTTCTCCCGTAGTATCAATAACTACAATCTGTTTTAAAATTCCTACCTGAGGCGCTGCAAGTCCCACTCCATAAGCTTCATACATGGTATCAAACATGTCGTCAATGAGCTCTCTGATTTTCGGAGTCATTTTTTCTACCTTTCTACATTCTTTTGCAAGTATATCGTCACCCTGTGTTCTTATTTGTCTTAATGCCATTTTTCTCTCCTTTTCTAAACGTTAAAATCAAATTGTATATAAATGTCCTGAAAACCTCTGTTTACTGCAATATATTTTTCCAGTGCATCTTTTAACTTAACCAAAATTTCTCTGTTTTCATGGCGCATATATAAAACCATTTTATAGTAATCCTGCACCTTTGCAACAGCTTCCGGAGCAGGTCCTACTAAAATCAAATCTTCTTTTTTATATATTTTTTCTATATATTTTCTGCAATATTCCATTGCCTGTTTTAATAATTCTTCATTTTTACAAGAGCCTCTAATCGCTGTCATAAAAGCAGCTGGCGGATAATCCATCAAAAGACGATAGCCAATCTCTGCCTGATAAAAAGCTTCATAATCCTGCGCCGCTGCTGCCAAAATACTGTAATGTTCCGGATGATAGGTTTGAATAACAGCCTCACCTTTTTTATTTCCTCGTCCGGCTCTTCCTACTGCCTGCAAAAGAAGCTGAAATGTTTTTTCAGAAGCCCGATAGTCATCACTGTACAAAGACAAATCCGCTGCCAACACTCCCACAAAAGTCACATTTGGAAAATCATGACCTTTCACAATCATTTGTGTACCAATGAGAATATCCGCTTCCCCTGCTGCAAAAGCGGATAACACTTTTTCATGTCCGCCTTTATTTTTTGTAGTATCTGCATCCATACGCAGAATTTTTGCGTCTGGAAAGCTTTTACTCAGCAGTGTTTCTATTTGCTGTGTTCCTGCTTTAAATCCTCCTATATAAGGTGAGCCACAGGAAGGACAGGTTTTTACCTGTGGTATTTCATAACCACAATAATGACAGATCATTTTTCCATTTCTGTGAGCTGTAAGGGAAACATCACAATGGGGACATTTCATTACATAACCACAGGATCTGCAACTGACAAATCCTGTATATCCTCTTCTATTAAGGAATAAAATACTCTGCTCTTTTTTCTGCAATCTGTCCTGAATTTTCTCAATTAAGACCTGACTGAAAATAGAACGGTTTCCCGCCTTTAATTCTTCTCTTAAATCTATGATATCTACCTGAGGAAGCTCTTTCCCTCCATATCTTTTATTCAGATATAAAAAGCTGATATTCACCTGTTTTTCCTCTATAATAACTCTCCACACTGGGAGAAGCTGAACCCATGACTACCCATGCATCCTCAATTTTCCCTCTCTGAATAGCAGTTTCTCTGGCATGATAACATGGTGTTTTTTCACTTTTATAAGAGTCCTCGTGTTCTTCATCAATTAAAATCAAACCCAGATTTGGGAAAGGAGTAAATAATGCAGAGCGTGGGCCAATAACAATCGATATTTCTCCCTTTTTTGCCCTTTCAAACTGGTCAAAACGCTCTCCTGCAGACAAACGGGAGTTAATCACTGACACACAAGAACCAAAACGGCTATAAAATCGTGATACATTCTGGTAAGTCAATGCAATCTCCGGTATAAGCACAATTACCTGCTTTCCCCTCTTTAACACAGTATCTATAAGTTCCATATAGACCTGTGTTTTACCGCTTCCTGTTACTCCTTTTATAAGACAGGGACGGGGATTTTCCTTCTCCCACTCATTTAAAATTTCACCTACAACATCCTGCTGTTCTTTCGAAAAGCTGATATTCATATCCCTTTTGTATATCTTTTGGCACAGGAGTACGATACATACGCTCCCTTTCAACGGAAATCAAATTCTTTTCTTCCATTCCCTTAATCACAGGTGAAGAAAGCTTTAAACGCTCCATGGTTTCCTTATACTCCAGCACCTGTTCCTGTAAAAGGAGCTTCCATAAGGCGAGCTTTTGCCAGATAATGCTTTCTTGTAAATTCTGCAAAATAAGCTTGCCCTTCCTCTTTGAAATCACAAGGCGTATATATTTTTTTCTTTTGCAGAAGTTTTTTCTTTTACTAAAAGCACAGTTTTTAATGCCTGATTAATAGTAGAACCATAACTTCTGGCAATCCAGCCTGCAAGGGAAATTAAATGGGACTCAATTTCTATCCCCTGTGTAACTACTTCTAAAACCGGCTTTATTTTCTCCGGTGAAATCTTCGGCGTATCTGAAATACCAATGACATAACCGCTTATTTTTCTGCTTCCGTTCCCAAAAGAAACCAGCACTTTCTTTCCTATTTCTACCTGATTTTGTAAATCCCTGGGAATTTCATACTGAAAGCTTTTATCCAGCTTTTCCTGAGAAATATCTACAATAATATCTGCGTAAACTTTGCTCATTTATTCTGTCTATCTTCTTCCAAAATCTCCTGAATAAGCACACGCTCATCCATAGGATATTTTTTTCCTTTGATTTCCTGATAATCTTCGTGGCCTTTTCCTGCCAGAACTACAATATCTCCCGGCTGACCATGATGAATGGCATAAGCAATGGCTTCTTTTCTGTCAATAATTTCCACGTATTTTCCACTTGTCTTTCCAATGCCAATCTTAATATCATCAATAATTTCCTGCGGTTCTTCATCACGTGGATTATCCGAAGTAATAATAGTTAAATCTGCCAATTTCCCTGATACTTCTCCCATTTCATAGCGGCGAAGTTTCGAACGATTTCCTCCACATCCAAACAGACATACCAGACGGTTTGGTTTATACTCTTTTAAAGTTGTCAAAAGACTTTCCAAACTCATAGCATTGTGCGCATAATCAATCATCAAAGTAAATTCATCAGAAACCTTCACCATTTCAATTCTGCCTTTTACCTTTGCCTGTTTTAATGCTTTTTGAATATTCTCAGGTGTTACACCAAAATGCCTGCACACTGCAATGGCAGTAAGAGAATTATATACACTAAATGCTCCCGGCAAATCAATTTCTACAGGGAAATTCATCAAACCTTTTACATCATAAGCAATTCCCAGTGTTCCTTTTCCTGTTACCAGTTTCGTGTTTTCTGCTCTTAAATCTGCTTTTTCTGAAAATCCAAAGGTTTCCACCTCACAGGTGTGTCCCTCTAAAATCTCATCTAAATGCTCTGCATCGGCATTGAAAATACCCACTTTACACTGTTTAAACAAAAGTGCCTTACAACGGAGATAATCTGCAAAATCTTTGTGCTCATTAGGCCCGATATGGTCCGGCTCAATGTTTGTAAAAATACCAATATCAAACTGAAAACCTGCAGTTCTGTGAAGCATCAATCCCTGAGAGGAGACTTCCATAACTACGCTGTCGCAGCCAGCCTCTACCATCTCTGCAAAATATTTCTGAACTAGATAGGACTCTGGTGTAGTATTGGCAGAAGGGATTTTCTTCTCTCCTATAATTGTTTCAATGGTTCCGATAAGACCTGTCTTATAGCCTGCATTTTCTAAAATAGACTTTACAAGATAGGTTGTGGTTGTTTTTCCTTTTGTTCCTGTAATTCCTATGGTTTTAACTTTTCTGCCGGATGTCCGAACCATGCGGCTGAAATACATGCCATAGCATAGCGGCTGTTTTCCACCTGAATAACGGTTACTTCTTCCGGTACTTCCACTTTATCCTGTACAATTAAAACAGCAGCGCCTTTTTCTGCTACCTCTTTGGCATAAGTATGTCCATCAGAAACCGCACCTTTTATACAGAAAAACAGACAACCTTTTTCTGCTTTTCTGGAATCAAATGTAATATCTGTAATTTCTTTATCCATTGTACCCTGAAGACACTGATACTCCAGCTTCTCCAGCAAATTTACTAATTTTTTCATATTTTCATATTCCCCTTTCATAATCGGGTGTAAAATTTATCTTTCTCTTTAGAATAACACAAAAATAGGAGAAGGGGCAAGCCCCTCTCCCCTGCCTTGCAGATTTTAATAAAACCATTATTCTTTATTTTATTTATATTTTTCCAACCAGTAATTCACCTGCAGCATATATGCCAGCATCTGCGGTCCTGCCATAAGCTGACCGAAAAACGGCTTACCGTAATCTGACGAACCGCCGTCCAAAAGTGACGTTAATTTAGTTTTATCGCAAAGTGCCAAAATAGGTGCGTTCGGATCGGATATAATACCGTCAAGCAACGTCTTAACCGCCTCCTCATAATGCGGATTATGCGTTTTCGGATACGGACTTTTACGTCTTAGACGTACATCTTCAGGCAAGATTCCCTTTGCCGCTTCACGCAATACATTTTTAGAAACATTGTCACGATTTTTCATTTCCCAAGGTATATTCCAAACGTACTCGACAAGTCTGTGGTCGCAGAACGGCACACGCACTTCCAGTCCGCTTGCCATACTCATTCTGTCCTTTCTGTCAAGCAAATTCGTCATAAACCAATTTATATTCAGATAAGAAATTTCACGTCTGCGTTTTTCCTCATCATTATCGCCGTCAAAAATCGGCACTTCCGCAATACTTTCTTCATATCGCATACGCGAATAATTGTCTATATCCAAAGTTTCACGAACACTGTCAAGCAAAATATTATTTCTTATCGACAAATCATAGCACCATGGGAAACCGTGTGTTTCAAACGCTTTCTTCTCCCTAAACCATGGATAACCGCCGAATATTTCGTCCGAACATTCGCCGGAAAGCACAACTGTATGATTTTTCTTCACCTCACGACAGAAATACAGCAGTGACGCGTCTACGTCTGCCATACCCGGCAAATTCTTCGCCAAAAGTGCCTCCTCCAAAAGCTCCGTAAGCACATTATTCGGGCAAACAAGATATGTATGGTTTGTATTAAATGCCTCCACCATTCTCGGCACCCATTTCGTATCACTGTCCGGCTGAAAATGCGACGCTTTGAAATACTTATTATTATCCTCGTAGTCAAACGAATACGTTGAAAGTCTTTCGCCTTTTTTCTTCATTTCCATAGCACCGATTGCGGTTATAATACTCGAATCAAGTCCGCCCGACAGAAATGTTGCAATAGGCACATCTGAAATAAGCTGTCTTTTCACCGAATCATACACAAGCGAACGCACCTTTTCTATCGTTTCCTCGTAACTGTCTTTATGCTCACCGCTCACAAGCGACCAATATTTCTTTATTGTCATTCCATGACGGTTGATTATCATATATCTTGCCGGTCGAAGTTCTTTTACATCTTTGAACACACCGACACCCTGTGTCCTTGCGGGACTTAGCGCAAACAGTTCACAAAGTCCCGTTTTATCAAGTACTGCCGATATATCGGGATATTCAAACAGTGATTTCAGTTCGGACGCAAACACCGTCACATCATTTTTCTGTGTATAGAAAAACGGTTTTACGCCGAATCTGTCACGACAAGCGAAAATTCTTTGTCGCATAGAATCCCAGATAACAAACGCATATATACCGTTCAGCATTTCGGCACATTTTTCGCCGTAATGTATGTAGGCATACAATAGCACCTCCGTATCCGATGCAGTGGTAAATTCGTATCCGTGAGATTTCAAATCGTTTCTTATGTCGTTCGTGTTATAAAGTTCACCGTTATATGTAATCACAAATTCGTGTCCCTCGACTGTACGTTTCATCGGCTGAAGTCCGTTTTCAACGTCTATAACCGCCAAACGGCTATGAGCAAACACTGCGTGTTCGCCAACCCATTCTCCCCAAGAGTCCGGGCCTCTGTGACGCAGTTTTTCTGCCATACGGTGAGCAACAGCAAGATTTTCTCGTTCGTTCTTGACAAGGTTTGTCTTAAAATTTATAAATCCGCATATTCCGCACATATCCTCTGCCTCCCATTCGATATTATGCTATATCATATGCAAATTGCAAAATTTTGTGCAAAAAAAATCAGATAGACATTTTCGTCTATCTGCTCGTTTCTTCTTCGTCCCACGGCAATACATCGCCGTCCTCACGCAAATAATCAATTATTTTCCAAACGCCCTCACCCGTTTTTGAATCAACTCTGAAAATCGTTTCACAACCGGCAAGTCTTAACCAGCTTTCCGCTCTGTCGGGATCGGCACCGTCACTGTCTATCTGTGTAACTATTCCGATAACAGGTCTGTTACAAAGCGGTGTTACGCATGGCGGATACAATGAGTACGGCTCTCTCGAACTCATCAAAAGTCCCACAACATCCGCCTCAAACGTATACATTGCAATCGCATTTCCCAAGTTTTTGGTTTGTATGTACTCACCAGGCGTATCGATTATGACATCAAATCTGTTGACATACTGCGTCTTATGGTAATGTATTTTTCGCCTTTAAGTGCCTGTGTAAGCGTGGTTTTACCGCACTCACTTCTACCGATAAGTATTATCTTTTTCATGTTTTTGTTATCTCGCAAACAGTAAATTTAAGAGTTCTTTCGGCATAGTCCATAATTGCACGAAGTGACGTTTCAACGTCCGCAACCATACCCGTAATTATAAGCGTACCGCTGAAACGGTCAACAAAGCTTAAATCAACATTTGATGTTTTTGTAGCCAAGTCTGCCGCTATAATAGCCGTTTCCGCAGGACTCATTGTAAGTATTCCGATTGCACTTCTTCCGAAGTCAATTTCGGGATTAAGTCCAAGTTTCGTATATAAAATAGGGTCAGGACTTGCAATAACGTGTGCAAGGGTAATTTGTTTACCCGGTACAAGTTCCTGTATAATTCTCAATTTATCGTCTGTCGATAAAATATCTTTCAATTCCACTGCCGTATCTTCCTTTCCGACAAATTCTTATTTTATTATATCACACTTTCTTTGAAAATTCCAGTCCTTTTAGAAAAACGTCCAAAATCCCAAAAATCCGAGTATGAAACTGTTTAAAATAAGCTGTAATACGAACAAAATCGGTATACCGACCGAAAATTTCTTTTTCAGCGTCTTGTGACGGAACACATTCATACCGATAATACCGCCTGTCGCACCGCCGAAAAAGCATACTTTCATCAATTTACTTTCTTTTATTCTTCTCTGTTTTCTCTTTGCATTTGATTTATCCGCACCGAACAGTGCGAATGCCCATATATTCATCAAAAGCAAGTATATTGCAATACCGAAAAACAAATATTTATTAGCCGTATCATTGCTGAAAAGCTTTATCGCATTCGGCCATGGCAGACTTT
>ENA-OQCW01001303-OQCW01001303.1-human-gut-metagenome-genome-assembly--contig:-NODE-1303-length-10432-cov-4.406016_pt1 | contig 10432 bp, 9 predicted proteins | sample MGYA00242767_ERZ504593 | MGnify/ENA primary metagenome ERZ504593 (study PRJEB26092, sample SAMD00036307) | human gut metagenome | host: Homo sapiens | study: EMG produced TPA metagenomics assembly of... | reverse complement strand
ATTCAAACTTTTTGTGCAATCACTTGCATTTTCATGTCCCAATGTGATAATATATTTATTATATTTTTGTATTGAGGTGAATCTCACATGATAACAATTAAAGAAATGGCAGAGATGCTTGGAATCAGTACCACCACAGTATCAAATGTCATTAATGGAAAAACCAGCGAAGTTTCTCAGAAAACTGCTGAGAAAGTTCAGAAACTTCTGGACGAATATGATTACGTCCCAAATATGAATGCAAAAAATCTCGCACAGAATCATTCCAGACTCATCGGAATTGTATTAAAAAGGAAAAAAGATAAATACGACAATATCTTCACAGATCCATTTCATGGCGAATTACTTGGATCTCTGGAAGCTGCTATTCGTGAACGTGGATATTATATGATGCTTTATACTTCTGAAGATATTGACGAAATCGTGCGCAATGTGGTGAGCTGGAACACCGAAGGACTAATTCTCATCGGTATGCTCCACGACGATTATCTCAAAATCAGAAGCAAATACAAAAAGCCTGCTGTCCTTATCGACAGTTACACTCCAAAAAATATTGCCAGATACGTTAACATCGGTCTTGACGATGAAGAGGGTGGATACCTGATGACAAAATATCTTCTTAACTGCGGTCACAGAAAAATTGCCTTTCTTGCCGACAATATGGAAGGTGTAGACTATATCCGATACACCGGACATCAGCGGGCACTTCAGGAATACGGACTGGATATTGATCTGGATAATCTGATTGTGATCCGCCCTTCCAAATATGAACGTCAGGGAAGTATGGAGGAGATTTATGCAGTCGCACACAAGTTCACTGCCTTTATGTGTTGTTCCGATTATTACGCAGTTACCCTGATGAAATATCTCAAAGCCAAAGGGATCCGCTTTCCGGAAGATCTCTCCATCACCGGATTTGATGATAATCTGTATGCGCAGCTTGCTTGTCCTTCACTCACCACTATTCATCAGGATATCTTCCAACGCGGAACCATTGCCGCAGAATATCTGTTCAAAATGATCGATGGCTGGAATCCAAAAACAACGAATCTTTCTCTTCCGGTCAGACTTGTAGTACGCGACAGCGTAAAGATTCTGAATCCCACTGAAGATGATTCCTCCGATGACGGTTCAGCTTTATAAGGCACTCAGGGATATCTGTCGCGGGATTTCACGCTCTGATGAGCCGGGAGCAATACGCATTATTTATGAGGATTGCTATAGAAGATTGCTATAATTCATGGATACAAAAAGAACGAAAATCCAAGTACTCATACCTGGATTTCCGTTCTTTTTTCTTCTGCTACATCTCAATAACAAGGAACTGATAACCCTGCAGTTCAATCTTATTTCCATCCATAGCTACATTGTCATAGTTATTGATCAGAACCTTCTTACACTCTCCTGCAAGTTCAATGGTCTGTGACTCATTCTGGTAATTACCAACTACAAGAAGATTCTTATCCCCTTTACGATAGTATGCCATCAGATTGTGTACGTCTTCCCATACAGGTTCCAGTTCTCCGTAAACAACAGTCTCTTTGTATTCCGGATTCTTACGCAGTGCGATAAGTTTCTTATAGAAACTTCTCACAGATTCCGGATCATTCATCTGGCTCTCTGCATTGATCTTTGTATAATTCGCATTGACCTTCAGCCATGGTTTACCTGTTGTAAATCCTGCATTCTCACCATCTGTCCACTGCATCGGTGTTCTGGCATTATCGCGGCTGAATCTGGAAACAGCTTTCAGCGCTTCCTCAGGTGTACATCCTGCTTCCAGAGCTACCTTGTACTCATCCAGACTGGAAATATCATCTACCTGATCAATAGATTCAAACTTCACATTCTCCATACCAAGTTCCTGTCCCTGGTAGATAAACGGAAGTCCGCGAAGCATAAAGTTCAGACCGCCAAGCATCTTCTTACTTGCGTCACAGCAGTCACCTTCCGGGATATATCTGCTGACACCACGAGGCTCGTCATGATTTTCAATAATATTGGAAACAAATCCGATATCGCCAATTTTTCTCTGTGTTGTAAAGCAACATTTCTTGTAGGCATCCGGAGTAATCTGTTTACAGTCATACCATCCCTTGTCAGATGCCCCCCAGATAGTCTCTTCGAAGTCAAACATACTGGAGAAATATCCATTATCGCCGATGAAATCCGGAATCTCTTCATCCTTCTCATCGAAAACTTCACCGACAGAGAATGCATCGTATTTCTTAAATGTACGGTCTCTCATCTCGCCAAGGAAGTCGCCGATTCCCTTCGCTTCTTTCAGCATCTTCCTGATACTGCAAAGACCGTCTTCACGATCCGGCTCATAGTCATGCATCGGAAGTGCTTTCTTGATATTGATAATCGCATCAATACGGAATCCACCAAGACCTTTATCCAGCCACCAGTTGATATTCTTATAAACTTCTTCCCTTACTTCCGGGTTCTCCCAGTTCAGATCGGGCTGTTTCTTATGAAAAACATGCAGATACTGTTTATTTGTTCCCGGAAGATCTTCCCATACAGATCCGCCGAAATAGGAACGCCAGTTAGTTGGAAGTTCTCCTTCTTTCTTATCACGCAGATAGAAGAAATTACCATATTTACCATCCGGATCCTCACATGCTTTTTTAAACCATTCATGTTCATCAGAACAGTGGTTTACAACAAGATCCATCAGAATGTACATATCTCTCTTCTTAGCCTCAGCAATCAGTTCATCCATATCTGCCATGGTTCCGAAGCGAGGATCAATATCATAATAATCTGAAATATCATATCCCTGATCAGCTAACGGAGAGCGGTAGCAGGGGGAAAGCCAGATAATATCAACTCCCAGATCTTTCAGATAGTCAAGCTTCTCAATAACACCTCTCAGATCTCCAATTCCATCTCCATTGGTATCATAAAAACTCTTCGGGTAAATCTGATAAGCAACCTTTTCATTCCACCATTTCTTTACCATTGTAAAAATCCTCCTGTGTTTTTTATTAACCGGCGCTATTGTCTGCTTTGTTCCCAGTATTATATCTCTTACCTTTAGCGCCTAAGGTCTCTTTTTCATTTACGGCAATTATATCAGAATCCAAGGCTTCTGTCTTATCTTTTTTTGATAAAAAATACAAAATTTTGACTTTTTTATATTACCGATATTCTTATTTACTGTGTTTCTTTTAATGAATGTCTGCGGTACTGCAGTGGTGTTGTTGACGTATATTTCCTGAACTCTCTCAGGAAATTTCCCAGATTATTATATCCGCATTCCAGACAGATTTCCGTAACTGTAAGGTCAGACTCCTTCAGATAATGAATAGCCCTTTTTATCCTGTACTCATTCACATATTCCATAGGCGAACGCCCGATCACCTTCTTGAAAAATCTGCAGAAATACTGCTCATTCATCCCGATTAGTCCTGCCAGGTCACGTATATAAATTTTCTCTTTGTAATTCTCCTGTATGTAAGTCAGTGTTGTCTTGATTGTCTCAATCCTGTGGTCATGATTCTTCTCCGTTACCTCAAACAGATTATTCGCAGACAGAACCGCCAGAATCCGAAGCAGCGCTGATTTGATAAACAACTGTCGGGTGATATCATCCGTAACCGCCTCGCCGTCATAATAATTCTCCCGAAAAGAATCTCCGCCAAATACATTACGGATTTCTTCATAAGATTTTCTTACCGGTTCAAATGCCGGTTCATTCTTTCGCAGACATCTCGGAAACTGGATACTGCCATTTTGTACTGGCTGGATCAGATTCGTCTGAATCTGATCCAAAGCATATGCAGAGCTTAGCATATCCATATGAAAAACCACCGCATTTTCCACACAGCCGCCGTTTTTTCCAACAGAAATACTGTGAAGTTCCCCGGGATTAATAAAATAAAAACATAAATATGAAAACATCAAATATTGGATTAATCGGCTTGGCTGTGATGGGCGAGAACCTTGCGTTGAATATGGAAAGTAAGGGTTCGCCGTATCCGTTTATAATCGTACAGCGCCGGGAGAGGAAGGCGTGGTAGACCGCTTCATGAGCGGTCGTGGAAAAGGAAAGAATTTTATAGGAACCCATACGATACAGGAATTTGTTGAGTCTATCGAGCGTCCTCGCAAGATTATGCTGATGGTAAAAGCGGGTGCCCCGGTGGATGAGCTGATGGCTCAATTGATTCCTTACTTATCACCCGGCGACGTGATTATTGATGGTGGTAACTCGGATTTCCATGATACGGAACGCCGGGTGAAGGAGATGGAGGCGCATGGGATGTACTTCGTAGGTACCGGAATCTCCGGAGGCGAGATCGGAGCCTTGTACGGGCCTTCCGTGATGCCGGGTGGTTCGCCTGCCGCTTGGCCTTTGGTGAAGGATGTCTTGCAAAGCATCGCCGCCAAGCTGGACGACGGGACGCCTTGTTGCCAATGGATTGGTCCGGGTGGAGCCGGCCATTTCGTGAAAATGGTACACAATGGTATCGAGTATGGAGATATGCAGTTGATTTCCGAGGCGTATTCTTTATTGAAGAATCGTCTGGATCTGGACAATGAGACCTTGGCTCGTATCTTTGAGGATTGGAACACGGGAGAGCTGGATAGCTACCTGATCGGTATTACGGCCGATATTCTCCGCTTCAAGGACGAGGCGGGGGAGGGCTACCTGCTAGATAAGATATTGGATGCCGCCGGCCAGAAGGGTACCGGTAAATGGAGCGCTATCGCCGCTATGGACGAGAATGATCCGCTGACATTGATTACCGAGGCTGTTTATGCCCGTATGCTTTCTTCCATGCAGGAAGAACGGAAAAAAGCGTCCTCGCTTTATCCGAAGAGTGGCGTGCTGGGGCAGACCTTGATCTCGGAGAAAGAGATCAAGCAGGCTTTGTATGCCGCTAAGTTGGTTTCCTATGCGCAGGGATTCTCTTTGTTGTACCAAGCCACTAATCGATATGATTGGCAGTTGGATTACGGTACGATCGCCAAGATCTGGCGGAAGGGATGTATCATACGCTCTGTCTTTTTGGAGAAAATTACGCAGGCTTATGAGAAGAACCGGAATCTGGAGAACCTCTTATTCGATGAGTTCTTTATTCAAAAGATCGAGTCTTCCTTGTTGGCTTGGCGGCAAGTGGTAGCCGAGGGTGCCTTGCATGGAGTGGCTTTGCCGGCGATGAGCTCGGGGTTGAGCTATTTCGATGGACTGTCTACCCCGCATTCCGCCGCTAATTTGATTCAGGCCCAGCGGGATTATTTCGGGGCTCATACTTATGAGCGGGTCGATTGGGAGCGTGGTAAGTTTTTCCATACCAACTGGACGGGTGAGGGAGGAAAGACGGTTTCTGGAACTTATAACGTATAAAGGCATGAAGAAGCAGATAATCAATTATTAGTTATATTCGGGGCGTCGGGTCGATCTTACCAGTCGCAAGTTGCTTCCTCTTTGTTCGATGTATATGTTCGTGGCTTGCTACCCGACCGCTTCTGCATCTTGGGAGCCGCCCGTACCGCTTATGGCGATGAGGAGTTCCCGTGCGGAGCCAACATACGCATATCTTGGAGGCACAGAAGGGAAAGACCTACGACGAGGGCTTGATCGATGACTTCTTGGAGAATGTTTATTACCTCGCCTTCGATTCCACCAACGCCGATGAATACTACAAATTGCGTGAGCGCATCGAGTTCTTGCAAGAGAAACATGACTTGCCGGATAAGATCATCTATTACTTGGCTACCCCGCCGGTGATGTACGAGATCGTCCCGCAATGTTTGCTGGAGAGTGGTTTGAACAAGACCGAGTCTCCGGATGGTTTCCGGCGGATCATCGTGGAGAAGCCGTTTGGCACCAGCTTGGAGTCTGCCCGCCAGTTGAATGATCATTTACGACATATCTTCCATGAGGAGGAGATTTATCGTATTGACCATTATCTGGGGAAAGAGACCGTGCAGAATATCTTGGTATTGCGTTTCTCGAACGGTATTTTCGAGCCATTGTGGAATCATAATTATATCGATTCCATCGAGATTAGCGCTACTGAGACCTTGGGGGTGGAGAATCGAGGGAAATATTATGATGGAGCCGGGGCGATGCGGGATATGATCCAGAATCACTTAATGCAATTGATGTCGTTTATCGCCATGGAATCTCCCTCTATATTCGAGCCGGAACCGATTCGTGACGAGATCGTGAAAGTATTCCGCTCCATACGCCCGTATACGGTGTTGGATATGGATAAGATGGTTGTCCGTGGACAATATATCGGTTATCGGGAAGAGAAGAACGTAGCTCCCGACTCGAATACCGAGACGTATGTGGCGATGAAATTCTTTATCGATAACTGGCGCTGGAGCGGTGTGCCCTTCTATTTCTATACGGGAAAGAAGTTGCCGGAGAAGTCATCGGAGGTAGTGATCCACTTCAAGTCTACGCCCCATCAACTGTTTGTCGGTCAATGTTCGGGAGGTTCCTGCAATAAATTGACCATCCGTATCCAACCGAACGAGAGTATATCCTTGAAGTTCGGGCTGAAAATGCCGGGAGCCGGTTTTCGAGGTGAAGCAAGTCAGCATGGACTTCCGCTACGATTCCCTCTCGAAGAGCTATCTTCCTGACGCTTACGAGCGTCTGTTGCTGGATGCCATGCTGGGCGATTCCACCCTGTATGCTCGTAGCGACGCTTTGGAGGCTAGCTGGAAATTTATCGATCCGATCTTGCTCCATTGGAAAGAGGAGGGTTCGAAGAACTTATTCTTCTATGAGCCGGGCGAGGACGGACCGAGGAAACTGTTATTTAGGTGCGGAAAAGAAAGTCTGCGCCTGCCAAAGAAGATAATTTTTATGGAAATAAAGAGATATAATGAGATGAAAGAGGCGCTTCGGTCGATGACGGAGGACATGATGGCGATGATTCGCCGCAAAGACTTCGCTCCGTTTAACTTAGCGCTCTCGGGAGGGGAGACGGCGAAGCATATGTTTTCCCTCTGGGTAGATGAGTATAAGGATAAGATTGACTGGAATAACATCCGTTTCTTCTGGGTGGACGAGCGTTGCGTTCCACCAACGAGTCCGGATAGTAATTACGGTCATGCGAATCATTTGCTTTTTAAGCCTTTGTGTATCCCGGCGGATCATATCCACCGGATCAAGGGCGAGAACGAGCCGGGTACCGAGGCGATGCGTTATTCATGGGTCGTAAAGGAATTCTTGCCGTTGTTCAATCAAATGCCTACGTTCGATTGCATCATCCTCGGCGTAGGTGAGGATTCCCATACGGCATCCATTTTCCCTACCACCATGGAGCTATTGTCGGATAGCCGTAACTATGCGGTATCCCAGCAACCTTCTACCGGCCAATACCGGATCACCATGACGGGACCGCTTATCTTGAACGGCGCCCCCTTATTGGTCCCGATACTGGGCACGAACAAGGAACCCGTAATCCAGAGGCTCTCCAAAGGCTATTCCCCCTCAAACGACACGCCTGCGGCCTATATCTTATCGCATGCCGTACAGGCTACGATTATGGGCTGAACCCATGATTTTGCTACATGCCGAGTCCTTCCAAAAAACATGTACGTGTTTTCGAAAAAACACGTACATATACTCCTCTCCTTGGAGAAGATATACTGCAAGTACCCTAGGAGATATACTTCACCGTCCAAGTAAGTACTACTTCTCGTGATATCCTATTAGTATATACAAGACTGTTGCCCACATTTAAAGTGAATGTATTTGTTGGATTCATGTTTTTTTGCGAAGTTTGTTGCTTGAAAAGTAAGCTTTGAGACATGAATACGAGAAATATTGTACTGTGTATATTATATTTGTTTTTGGTGCCGATGGGAGGTTTGCCCAATCTGAGGTCGTTGTCTTGTATCCCGATACTGAAAATAAGGATTTGGATGAAGCAGTATACCAAAAAATCTTTTGGCCGGCACGATCGATATGGGAAAAGTGTGGATTGGCAGAAGGCTACCTGCGACTGGTTCCGAGCGCTTCCGGAGGGACGGTATCTCTTGTTCAATCCTCGTAGGGATAAAGGGTTGAGCGGGGAGATGTCCGGATTTTTGAGCATCAGGTGAATTTGGGGAACTGGAGCATCTGGAGAAAGCCGATCTGATTATCATGAACATTCTGGCGAGCAGCAAATCCCCGATAACTTTATTGGAGATGGGGCTGTTTATGCGCTCCGGAAAGTTGCGGGTGATTTGCGAGCCCGGCTTTTACCGGTATGATAATGTGCGCTTAACTTGTGCGCGCTATGGCGTCCCATTGTATCAGAATATGGACGATTTTTTGAAAACCATGCGCTAATCTATTATTATTTGTTTAACTTTGTATAGTTTTAGGGACGGTGTGGAATCGATCCTAAGCGAGTATTGTCGAACAAAAATGGAAAGAATATGAAAGGTATAGTTTTAGCCGGTGGATCGGGTACCCGCTTGTATCCGATCACTAAAAGGAGTTTCCAAGCAACTTCTACCTATTTATGATAAGCCGATGATTTTTTATCCGGTATCCGTGCTCATGCTGGCGGGGATACGGGAGATTCTTATTATATCGACCCCGCAGGATTTGCCGGGCTTTCGTCGTTTACTGGGCGATGGCTCCGATTATGGCGTTCGTTTTGAATATGCCGAGCAGCCTTCGCCGGACGGATTGGCGCAAGCTTTCATCATTGGAGAGCGCTTTATTGGCGATGACTCCGTTTGCTTTGGTGCTTGGTGATAATATCTTTTACGGACAGAGCTTTACCCGTATGTTAAAAGAGGCCGTTGACAAGGCGGAGAACGAACAAAAAGCGACCGTGTTCGGTTACTACGTAAACGATCCGGAACGCTATGGCGTGGCCGAGTTCGATGCGGATGGGAACGTCCTCAGTATCGAGGAGAAACCGAAGGAACCGAAATCGAATTACGCCGTGGTAGGATTGTATTTCTATCCGAACAAGGTGGTGGACGTGGCCAAGAATATCAAGCCTTCCGCCCGTGGAGAGCTGGAGATCACTACCGTGAACCAGTGGTTCTTGAAGGATGGGGAGTTGAAAGTGCAGCTATTGGGACGTGGATTCGCTTGGTTGGATACCGGGACTCACGACTCGTTGTCTGAGGCATCTACTTTCGTGGAGGTGATCGAGAAGAGACAGGGACTGAAGGTGGCTTGTCTGGAGGAGATCGCTTTCAAGCAAGGATGGATTGATGAGAAGCGACTTGAGCAAGTGGCTTTGCCGATGATTAAGAATCAGTACGGCCAGTATTTGATGAGGTTGATTAATAAGTAGAAGTAGTTCAGAATACGAGATATCGATGGAAAAAGACAGTAAAATATTTGTTGCCGGTCACCGGGGTTTGGTAGGCTCCGCCATTCTGAATAATTTGCGTAGCAAAGGGTATACGAACTTTCTGCTTCGTACGCATGCGGAACTGGATCTGACGGATCAAGCCGCTGTGAACGAGTTTTTTGCCGCTGAACGGCCGGACTATGTGTTCTTGTCGGCGGCGCACGTCGGCGGTATCATGGCGAACAGTCTGTACCGTGCCGATTTTATCTACAATAATTTGATGATCCAGAATAATGTCATTCATGCCTCTTGGAAAAACGATGTAAAGAAATTATTATTCTTGGGAAGCACCTGCATCTATCCCCGTGAGGCTCCGCAGCCGATGCCGGAGGATTGCTTGCTGACATCTCCCTTGGAATATTCCAACGAGCCTTATGCGATCGCCAAGATAGCGGGTATCAAGATGTGCGAGAGTTACAACCTGCAATACGGTACGAACTATATCGCCGTGATGCCTACTAACCTCTACGGGCCGAATGATAATTTCAATCTGGAGACCTCGCATGTGTTGCCAGCCATGATCCGTAAGATCCATCTGGCGAAATGCCTGCATACAGGAGATTGGGAGGCCTTGCGTAAGGATATGGACATTCGTCCGGTAGAGGGCGTGTCTGGGAAGGCCTCCGAGCCGGAGATACTCTCCGTATTGGATAAACAGGGTATCTGTCCGGGCGAGGTGGAGCTGTGGGGAACCGGCAAGCCGCTTCGTGAGTTTTTATGGAGCGAGGAGATGGCCGACGCTTCTGTTTATATCATGGAACACGTGGATTTCGAGGATGTCCGCCAGAAGGAGGGCGAGGTCCGGAATACACATATTAATATAGGTACGGGTATCGAGCTTTCGATCCGTGAGGTCGCCGAACTGATCCGGCGAGAGATCGGGTTCGAGGGCGAGTTGAGGTTTAACTCGTCCAAGCCGGACGGTACGCTTCGTAAGCTGACGGATGTAAGCAAGTTGCATGCCTTGGGTTGGCGCCATACGATCGAGATCGAGGAGGGCGTGAAGCGACTCTATGAATGGTACTTGGGAATTGAAAAATGAGAATTGAAAATTGAAAATTAGAGAAATGGGCAAAGTAGCGTTAATAACGGGT
>ENA-OQCW01001302-OQCW01001302.1-human-gut-metagenome-genome-assembly--contig:-NODE-1302-length-10438-cov-2.488023_pt1 | contig 10438 bp, 17 predicted proteins | sample MGYA00242767_ERZ504593 | MGnify/ENA primary metagenome ERZ504593 (study PRJEB26092, sample SAMD00036307) | human gut metagenome | host: Homo sapiens | study: EMG produced TPA metagenomics assembly of... | reverse complement strand
GAAACCAATATTACTTCCACCCTTTTTCTTCTTTCTTCCCCGATGATGTTCTTTCTATTTTCTTCCGCCATCTCTTTTTACTCCTTCTTGTTTAATGTACAAAAAGGTGAATGCAATACATTCACCCCTTTCACTCTTCTGTTTTAGCTCACTTTCAACTTGAACTTCTGAATCTCTTTTTCGCTGGACACTCGTTCTATCATTCCGCCAAGACTTCTAAGCTTTTCTTCAAACCTCTCATATCCTCTCTGAATGTAAACAATATCATCTACAATCGTAATTCCATCTGCCGCAAGTCCTGCGATGCAAAGCGCTGCACCTGCACGTAAATCCGGAGCACTTACTCTTGCTCCCGAAAATCTCTCAACGCCTTCAATCGTTGCAGAATTTCCTTCAATCTTAGCTATCGCTCCCATACGAGCCAATTCATCTAAATATTTAAAACGATTTTCAAAAATACTCTCTGCAATAATACTTGTTCCCTCACAAAGTGCAAGCGCCACACCAATCTGTGGCTGCATATCTGTTGGGAATCCAGGATATGGAAGTGTCTTTACCTGTGTATGCTTCAAACGTGTCTTTGCAACTACACGCACTGCATCATCAAACTCCTCCACTTCGCATCCAATCTCTTCAAGCTTCGCAATCGTCGCTTCTAAATGCTTTGGAATTACATTCAAAACAGTCACATCACCTTTTGTCACTGCTGCCGCAAACATAAATGTTCCTGCCTCAATCTGGTCCGGAATAATAGAATATTCTGTCTTGTGAAGCTTTTCCACACCTTTAATCTTGATGACATCTGTTCCGGCACCTTTAATATTGGCTCCCATACTATTCAGGAAGTTCGCAACATCCACTACATGTGGTTCTTTCGCAACGTTCTCAAGAATCGTAATACCATCCGCCATCGCAGCAGCCATCATCACGTTGATCGTAGCTCCAACACTCACAACATCGAAATAAAGATGTGTTCCCTCTAGCTTCTCAGCCTCAGCAATAATCTTTCCATACTCAATTTCCACTCCGGCTCCCAAGGCTCTGAATCCTTTTAAATGCTGATCGATCGGTCTGCTTCCGATATTACACCCCCCCGGAAGTGCAACCTCTGCTCTTCTATATTTGCCAAGTAGTGCCCCTAACAAATAGTAAGACGCTCTAATCTTCTTAATATAATCATACTCAATACTGAAATCCTGCACACCTGCTCCATTAATCCGCACTGTATGGCGGTCTACTCGCTGAATGGTGGCTCCTATCCCTGCCATCGCTTCCAACAATACATTAATATCATTGACATCCGGTAAATTTTCTATCGTAACAGTCTCATCTGTCATAATTGCTGCCGCCAAAATAGCTAATGCTGCATTCTTTGCTCCGCCTATCTCTACTTCCCCTACTAACGGATTTCCACCCTTAATAATATACTGTTCCATTTCACACCTCAATTATCAGATTTCCATTCCATGCTGAAACTTTTTCAGTCATACTTCTCCCAGTTTTATTTATACTTCTTTGCTATTATAACACAAAATGTATTTTTGTAAAATTATTTTTCCAAATATAAACCGAAATAGGAGGTCTGCGCCTCCTATTCTTCAAATAACTTCAATACATTTCCTATCGTCTCTTCAATTGTTAATCCGTCCTCGCAAATTGTATAATCCGCATACTTTTCGAATAGGCAAACTCTTTCTTCATATAAATCCTTTAAAGTCTGCCCTTCTTTCAAGACAACTCCACGGCTTTTCGCATTTTGGATTCTTCTGTTTATTGTCTCATAGGATACCTTTAAATATACAACTGTTCCCGTTTTTTTAGTAATGTTCCATTGCTTCTTCGCAATATACAACACTGCCCCCCAGGTGCAATCACCGCATTTTCCACATCCAAGTCCCGGTTAACCTGATTCTCTATTGCAAGAAATCCGTCATTTCCTTCCTGCGCGATAATCTCTTTGAGCAATCGCTTCTCCTGCTTCTGTATCAGCAGATCCGTATCCACAAACTCATATCCAAGCCGCTTGGCAACTACAACACCTACCGTACTTTTCCCTACAGCAGGCATTCCAATCAAAACAATATTTTTCATATGTATCTCTCCATTCCATTATTCAATCAGAAATAAAAACTTCCTTCGGCATTTTCTATGGTCGCACCTTCGCCGGAATAACTCCTGATACACCATAATCTGAATCATATCTCCCAACCAGTCCTCTTTCCGGCGTCTTCTGATCCCCATATGTTCCTGTGCTTCCATCTGCATTTCTTCCGGCTCTATCCCATCCAGTTCTTTCACTCTGTCGTAAATTCTTCTGCACATCATACGCATCTGCAGCTGATCCGGATATTCATCATAGACAACACTGCCTTCATATGCCATCCTGTCACACTCATCTTCCACATAAGGCAGCAACCTCTTTGCTGTCTCCGGATACATGCTTTCATATACTCAAATCACGCTGTTCTATTCGCTCGTCATCATATTGTAAGGCATCGGGTATGCCATATAATATGGTAATCGGTAATCCACAGGCTTGCACTTCCATTTCTATATACGCTCTAGTATATAGTATGCCAAAATATTTGAGATGTTCTATTCTTTCAGCGGAATCCTCTTCCGTCTGTATTGATACTGCCGGTCAAGATCAAAAATTCCTTCTATAAATCCCCATATTCCTGAAATAATACTTCCGATTCCACAGGTTGCCACCGTCAGAACAAGCTGAATAACCGCTTTTGTTGTATATCCCAAATAAAAAATTATGCACACCTAGCGAGCCGAGAAAAATACCTAACAGTCCTCCTGCCAGCTTTGATTTCTGCTCCACCATAGGTCTTTGATTCACAAGACTCGCTCCGCACATCGTACAATATGTCATCCCGACATTGGTAGCATTTCCACAAATTTGGGCAATAGTTATCCCCAGTTCCATTCGAAAATCCACAGTTTATACACACTGCCGCATTCGGATCAATCGGTTTTCCACAATTTCTGCAAAACATATTCTCTTCCTCCTTATACTCTACAATTCTATCTTTTGATTTTTTTTACTGTAAATTTTACAATTTTTCTTATAAAAAGCAATGCCATAGCATAGTACTTCGCGGTATCCATCGTACCATTTTTTCACTACATCTGCAAAATCACTTCTATCATAAAACGCAAGCATCTCATCTACTTCTTTTTGTGTAAAGCAAAATGCTCTGAATACATTGGATTGGTAATGGAGATAATCTTCAAATTGTTCAATCCTGTAAAAATACTCTCTTTCGAGATTCGAAGACAGCCTGTGTTCACAGCAAACTCCAAGCTGTCATTCGTCTTCAGCGCAGACTCAAAAAGAGATCTGATCAGCGGAATCATCTTCTCATAAAAGCCTCCAAAATAAGAGTTCTCCAGTGGGACATCATACTCATCGATCAGGATAATTACTTTTTCTCTATAACTTTTCGCCAGACAAGTTGATAGAAAACGCAATGCATCCAGATAATCTGCATCTGTTCCCTTAACATCACGTATTGCAAGAAAGCGTTCTTTTTCTTCTTCCGTCAATTTTTCAATTTTCAAAAGTTCTTTTATCAACAACGTTTTGTCTACATAATAATACCCCTCTTGTATCATTTCCTTAAAATTATCCACTCCGATTGGAAACGGTTTAAATCCCACTTTCTCACTTCCTTTCCGCATTGCTATTTATTAGTATTATAGCTTGTTATGTGCTCTTTTAGCAAGGAAAAAAGATGCCTGTAATCAAACAGACACCTTCTTATCTCTATTTCACTGCGTTTTGCCTTGCAATCGCTCGCTTTAATGCAGCTTCAGCTCTTGCAATATCAATCCCTGTTTCCTTTTGCTCCAACCGTTCTCGAGCACGTGCTTCCGCTCTTTTCGCGCGTTCTACGTCAATCTCCTCGGGCCACTGTACGCCCTCGGCAAGCACTGTAATCTTCTCCTGCAAAAATTTCTACAAAAACCTACCAAGTACAGCTACTTTTTTCACCTCTGTGCCCTTGTGTATCTTCATCACACAAGGCTCCAGAATCGTTGTCAGTGGAATATGGTTCTTGTAGACTCCCATCTCCCCACCTACGGATGTAAACTCCAAAAAGCTGCCTTCCCCTTCGTAGAACATCTCCTCTGGAGAAATAATTTTCAACTCAAACATGTTATTTTCTGCCATATACGCGCACCTCTACTTTACTCTAGCAAGTACGTCGTCAATATTTCCTGCATTCAAGAAATAGCCTTCTGGAATATCATCGTGTTTTCCTTCCAGAATCTCGTTGAATCCCTGCACTGTCTCGCTAATCGGCACATAGCGCCCCTCAAGTCCTGTAAACTGTGTCGCAACAAAGAATGGCTGAGATAAAAATCTTTGTATCTTTCTCGCACGTGATACAGTCAGTTTATCTTCCTCTGAAAGCTCGTCCATACCAAGAATTGCAATAATATCCTGTAATTCTTTATATTTCTGCAGCACTTCCTGTACACCACGCGCCACTTTATAATGCTCTTCTCCCACAATATTTGGATCGAGCATTCTGGACGAAGAATCAAGTGGGTCTACTGCCGGATAAATACCAAGTTCTGTGATTGCACGGGAAAGTACGACTTTCGCATCCAGATGGGCGAATGTCGTAGCCGGAGCCGGGTCAGTCAAGTCATCCGCAGGCACATAAACAGCCTGAACAGAGGTGATTGATCCATTCTTTGTCGATGTGATGCGCTCCTGCAAAGCACCCATCTCTGTCTGCAGTGTCGGCTGATATCCTACCGCAGAAGGCATACGTCCCAAAAGTGCAGACACTTCCGAGCCTGCCTGTGTAAACGAAAATATTGTCGATAAACAAAAGTACGTCTTTTCCGCCCTTGTCACGGAAATATTCTGCCATCGTAAGACCTGTAAGCCCTACACGCATACGCGCTCCAGGCGGCTCATTCATCTGACCGAACACCATCGCAGTCTTATTGATTACCCCTGATTCCTGCATCTCATAATAGAGGTCATTTCCCTCTCTTGTACGCTCTCCAACACCTGTGAATACAGAATATCCACCGTGTTCTGTTGCAATATTTGTGATCAGCTCCTGAATCAATACGGTTTTCCCAACACCTGCTCCACCGAACAGACCAATCTTTCCACCCTTTTGATACGGGCAGAGAAGATCTACGACTTTGATACCCGTCTCAAGCATCTCCGCCTCAGTTGCCTGTTCTTCAAACGTAGGAGCCTTTCTGTGAATCGGCTCATACTCAACATCTGTCGGAGCCGGTTTCTCATCAATCGGTTCACCGAGAACATTAAAGATACGCCCCAGTGTATTCTCTCCTACCGGCACGGAAATCGCAGCCCCTGTGGCAACCGCTTCCATCCCCCGGACTAAACCGTCTGTCGGTCCCATAGCGATACATCTCACCACATCATCTCCCAGATGCTGTGCAACCTCCACCACAAGTCTAGTGTTATCCTGTCTTGTGATCTCAATCGCTTCATTAATCTCCGGAAGATGTCCGTCTGCATATTTGATATCTAAGACCGCACCGATAATCTGAGTGATTTTTCCTATATTTTTTTCTGCCATTTTTTCACTCCTCTATCCGATAGCTTCCGCTCCGGCTATAATTTCTGTTAATTCCTGTGTGATCGCTCCCTGACGGGCGCGATTATATTTTAATTCCAAATCATCAATAATCTCTTCTGCATTGTTTGTTGCAGAGTCCATCGCCTGCATACGGGCGCCGTTCTCGCTTGCAACCGCCTCCACAAAAGCGCCGTACAAAATACTTGTCATATACTTCGGAATGAGAAGACTGATCGCCTCCTCTTCATTCGGCTCAAAATTCATCAATACGGACTCTTTCTTTTCTTCTGCAGGCACAGTTTCTGCACTCACCGGAAGCAGTTTCATCAGCTTCGGAATATGACTGACCGTATTTTTAAACTCTGTATACGCCACATAGATTTCTCCGATTTCTCCTTTTGAGAAATCATCAAGCAGCCGCTCTCCGATCCGGCGTGCATCTGCATACGTCGGTTCGTCAATGACATCCGAGTAATCCTCTGCAATTTGATATCCTTTTCTTGCAAGACTTTCCACACCTTTTCTGCCGACTGTGTAGAGCCGGATATGTTCCTTTTCTATCCCGCTTTCCACGATTAGCCTTGCAATATTTGCATTGTATCCGCCCGCAAGACCGCGGTTTGAGGTCACTGCCACAACCGCAACATTTTTGGAATCACTTTTTCGCAAATACGGATGCTCTATATTGCCCGCCTTCGCAAGCATGGAAGTCACTGTCTGATACATATATTCAAAATACGCCTTCGAGTTCTCTGCACGCATTCTTGCTTTTTGCAGCTTTACAGTCGAGACAAGCTTCATGGCTTTGGTAATCTGCTGCGTACTTTGAATGCTTCCGCGGCGTCTTTTTATCTCTCTCATGGATGCCATGATCGTCTTCCTCCTTTTTTACTGATGTGTGAACTGTAGCTTGAACTCTTCAATCGCTTTTACAAGCGTAGCTTCATTTTCTTCTGTGATAACCTTTTCCGTCTTAATTGATTCCGGAATCTCCGGATATTTTGTCTGGATAAATTCAAACAGTTCTGTCTCAAAACGTAAAATATCTTCCACCGCAATGTCAAGCAGATGTTTTCTCGTCGCCGCATAGATGATGATTACCTGATACTCTACCGGCATCGGCTTGTACTGCGGCTGTTTTAATACTTCTTTGATTCGTACTCCCTGTGCAAGTCGTTCTTTTGTATCTGCATCTAATTCAGATCCAAACTGTGCAAATGCCGCAAGCTCACGGTACTGTGCAAGGTCGATACGAATCGGTCCTGCAATCTTCTTCATTGCTTTGATCTGTGCAGAGCCTCCTACACGCGACACAGAGATCCCAGGATTGACCGCCGGTCTGAAACCTGCGTTGAACATCTCTGTCTCAAGGAAAATCTGTCCGTCCGTGATCGAAATGACATTTGTAGGAATGTAAGCAGATACGTCACCCGCCTGTGTCTCGATGATCGGGAGCGCAGTTAATGAACCACCGCCTAATTTATCCGATAATCTGGCTGCTCGTTCCAATAATCTGGAGTGCAGATAAAATACATCTCCCGGATAAGCCTCACGTCCTGGCGGTCTGCGAAGAAGTAAGGAAAGGGTACGATAAGCTGTCGCATGTTTCGACAGGTCATCATATACAATCAATACATCCTCTCCGTTTTCCATCCATTCTTCTCCCATCGCACAACCTGAGTATGGTGCGATGTACTGAAGCGGCGCAAGCTCACTTGCCGTTGATGCAACAACTGTGGTGTAATCCATCGCGCCGTATTCTTCAAATGTCTTTACAATATTTGCCACTGTCGATGCTTTCTGACCAATCGCAACGTAAATACATTTTACACCCTGCCCTTTCTGATTGATAATCGTGTCAATCGCAATCGCAGTCTTTCCGGTCTGTCTATCCCCGATGATCAGCTCACGCTGTCCTCTTCCAATCGGAACCATAGAATCAATCGCTTTGATTCCGGTCTGCAGTGGCGTATCTACAGATTTACGCGCAATAACTCCGGAAGCAACTCTTTCTATCTGTCTGAAATTTGTCGCCTGAATCGGTCCTTTTCCATCAATCGGCTGTCCTAATGCGTTCACGACACGTCCAAGCATGCAGTCCCCTACCGGAACCTCCACTACTCTTCCCGTCGTCTTTACCGTATCTCCCTCGTTGATATTTCTCTGATCCCCTAAAAGAACTGCACCTACATTGTCTTCTTCCAGGTTCAGCACCATACCATACACTTCGCCAGGGAACTCTAACAGCTCTCCCTGCATCGCATTTTCCAGTCCGTGGATACGTGCAATACCATCGGCTACCTGAATAACCGTTCCCACATCCGATACTTCTAACTCCGATGCGTATCTTTTAATCTGTTCTTTAATGACAGAGCTGATTTCTTCTGGTTTTAAATTCATGGAGCGAATCCACCTTCCTTCTGTTTTATAGTTGAATTTTTCTTAAATTTTTCGACAGCTCATATAGCTTTGTCCGAATACTGCTGTCAACAATGCGATCCCCGATTCGAATGACCATGCCGCCAATCAGCGACGCATCCACTTCATAATTCATCTCGAACTTCTCATAAGAGGTCGTCTCCAAAAGTTTTTGTTCTACCTTTTCTTTCTGCTCCCCGCTCAGTTCAATTGCTGTCACCACGCGGGCACTTCCAATCTTCTTCTCTTCTTTCACAAGTCCGATAAAATATTTGAACACGGCACACATATCTTTCGCATGCCCTTTTTTGATGAGAAGCGTCATCAGTCCGATGATCTCTTTTGGGATCTTTTGCGAAAATGTCTCCTCGACAATTTTTATTTTTTCTTCTTTTCCAATATTGGGATGATTCATCAGTTTGCTAAATTCTTCATTTGCCCACAAACTATCCACCACACACACTGCCGCCTCAAAGAATTCGTCAATGCACTCTTCTTCACAGGCGACTGCAAACAGTGCATCTCCATATGTCTTCGAAACTAACTTAGCCATGTATGATCACCCATCTCTTTCAACGTCTCATCAATAAGACCTTCTTGTACTTTTGTATCAATCGAAGCTGCTACCACTTTTCCTGCCATCATAGATGCAATGGTAATCATTTCCTGTTTCATATCATCCAGTGCCCGTTTTTTCTCTAACTCGATTCTGAGCATTGGCATGTTCTATAATACGGGCTGCCTCTTCTTTTGCTTCCGCAACGATCTTCGCTTCGTTCTGCATCGCTTTTTTTGCGTGCAGCGCTTAAGAGTTCCTGCGCTTCTTTATCTACTTCTTTCAGCTTTCTGTCATACTCTTCTTTGTATGCGATTGCCTCCTGTTTTTTCACGCTTTGCAGTTTCTTGATCATCCAGAACACGCTGTCTGCGCTTTTTCGAGCAGACTTCTGACCGGATTAAATAACAGATACGACAAAATCGTAAATAAAAGCAACATACTTAAACCAAGCACAACCGCATCAAACAGAAACTGTGCGTCGAGTGTAAATAAACGATCCAAGGTTCAGCCTCCTTCCTTCTTGTTTTCTTTTTATTTCTTTTTACAATTTTCCTAACAATGGGTTTGCAAATAAAAGAATCAATGCAATAACCAAACTGTAAAGACCTGTTGTCTCCGCAACTGCCTGTCCCAACAACATCGTAGATGTGATATCTGATTTTGCACCCGGATTTCTTCCAACTGCCGATGCACCGTGTCCGGCTGCCACACCTTGTCCAATACCAGGTCCGATACCTGCGATCATCGCTAACCCCGCTCCAATTGCTGAACAAGCTAAAATTAATGCCTCGTTTGTAATTTGACTCATAATAAATTCCTCCTAAAATCATGTTCTAAATTTGTTCTTAAATTAATCGGGTAATTTTATCACTGACAAATACCATCGTCAACATACAGAATACATATGTCTGAATAGCCCCTGAAAAGACGTCAAAATAGGCGTGTAGAAAGCCGGGCCATATAATGGCAATCTGCGAAAGCAAACCATACAATAGCGCCATAATAACCGTTCCCGACAAGACGTTTCCAAAAAGACGAAGTGACAACGAAAACGGAACCGCAATCTCCCCAATCAAATTGATCGGGAATAAGAATGGCAGTGGTTTGAACAAGTTCGTGAACGCTCCGACTTTGTTGTACCTGATATTATTAAACTGTATCAGGAAAAATGTGATCACACCTAGCGGAAATGTAACTCCGTAATCGGCGGTCGGTGGTCTTAATCCCACAAGCCCTGAGAGATTGCTGAATAAAATAAACAAAAACAGAGTTCCAATATAATTTCTATAAGGAATGCCCTTTTTTCCCATACCACTTTTCACCATGCCATCCAGCGTCTCTACGACGTATTCCACTGCATTTTGGAATCCTCCCGGCTTTCCGTCAGTGTCTTTTAACTTCAGCCTTGCAACAAATGCAAATATAATCAGCCCCAGACATACAATCAATATACTGACGTGCGTCGTTGTAAGGTATAGCTCCTGCCCAAACAGTTCAAACCTTAAAAGACTGTGTATCATAAAATCAGCCTCTTTTGCAGCAACTATCCCCAAAGCATCTCTCACAAAACCCCCCTCCTTTACTTAGATTTTTTCAATTTTAAAAATAGTTTATGCATATACGGCTGTAAATACGCTGATATCTTTAATGCAATCAGCCCGACAAGCAGTGTAAGTGGATTTCCAAAATCAAAATAAAGCACACACCCCATCGCAATGATTACAACCGTCATACGAAACGCATAAGTCTTTCGAATGTGCTTTGGCGCACCCTCCTCTCCAAGATCCAATGCATCTTCAATGGATGTTTCATGTGAACTGCCATACCAATTCCTATCACAATTCCACTCCACAATCCAGCTGCATTATACAAATCA
>ENA-OQCW01001301-OQCW01001301.1-human-gut-metagenome-genome-assembly--contig:-NODE-1301-length-10438-cov-6.375909_pt1 | contig 10438 bp, 6 predicted proteins | sample MGYA00242767_ERZ504593 | MGnify/ENA primary metagenome ERZ504593 (study PRJEB26092, sample SAMD00036307) | human gut metagenome | host: Homo sapiens | study: EMG produced TPA metagenomics assembly of... | reverse complement strand
TCCGGACGCCCGCGCCGCACCCACATTACGACGAGACCTGCGCCATGCGCCCCTGAAGCGTCCGTGTAGCCGGCCTGGTTCCTATCAGCGGTCATCGGGCGTCCCCGTTCCCGGCGACAACACCCCCCGGATCATCGACGACAGGGCAGGAAAGTCATACCGGAACCGGCGACCCGGCCCCGACCATCGGGGCCTACCAAACATGGTAATGGGCGGTGCATTGGGCGTGGATTTGCGCCAATGGGTGTGGGACGCTACGCGTGTTTTGCCGATTTTTGCGTGGCGTCCCACGGCCCCTCGGGTAATGGCTGTGACGGGTGTGGCAGGAATGGCGTCTTTCCGGGGTTTCCAGTTTGAGTGTGTGGGATGGGGGAAATGTAAAACGATTGACTTAGCTGTTGTCCCACGCTTTTGTGGGATGGCAACTCTGGAATGGGCAAATTCGTCGTGGCGTCCCACAACGCTGTTAAAACTCGACCATGATGCAAGCCGACCGAACGCTTCGGTGGTCATCTGGCCGCTGTGACCCCACAATGATGATGGGAAACTCGGTCATAATGTAGGCAGGCGAACGTTTCGCGGCCATATGGCCGTCCTGCCCTGCAGTGATGTTGAGAAAATGCGGTCACGGTGCATGAGGAGAACCGTTGACCTGCGTGTTTCAGTGGTCGCGAACTGCATATGCGCTAAAAAAAGCTCTGCAGTGGATTGCATGAATCCAATGCAGAGCCTTATTGGTTGCTGTGAACGCGGCTAACGCAGCGATTTCACTCGCTCAGGGCCTTGTCTACCACGACGGTGGCCTCGTCGAGCACCTTGTCCAGAGCCTCGGGGGAGACGAAGGACTCGGCGTACACCTTGTAGATGTTCTCGGTGCCGGAGGGGCGGGCGGCGAACCAGTTGTCCTTGGTGGTGACCTTCAGACCGCCGATCTTGGCGTGGTTGCCCGGTGCCTCGGTCAGCTTGGCGGTGATGTCTTCGCCAGCCAGGGTGGAGGCGGTCACGTCGTCGCCGGACAGTGCCGCGAACTTGGCCTTCTGCTCCAGCGTGGTCGGGGTGTCGACGCGCTTGTACCAAGACTCGCCGAAGCGCTCGACCTGCTCCTGGTGAAGCTGGGCCGGGTTCTTGCCGGTCTTGGCGGTGATCTCGGCGGCCAGCAGGTCGGGGATCAGACCATCCTTATCGGTGGTCCACACGCGGCCGTCCTTGCGCAGGAAGCTCATGCCGGAGCTCTCCTCGCCGCCGAAGGCGACTTCGCCGCTGAACAGCGGGTCCACGAACCACTTGAAGCCCACCGGCACTTCGATGACCTTCGCGTTGATCGATGCGGCCACGCGGTCGATCAGGGAAGAGGAGACCAGCGTCTTGCCCACGGCTGCGCCCTCAGGCCAGCCCGGACGGTTGCCGCCGAACAGGTACTCCACGCACACGGCGATGTAGTGGTTCGGGTTCATCACGCCCCAGTTCGGGCAGACGATGCCGTGACGGTCGGCGTCCGGGTCGGTGCCGCCGACCAGATCGTACTTGTCCCAAGCGCCGGCGTTGAGCTCGTCGACCAGGCCCTTCATGGCGTACGGGGAAGACGGGTCCATGCGGATCTTGCCGTCGTGGTCGATGGTCATGAAGCGCCAGGTCGGGTCGACCTCAGGACGCACCACGCCGATGTTCAGGCCGTACTTCTCGTTGATGAGCGGCCAGTAGTTCACGGAAGCGCCGCCGAGCGGATCGATGCCCAGACGCACGCCGGAGTTGCGGATCACGTCGAAGTCGATGACGTTCTCCAGGTCGTCCACGTAGTGCTCGCGGAAGTCGAAGCCCTCGACGTACTCGGACTTGATGGCCTCCTCGTAGGGCACACGCTTGATGGACTTGAAGTCGCCGAGCAGCTCGTTGGCGCGAGCGGCGATGGCATTGGTGGTCTCGGCCGGAGCCGGGCCGCCGGTGACGGGGTCGTACTTGAAGCCACCGTCGGTGGGCGGGTTGTGGGACGGCGTGACGACGATGCCGTCGGCGAGGCCCTCGCCCTCGAAGCGCTGGGTGCCGTCGGCCGCACGGTTGTGGGTCAGGATGGCCTGGGAGACCACCGGGGTGGGCACGAAGTCGTCACGGGAATCGACGCGTACGTGCACGCCGTTGGCGACGAGCACCTCGATGGCGGTCTTCTTGGCCGGGCCGGACAGCGCGTGGGTGTCGGAGCCGAGGTACAGCGGGCCGGTGACGCCGGCCTTCTTGCGGTATTCGGCGATGGCCTGGGAGATGGCGATGATGTGGGCCTCGTTGAACGAGGTCTTCAGGGACGATCCGCGGTGGCCGGAGGTGCCGAAGATGACACGCTGCTCGGGGACTTCGGGATCGGGGACGAGGTCATAGTATTTGCCGATAACCTCATCGACATTGATCAGATCTGCTGGGGTGGCGGGCTGACCCGCATTGTTTGCTACCATGTTCCCTATTCTGCCACGTTTTTCGCCACTTTGGGTACTCTTATGTTAAGAGTTGTCAACTTTTGTGCGAATCGTGTGCCGGTTGTCTAGCGCTTGGTCATTTCCTTCTCGATTTCCTCCAGCGACTTGCCCTTGGTCTCGGGCACCAAGCGCAGCACGAACGGGATGGACAGGGCCGAGAACACGCCGAAAATCGCGAACGGGCCGCCCACATTGTTGCCGAACGCATCGAGCAGCACGAGGAAGAACTGGGAGACGATGAAGTTGCCCAGCCAGTTCGCCGCCGAGCCGAAGGATGAGCCGATGCCGCGCACGCTCAGCGGGAAGATCTCGCCGATAAGCACCCAGGCGATCGGGCCCCACGAGACCGCAAAGCCGAGGATATAGAAAGCGATGAGAATCATCGTCGGCACTGCCAGCACGGCCACGTCGCCCACGAAGTTCATCACGGCGAGCACCGCGAGCGAAACGGTCATCACGATGGAACCGAAGATCAGCATGCCCTTGCGCGGGAAACGATCCATGATAAGCGTGGCCACGATGGTGCTCACGAAGTTCACCACGCCGATGCCCACCGACACCCAGATCGCGTCGCCTTCAGGGAAGCCGAAGCCCTTGATGAACACCTGCGGCAGGAAGTAGATCACCGAGTTGATGCCCACGAGCTGCTGGAACAGCATGATACCGATGGCGGCCACCAGCGCCGGACGAGCGATACGGAACAGTTCGCGCACACCACCCTTGGTGTCCTGTGCGGCCACGGCCTTGATCTCGTCCAGCTCAATCTGCACCTGGGTCTGATCCACGTCCTTGCGAATCAGCGTAAGCACTTTGAAGGCGTTGCGGGTGTCGCCCTTGTTCACCAGATAACGCGGGGATTCGGGCAGCAACAGGCCGCCGAGCAGCAACAAGGCGGCCGGCACCAGCGCCGAACCGAGCATCCAGCGCCAGTCGCGGATGCCGAAGAGGTTGTGGTTCAGGAATCCGAGGTTGGAGGCGTAGGCCAGCAGAATGCCGAAGGTGACCATGAGCTGGAACAGCGTGGACAGTGAGCCGCGACGCTCCTTCGGCGCCAGTTCGGCCAAGTACGCCGGGGTCAGGGCGGAGGCCGCGCCGACGGCGAGACCCAGGATGATGCGGGCGCACACCATCATCGCGAATCCGGTGGAGGAGGCGCACAGGCCTGAGCCGAGCAGGAACAGCAGCGCGGAGACGATGAGCAGCTTCTTGCGGCCGAACCGGTCAGACAGTGCGCCGATCGACAGCGCGCCTGCGCACGAGCCGATCAGCACCGAGGAGGTGATGAAGCCGGTCTGAGAGACGCTCAGGCCGAAGTCCGATTCGATAAGCGGGGAGGCGCCGGAGATGATGCCGGTGTCGAAACCGAACAGCATGCCGCCGAGCGCGCCGAAGGTGAAGATGAATGCGCTGTTGAGCGGGAAGCGCGTGGAGAAGCCGCGTGATTCGGCGGCTTCGAGGTCCTCGATTGCGTTTGCTGCCGCGTTTGTGGCCGCGTCCGCCACCCCGGCCACGCCGGTTTCGATGGTTTCGATTGCGGTGGCCGCTGCACCGGTTGCGCCGGTCTCCTGTGCCGCGGATGCCGTCTGCTTCGATACGGGTGATGCCGTTGTCGTCGTCATTGCCTTGTCCTTTCGCCGTTGACGGGCCGCGCCTGCCGCGTGGCCCCTCTGCCGCATGCAAGGTCAGGCTTCGATTGCCTGAAGTCGCCCGAAAACAAAAAAGACCTGGAACAACGTGGAATTCGCATATTACGATACGCAAATTCCACGTCACTCCAGGTCTTGCCTCATTTTGAGTAACAACCCTGCTACGCAACGTGTGTGAAAGATAGGATACGACTTTCTCGGTCGCGACACTCCGAATAGGCAGCAAAAAACGATGATTTTTGACAACGATTGCAGGATTCTGCATGGTGGAATGATGTCGGAATGGGCGCTGCGGCAAATACGGAGAACGGGTGTGGCGAAGCATCATCGCGGAACATTATGGCGGGACACCATCGCGGAGCACCGTAGCGCATAGTTGCCGTTTCGCGATGCTTTGCCGGCATTGCCGTGCTTTTGGGGCACCCAGCGCCGATAATGGAACACAGTGGCATACGGCAGCAAGGAGGAACCGTGGCGAACGCATCGAACGCAACGCCTGCAGTGATTGCGGCGCGCATCGTCGATGCCGTCGGCGGCCCCGCGAACATTACCAGCCTGACCCATTGCGCCACGCGACTGCACTTCGAACTGGCCGATGCCGGCCATGTCAACCAGCACGGTCTTGAATCCATCCCCGGGGTCCTCGGTGCATTCCCGCGAGCCGGCAATCGTTATCAGGTCATCATCGGCGGAGCGGTCGCCTCGGTGTACGAGCAGATCGTTCGGATGCAGGCAGCGCGATTGACTCCGGCAACGCAATTACCATCGGCGGCGTCGCGGCCAACGCAGTCCGCGCAATCCACTCAGTCAACGCAATCCACTCAGCCTACGCAGCCTACGCAGTCCGCGCCGAACCTTTCCGACGACGTCGCACCATTGCGCGATACCGACACCGAGCAGAGTCACGGCCCAGCCAATACATCCCGTCACTTCATGCCTCGTACCATCCGCGAGTGGGGCAGTGCCGCCCGTGCCCGGGCTGCCGCGTTTTTCGACTACCTGTCCGACTCGTTCCGCCCGATTCTGGGCGTGCTACTCGGTGCCTCGCTGGTCATCGCCATCGTCAACGTGATCGTTGCACTCGGCATTGTGCCTGATGGCGAGACGTCCACCGGTTGGATACTACTCAAGGCGATTTGGGAGGGTGTGTTCACCGTTCTGCCGATTATGATCGCTTACAATGCGGCCAAGAAACTGGACGTCGACCCTTGGCTCGGCGGTGCGATTATGGCCGCGCTTATGACCCCGCAGCTTACTGGCGTGATGTCCGGAATGTCCGGGACGTCCGTATCCAGCGCTCTCTCCGGGGAGATTCAATGCTCGGCCACCGCCGTATTCGGCGCCGAAACCTGCACCGTGTCGGCGTTCGGCATACCGATTCAACTCAACGACTACAGTGGCAACATCTTCGTACCATTGCTCATGGCCGCCGTGCTCGCCGTGGTCTACCGCGGGCTGAAGCGCGTCATTCCCGACAGCGTACAGCTGGTGTTCGTGCCATTCCTCTCACTGGTCGTCGTTTTTGCGCTCACCATACTGGTTATCGGGCCTCTGGGAATATGGCTCGGCAGCGGGCTGGGAGCGGCCACAGCATGGCTTAACGCGCACGTGCCATTCCTGTTCGCGCTCATCATCCCGATGCTCTACCCGTTTCTCGTGCCGCTCGGTCTGCACTGGCCGTTGAACGCCCTGATACTGATGAACATTCAGACGCTCGGCTACGACTTCGTCCAAGGTCCGATGGGTGTATGGAACTTCGCCTGCTTCGGTGCCACCGCCGGCGTGCTCGTGCTGGCCGTACGCGGCAAGGATTCGGCCATGCGGCAGACCGCGGTGGGGGCGTTGCTCGCGGGATTGCTGGGTGCGTTTCGGAACTGAGCCTGTACGGCATCCATCTGCATCACCGCCGCGTCTACCGCTGGCTGCTCGCCGGCTGCGCGGCCGGCGGAGTGACCAGCGCGGTGTTCGGCTGGCTGTTCCCGTCCGTGCTGCCATCCGGCCAGATGGTCCGGGGCGTTACGACTACGGCATTCGCCTTCTCCTCGTTGCTGACGATTCCGGTGTTCGATCGGATGTGGGTGTACGCGCTGTCCATCGCCGTTGCGTTTGTAATGGCGATGGTGTTGACGGTGTTGTTCGGGTACCGCACGCCGTCGCGCGCCACCAAGACGCAGATGGTCTCGGCAGACGAGAACGCACGCCCGCAGGATATGGCGAGGGGGATTGACACGACCGTGTCGGATGTGGAGTCTGCGGAAGATTCTCCATCGCGGGCTGCCCCTGATCGGGCTCTTGACTCCAACGCCATCTTGTCGCCGGTCGCCGGCCGGCTGGTGAATCTGGAAGCGACTGGCGATCCGGTGTTCGCCTCCCGCGCGCTGGGGGAGGGCGTAGGCGTCGTGCCGGAGACGACCGGTGAGACAGCCGTGCTCGCACCGGTCAGTGGCATGCTGAAAACCGTGGCCCGAACCGGCCATGCCTTCGGCATTAAAACCGATGGCGGCATCGAGGTGCTGGTTCATATCGGCATTGACACCGTCGATATGGATGGCGAGGGATTCGCTGTGGTCGTGGCTAAAGGCGAGCGGATCGCGGCGGGAGAGCCACTGGCCACCGTGGATTTCGGCAAAGTCGCGGCGGCCGGGCACAGCGTTGTGGTGGTGGTGACGGTGGTCAACGCCGCTGAACTGACCGTGGTCACGCCGTTGATCGGCGACGGTAGCGGCGACAACAACGGCGGTGACTGCAAAACCGTATCAGCCGGCAGCCCGATCATCGATGTGGAACAATGACGTTGCGAAAGGATGCCATGGAAATACTGCGAGTGTTCAACAACAACGTCGTGCTCGCCAAAGGCGGCGACGGCGGTGAGGTGATTCTCACCGGCCGTGGACTGGGGTTCCAGGCCAAGCCGGGGCAGACGGTCGACGAGTCGAAAGTCGTGCGCACCTTCGTGCCGTCGGACGGGCGTGACCCGGACCATCTGGCGCAGATGCTGGCGGACATTCCGCCCGAAATCATCCGCGTGGTCGTCGAATCCATGCAGGAAGCCGGACTGGGGGAGCGTGAGACCGGCAGCACCACGCTGGTCATGGCCTTGTCGGATCACGTGGCGAATGCGGTGGAGCGGGTGCGGCGCGGCATCGACATTACCTACCCGCTGCTCGGCGAGGTGAGCAACCTGTACCCGCAGGAATACGCGCAGGGGCGTGCGATGCTCGCATCGCTCAATGCGCGGCTCGACGTCACGCTGCCGGACGGCGAGGCCACCGCGCTTGCCATGCATCTGGTCAACGCCGGCTTCGCCACCGGCGACCTGTCCTATACGTATACGATGACGGGCGTGATCCAGCAACTGCTTGACATTATCGACCACAGCTACGGCATCACGTTGGACCGCAGTTCCGTGAATGTGGGCAGGTTCATCACCCATCTGCGTTACCTGTTCGTACGCATCCACCAGCACCAGCAACTGACGGATGAGCCGGCACCGGTGATGAAGGTGATTCGTGAGTCCTATCCCGCCGCGCTACGATGCGCGCGAACCATCGCCTCCCTGCTCGAACTGCGCCTCGACACGGATATCAGCGACGACGAAACCGCCTATCTGGCAATGCACGTCGCCCGAGTCACCGGCCACGCATCGTAGCGGATCAGCGAATCGGCTCGAGCGTGCCGGTCATTTCGGCGAAATCCGAGGTGGCGTTTGAGGCAGCGGCCTGTGCGGTCTTTTCCAGCGCGGAGGCGTCGGGTACGCGCACGATCAGCGCGCGATGATCCACTGAGAAACGAATATGTTTGGTCTCCGGTAGCATGTCGCCGTCCACCTGCGCTTTGGCCGGCTTTTCCAATGTGATTTCGGCACTGACACCCTGGACCTGTTCGATGGTCGAGTTCGTGGACAGCGGGTTCTGTTCGGGCTTGCCGATGATCGTCTGGTGCACCACGTCGCCGAACAGGTTGGCCCAGCCGAGGATGCCGCCGGTGGTGTCGATGATTTCGAAGTCCAGCAGACCATCGTCATAGGATGCCGCCGGCATCAGCGAGAACATGGGAATCTGGCCGCAGTTGCCGGCCATCACCGTGCGGAAATCGAGATTCTTGATGGTGTGGGTCGAGCCGTCGGCGCTGGTGACTGTCAGCGTGCCGCGGAACTTCGGCGCGAACAGGTTCTTCACGCCGCCCACGAAGTAGGCGAGCCAGCTGATGTTCGCCTTGAGCTCGGGGTTGGTGTCGTCGATCATGGCCGCATCGAAGCCGATGCCGGCGATGATGAGGAAGGCGTGGCCGTGGTCGTCCTCCGGGTGGTCGAGCAGGGTGAGACGGCCCATGTCCACCAGGCGGGAGCCGTGGGAGGTGGCCACGGTCAGCGCGGCGTCGATATCGTCCACGGGAACGCCCATATTGCGGGCAAACAGGTTGCCGGTGCCGATGGGGATGATGCCCAGCGCATGGCCGGTGCCGGAGACGGCGCTCGCCACCGTGCGCACCGTGCCGTCGCCGCCGACCGCGATCACCACGTCGGCGCCGTCCTCCAGCGCCTCAAGCGCGCAGACCCTGCCGTCCTTGTCAAGCTGGGTGTCGTAGAAGCGGATGCGATTGAGCCCCTTGGCCTCGCAGAACCTCTGGATATGCAGCCGGCGGGCTTCGGCCTGCGGTTTGGACGGATTCACGATGAAGGCGTACTGCACCTCGTCGTCCCGGCGCTTCTCCAGCGTCTGAGCCAGCTTGCGGCGGCGCTGCGCGCGCAGAGCGATGACGATGACGGCGATGAGCACCACCACAATGGCGATTGCGGCGATGATCAGAAACACGGTGAGGGCAGGCTGAGGCATGGCTCCTATTGTTATCGGTGGGGAGGTCGTTTGCGGCCATGGTGCGCCGTACGTGAACATTTCCTGCACGCAACAGCCCCGTGGGGCGCGATTATGGTTCAATCGCGTCTCATCTGACGAAATTGGCCGGGTGGACCCGTCCGCGGACTTTCCCGGGCTTCCCTGTGATTTCCGCGTGACTCCCGCGCATTCGGCCATTGTCGGTGTCTGCTTACGCGGCTAGTCTGGTGCCCATGCTTGATATTCAATTCATCCGTGAACACACCGATATCGTCAAGGAATCCCAGCGCAAGCGCGGCGAGTCCGTGGAACTCGTCGACGAAGTGCTCTCCTCCGACACCGCACGTCGTGAGGCGCTGAAGGCCTTCGAAGAGGCTCGCGCCCAGCAGAAGGAAATCGGCAAGAAGGTCGCCTCCGCCCCGGCGGACGAGAAGGCCAAGCTCATCGCCGAGACCAAGGAACTGTCCCAGAAGGTCTCCGAATACAAGTCCAAGGCCGATTCCGCCGCCGAGGAATACACCACCGCCATGTGGAAGCTCTCCAACATCGTGGAGCCCGAAGCTCCCGAAGGCGGCGAGGACGACTACGTGGTCGTCAAGAAGGTTGGCCAGATTCGCGACTTCGCGGCCGAAGGCTTCGAGCCCAAGGACCACCTGACCCTCGGCACCGGCGTGGCCGGCATCGACATGCGCCGCGGCGTCAAGGTCGGCGGCTCCCGCTTCTACTTCCTGCGTGGCCAGGTGGCCCGCATGCAGATTGCCATGCTCACCATGGCCGTGGACCAGGCCGAAGAGCACGGCTTCACGCTGGCCATCACCCCGACGCTGGTGCGCCCCGAGGTCATGCGCGGCACCGGCTTCCTGAACTCCCACGCCGACGAGATCTACCGTCTGCGCGAGCCCGATGACCAGTACCTGGTCGGCACTTCCGAAGTGGCGCTCGCCGGCATGCACGAGAACGAGATCCTCGACCTCGGCAACGGCCCGCTGCGCTACTGCGGTTGGTCCTCCTGCTACCGCCGCGAGGCCGGTGCCGCAGGCAAGGATACTTCCGGCATCATCCGCGTCCACCAGTTCGACAAGGTGGAGATGTTCGTTTACGCCAAGCAGGAGGACTCCTACAAGGAGCACGAGCACCTGCTGGCCATGGAGCAGGAGATGCTCGCCAAGGTCGAGGTGCCCTACCGCATCATCGATACCGCCGCCGGCGACCTCGGTTCCTCCGCCGCCCGTAAGTTCGACTGCGAGGCTTGGGTGCCGACCCAGGACCGTTACCGTGAGCTCACTTCCACCTCGAACTGCACCGAGTACCAGGCTCGTCGTCTGAACATCCGCGAGCGTATGGAAGACGGCGGCACTCGCCCGGTCTCCACGCTCAACGGCACGCTGGCCACCACCCGTTGGCTGGTCGCCATCATGGAGACCATCAGCAGAAGGATGGCTCCATCGAGATTCCGAAGGCCATGCGTGCCTACATGGGCGGCAAGGAAGCT
>ENA-OQCW01001298-OQCW01001298.1-human-gut-metagenome-genome-assembly--contig:-NODE-1298-length-10462-cov-4.437349_pt1 | contig 10462 bp, 8 predicted proteins | sample MGYA00242767_ERZ504593 | MGnify/ENA primary metagenome ERZ504593 (study PRJEB26092, sample SAMD00036307) | human gut metagenome | host: Homo sapiens | study: EMG produced TPA metagenomics assembly of... | reverse complement strand
TTAATGTACAGATGAATCTGGATACCAAGGATATACTAAAAAGTAAGATAAAAGCTTATGAAAAGATGGCCAATAAGTGGTTGGATGAGAATAAATATAAAATGAGCATGGAAGCTGTTTCAACAGAAGAAACACAATGGTTGTTCAGACGCATTGCATACAGGGGAACCGGAATACCGGCAAAATTATTTTATAAGACAGTAGGAAGGGAAAAATGGGAACCGGATGCAGATGAGGTAGTAATCAATCAGGAAAGGATTGTACGCCCTTACCATAGAGATACGGTGTCACTGTTTGAGGGCAGCATAGAAGCACAAAACAGGAGCCTCAAGGTATCAACAGGATTTTCTACGTCATATCAGACATTTCTTCCCATTGTATGGCTTCCGGAACAAAATGCATTTCCGGGAAAGGAATGGCTTTATGAGCTGCAGGTAAGAAATTTGCAGGCGGAAGTGTGTATCCATATTAAAACCATCCCGCACAAATCAGCCCTGCATCAGTTGGAACTGAAAAAGAGGGAGATAAACAGTCAAATTGAGCATATTGAAGAGGCGAATGCTGATATCCCAGAAGATTTATATACATCAAAGGAATATGCTGATTGCATGGAGCAGGAATTGAAAGATGACAGGTCCCCCCTTTTGGAAAGCAATATCACTGTTTGCCTATCTGATTCAAGTTTGGATGGATTGGAAAAGAAATGTGCCAGGGTAAAAGAACTGTACGATGATATGAACATAATCATTGAACGTCCATTAGGGGACCAGCTTAAAATGTATATGTCTTTCATTCCATCTGTACGTATTTTAATAAAAGATTTTGTAATGCGGCTTACGCCGGTTACATTAGCTTCCGGTATTGTGGGAGTGACAAGGGAATTAGGAGATAACCGGGGCGGCTATATCGGCTCCACTGGAAAAGAAGGAAAACCCGTATACTATGCTCCAGAGCTGGCCTGTCTCCAAAATATGTCTCCAGCTGCTACGTTTTTTGGAGATTTAGGAACGGGTAAATCATTTAATGCCAATATATTGATATATCAGATGGTCTTATATGGCGGCTATGGATTGATTATAGACCCTAAGGGAGAACGGTCGCACTGGGAGAAACAGTTGATTGTTCTACGTGGTTTGATTAGTACAGTCACATTAGGAGCAGCAGCCAGTGACAGAGGAAAACTAGACCCTTATAACATATATCCGGATGACATACGGGAAGCACATGAGCTTACACTAAATGTACTGAGCGATTTATTTGGGCTGGACCCAAAAAGTGATGAGTATATTGCTATACTGGAGGCCCAAAAGAGGATGGAGAAAAGTCATGGGGCGCACTGTATATTAAAACTGGCCAAAATGTTGGAGGCGATACCAGAAGAGGATAATTTACATGAGGCAGCAAATAATCTGGCCAGAAGGATTATATTATACAGGGATAATGGAATGGCGGGCCTATTGATAGGGGATGGAGCAGAACATGCCATTACATTGGATAATCGCTTGAATATAATACAGCTGCAGAATTTAAAGATGCCATCACCAGAAACACCGAAACGGGATTATACGAGAGATGAGGTTTTATCGGTTGTTATTTTTGGTGTTGTATCTGCCTTTATTAAGAAATTTGCTTTAGTGAAACGGCCAGTACCAAAAGGTATACTTGTAGATGAATCGTGGGCAATATCAGCGTCAAAGGAAGGGCGCAACATGGAAGAGTTCATATCACGTATGGGACGGTCCCTTTATACTTGCATTATTTACAATGGCCATTCTACGAAGGACTTGCCTACAGAAGGAATTAAAAACTCAATTACATATAAGTTTGTATTCCGCTCCCGGAACAATAGGGAGGAAGCAGCCCGTCTATTGGATTACCTGGGCCTGGAGGTGACACCAGAAAACATGTTGGTAATTCAGAATCTGGGGGCAGGACAGTGCCTGTTTAAAGATTTATATAATCGTGTGGGTGTGCTTCAGTTTGACCCCGTTTTTCAGGATTTATTTGATATCTTTTCTACTACGCCAACAGAAGATGCCGATGAAGAACCGGAACCGGAGACACCGGAACCGGGGGTACCGGAACCGGAGGCACCGGAACCGGAGGCACCAGAACCGGAGGTACCAGAACCGGAGGTACCGGAACCTGAGACACCAGAGCTACCAGAGGATAAAATCATTTCAAAATCAGAGCCACTATTAGATTTTGAGTTTACAGAAGATGACTTATTCACAAAGGAAGATATCTGATGAAAAAGAGAATGTTTTTAATCGCTATGGCCATAGTGGTTCCATTCCTACTCATCTGTATTATTCTGGGAGGTTTAGTTGGTGGAAATACAGAGGTTGTCCCTGCAGATGAAGAAACAGCAATGAAATACCAAATGTGTGCTAGTCAATTAGGTGTGGATTGGTCATGGGTGATGCTGATAGACATGTACATAGCCGACCAGGAGCATACTGACATAACTAGCCAGAATATGGTCTATACCGCCCTCAATTGCCTTAAAGTGACGATTGAGGTGTATACGGAAGAAGAGGATGAGGATGGTGAGACACATTGGGAATATGACCATACAGATTATGCATATGGTGCAGATGCCATAATGGAATACTTCGGACTACCTAAAGAGTGTCGGGATGTGCAACAGGTGGTCCGGACGATACAAGGAAAAAATTCAAGTCAATTCCATATATCTACGGCCCCCTATGATGATTTAAAGGATGTACTGGATACATATTACGGCTGCTTTGATGATGAAGCAAAAACAGAGATGCTTACATTAAACGAACAGAAGTATTTGGTGGAGCTATATGAGGATATCATAGGGGAGTGGTCGGGAACCGGCTCAGGAGATGGGCTATTTGGCGATTATGAGATAGGGGATTTGGTTTATCCGGAAACGGGAATGGAAATACCATTATACTACCAGTATCAGCAGCCATGGGGGGACGTGAAATTTGGTGGCAATACAATAAGGACATCCGGATGTTCTGTCACCTCAATTGCCATGGTGTTCAGCTATTTAAGGGATAGCACTATAACCCCACCAGATATTGTGGCCTGGACTGGTAATCGTTATTACGTAGGAAATGCTGGACAGAGTTGGGATATATTTCCCGCCACGGCCCAACATTGGGGTATAAAATGCTATGGTTTAGGTACATCCCTGCAGGGCATGATGGCAGAACTGGCAGCAGGACATCCTGTTATAGCAAGTATGCGGCCGGGGACGTTTACCCGGGCGGGACATTTTATTGTATTGCGAGGGATTACAGAGGATGGAAGAATTTTAGTTAATGACCCAAATGATAATGCCACAAAACGATTTTTTTATACATCGTTTGCACCGGCTTTGATACAGAGAGAGTCAAAACAATATTGGAGCTTTAGCAATTAAGGGGGATGCAAATGAAATACGGAAACATTTATAAAGTGCTTATCATGGCTGTTCTGGCCGCAATAATATTGTCTTTAAGTATGAGGTTTTTTAAAAATCCAAAAGAGAGTAAGAAGCCGATTGTGCAGCCTGAAACTGCCGCTGAATTAACAGAGGAAGATATAACAGCAGAAACAGAAAGAAATCAAACAACCATGACCACATATCCAGATGAGGTTGAGGCAGAAGGGGGGAATACGCAGCCAGAAATATATTTGCCGTGGGAGGAAGAGGACTATACAACATGTTACTTTACAAATACAGAAAACACAATTGATGTAGACAGTACATTGCCAGTTGGCGCACAAGGACGTTTAACGGATGAAGCGCAGCGTTATTTGGACAGTGAAGGAATCAAGGCTATAGAGTTATGCTGTATAGATGGAACGGTCATAACGGAAGGGCCAGAAACATCCTTCCAGGTACAATGTGATGACGTGGGAAAGACTATCATTGTAATGACATATAATAGGAATCTGCATACGTGGACGTTCAAGCGGGAATGAGGGATACGATGAGTCTTGTTAAAAAATTTAATAAGCTGCAGATTATAGTGGCCATATGTGCTATGATTTGTCTCACGGTAAATATTCCAACGGTAACAGCATTTGCAGCAGGGGGAGGAGCCTTTGGTATAACAGATGAATTGGATGGCCTGGAAGGTGATGGGAAATATCTATCACAGGAATACAGGGACAATTATCAATTAGATATTGAAAAGCTAGGTATAAAGGATGCCGGTTATGGAATCCTGAATGCAATTTCAAATGGAATATTTAGTGCTATTACGTTTGTAGGATTAGCCAGTATTGCAGTATTTTATTATGCATTGGATTTTGATATAGCGGCCCTGTTAGAGCCTATGATAAGCAGTATACAATCATCCTTGCGGTTGAATGTATTCCTTCCAATATTTCAATTAATATTAGTTGGCGCACTTATCCTGGCTATAGTACGTTTTGCCCGAAGAGATTTTTCCGGATTGATGGGACAATTTGGGAAAGTTATATTTGTACTCATAATGTCCATTTTGTTGGTCCATGATTCTGCTACATTTCTAAGTTACACAAGTAACATAACTAAAAGCCTATCAGTGCAGATTATGACTGGTGTGAGTGGTGTTGATATAGAAAGTGGAACCAGTGAGTATGCAGCAACGGCAGCTGGGGTGTTGTGGGTGTCATTAGTTCATGAACCATGGAAGTCCCTGGAGTTTGCAGGATATGATTATGCCGATGAGGACGTGGAATTTTTCTTGACGGAAACGGATGAGGATACACGTAACAACAAGGTACAGGAAATAAGGGAGGATAATCCAAAAGCATTTAGCAAATCAACTGCAGGGCAAAGGATGGGACAAGGGGCCATTATGTTCCTTACCATGTTGTTTAAATGCATTGTATATATCTTAATAGCTGTGATACTGCTGCTATTTCAGATATTTACAGTAATCCTGGTCCTTTTAGCTCCGGTCATATTATTAATGGCTCTGATGCCTGGCTATGATTTTATGATTTTAGGGGTTTGGTGCCGCAAAATGCTGGAAATTCAGATAGGCATACTTGTAGTGACTTTTTTAATGGGTATCATGGTGTTAATGGACCAGCTATTACAGGATATGTCACACACCTTTGGGTGGTATGTTGCATTGATTTTGCAGGTCGCAATATGTATTGGCCTTTACTGTTTCAGGTATGAGGTTCTTGGCATTCTTTCCATGGCCACAATGGTGGCCGGTAATCCCCGAAGGATGCGAACCGGATTAGGGTATATTGGGAATCCGTATCGTTACATGGCTAAAATGCATCGTAAAGCACAAAGAATGCAAGGTAGGGACATAGGCTTTAGAGGACTGCCCAGAAAATATAAAAGTCAAGAAGATGGTGAGAAATTTGATAGGGATGCCGAAAGCCCCCGTAGAGAACCGGTAGATAATGGGGGACGTACAGAACGACCATCTACATATCAAACATCCGTGATAAAGAAACGGGAAGGGACTCAATCACATTCCAGGCCACCTGAACCGAAATTGGAAACAACAGGGATAAAATCAATATCTTATTACGCTCCCAGGGAGATTACAGATAATTGGAGGGAGTTGTGGGATAAGGCAGAGAAACCGGGGAGGCCGAAGATGGAAGAAAATATCAGAAGAAAGAAAAATGAATCCTCAGAACCTATGTCCCGGCCTGATTCACTGAATGGAAGTAATCCGGAAATGAGGGAAGAGGCTGGTGCATCGAAAGCAAGTGTGAACCGTCCAGTGAGTTATCAGCCAGGAAAGAAAAGGGATGTGGTTGTGGAGAAGCATACAAAGGTCCAGGAACGTCCGGTAAGCTATCATCGGGTTCAGGAGGGAGGAGAGAGGACGGAGCCGACCGGTGAGAGTAATCAAAGGCCATCGGAACAGACAGAGCGGACATCAACACGTCCAATAAGCCATCAGGTGATTTCTAAGGATGTACAAAAGGATTTACCAGCTGCAGATGAAAATAAGTCGCTTAAAGATGTTCCAGAGCGTCCGATAAGTCATTCATCTATATCCCAGGTGAAGGAGAAAGGGGAAGCAATAGAGGGGGCAGAGCATGAGACAGTTGTCCAGCAACGTCCAATAAGCCAGCAAACCACTACTACGGAAAAACGTAAACATCTGGAGGGTGAGCATACCAGAAAGCAAGACAAAGTGGTCCACAGTAGACATCCGGATAAATTGCAGGGAAAATTAGGGAACATGGGTAAGAACAAAGTAACTGCGGATGCTATGGAATCAACAGATAATCCATCTTCCCGTCCGATGAGCCAACCGGTCCGGACCGAGGAAGGTAAAATAGAGGACTTTAAGGCTGGCGAAATGGAGCCTGGCCATAACACTTAATAACGGGGGGACTGCTGGTAACGGTCATCCTGAATCTAAATATGATTTAAAATGTGTGTTGCGAAAAAAATAGTTTGACAATTAGTATAGATATTGATACAATCTGATTTAAGAGTTGTGGATATCAGTGGGAAATTTGGACAAGTTATCCACATATGAGGTTTTAGATTTTTTGTAGCTACACACTGTGAAATGAGTGTACAGAGATTAAGACAGATACAACTGAATAAAGAAAAAGAGAAGTACCAAATGGTACCTCTCTATGATTCGGTTCCTCTCTAACGTTTACCAGACGGTAGGGAAGCAACTCAAGTATTTTCGCCAATACAAGAATCTTTTAACCGTTTAGTGCATGTGTAATGCTCCTGACTAGATAATAGCAGAGCCTTATGATTTTGTCAATAATAAAAGCGGAAGAATTTCATGTAAATATAGGCCCGAATACTTGAGTATTCGGGCTTTTTCGCGCTTTTGAAAAGTGTATGAATTTATAAAATTTTCCTGGAAAGGAGGGCAAGATGAAGATAAAATATGCTTTATTAGATAAATTGAATAGTTTGACGAACAAAGAAGTTGATTTTATTTTGTACGTTGCCCGATACCAGGATGATTATGGCTGCATCCGTGGTATGTATTATCGTGATGTATGCGAAAATGCGGATATGTGTAAACAGACGTTCTACGATACGTTACGTTCCCTGCAGGCGCAAGGTATCATTACATATAGCCGTGTGAACCAGGATTATGATATTACAATCCTGGATAATGATTTTTCGTACCCAGGTGCGTACCATGAGGGCTATATCAATGTATCCCGACAGGTATTTCATACACGCCGGTTCCATGAGCTGAAAGCCAAAGAAAAATTATTGCTGCTGCATTTCATGAAAATCACACATAGTGCATCCGGAAGCTATCAAATTGGAACTGGTAAGCTGTACACAAAGTATATGCAGCTCCTGGGGGTAACGAAAAGGGTATTACGTGGCTATTTACATTCTCTTAAAAAGTTCTTTGCAATTGGCATTAAGGATGGAAAATATTTCATCTCCTATTTGAGGACTGTATTTAATGATAGGGTTGAGATATCGGAAACTGACCAATACATGAGGTATTTGGTGGGGGTAAGCTGCAGACGGGCAAAGATAAAGAATTGTGCACCGGCAGCCGTGAAGGATGTTGTGACCATCATGAAGCAATATCGTAAAGAGGCCCAGGAAAGCATTGGTAGAAGTATCTTTGAGATTGTTGATGACTGTATTTGCCAGGCTAAAGAATTGAATAGTAAGTATATACATAAACTGGTAAGGCGCACCTTGGGATTAATTTGGTCTGGCCAGGAAATGGAGTTTTAAGGCTTGTAGTAAATAACAAGCCTATTTGGCGTTGACATAACGATTGAAGTCATGGCCGTCATGGCCGTTTTTTAAGAAGTAAAGCTGTCTGCAGGTGAAAAAATGATATCAAGGGAGGGAGCAGGTACCAGGAAAGGGGCTTGCTCCCTCCCTTATGCCATTTTGATAGTCCAAAAATAATGACGTTTAGAAAAAGTAGTCCAAAAACAATGTAGTCAAGAAAAGTATGTAGTCTAAAATCTAAGATGTTAAGAATATTTATTAGTCCATTTTATGCACCTCAAAAATACAAAAAAGCATTTATTTATAAGAGTTTCAAGGCTTTTCAATGGCTAGTATATCTATTCTTTAATTCTTTATTCTTTCCCTTTATATATATAATCTTATCTAAACTGCCGTAATAATTCTTTGTCTCATAATCAAGTTAAAACCAATTTCTAAAAACTTCATCGAATAACAACAATAACAATTCTTAACATTCCCCAACTGGCTAAATCAAAAAGCCAACGGGCTACTATCCAAAAGTCAAGGGTATATAAACGGGGCAAGCCCCGCCCTTGACTTTTGGATTTCCGTGTGCTTATCCACTCTTAAGCGATGATGAAGGGAAAAGACAACCTCTAATAAATTCCTTATCATCACGTCATCTAGTATAGCACACGGAACCATAGCCCTGATATTCCCTCATAAAAATTTAAGCTCAGAATCAGCTAAAAAAACAACCTCTCACTCCTAACCACTAAACCTCTCAAACTTCCTAAAAAGACTTCCAAAGTAGATTCGTAGACCAAAGAGCAGAAAAACCGATTCTGGGGCATTCTGGTGCGTCACAGAGGCATATTACTTGGATGATGTCCTGGCCCAAAATCACACCTTGATATTTTAAAACAGCATCCCCGGCTCCGGATGATGAAAGCTGGAACATTACAACTGCGATGCATCTACCACTCTTCTGCGACATAACTGGTTTCAATCTTTTTTGGAAAATCTGTGATTACAGCCTTGTATAATATACCCTTGTGACGCACCAGAATGGCCCCAGAATCGGTTTTTCTGTTATTTGGCCATCGAATCTACACTGGAAACTGCCAAATGGCCTATTTTTGAATTTTACACATAATGAGAATGAGGTAATGAGGCCAGCGCTTGATATAGCCTAAAAAGACATAGAGATAAAGATTACTTTTGTAGGAATAAACATACTGCAACGGCCAGGAGCTGCTGCAGTATGTTTTAAGCTTTGAATTGTTTAAGGAATATGTCTATCACTTTTAAAAGGTCATCTTCTTGTGAAGGGGTGAGTCCATCAAGTGTGATAGTAGTACGGTTTTCCAGGCCAAGGATATAATCGGTTGAGGTATGATATAATAGCGCAAACTTTGTGACAACATCCGTGGAAGGAAATGACGTGTTGCTTTCATAATTAGCAATTGCGGACCTGGAGAGATTAAGGCGTGTTGCAACTTGTGTTTGTGATAATTTGTACTTTTCTCGTAATCCCTTTAGGCGTAATCCTAAATCATAGGCATCCATAACCGTCCCCCTTTCCATAGTTTTAATCATTTTAAATTGCATATGCTTTCCGATAGTGACAAAAATGCAAAATTTTGACCCGGTTGGTGAGCAAAACATCCTTTGATTACGTTATTGTTATAGGAGGGGGTGCAATATGCAACGATTATGCAGATTGATATTAATGCTAGTAGTATTGCTTTTGATAGGCGCATATATTCAGAAACCAGAATATATAATATATAGCATAATTAGTGGAAGTGGGGGAGACACAAGGGACACAGAACTATTTGTGATTGTTTATCAACCATGGGATACTGATGGAACCGTGACCGAAATCGTAAGGAAGCATTGTACAATGAACGGCACACCTAACAGGCTGACGATACATTTATATCACAGTATGTATGCGCTGAATCATGGACAGGCATATTATACGAAGATATTTGAGTACTCAGAAGATGAAATAATAGGACCGCCACCAGCATGGTAAGCAATTTTTCCTATCAAACATGAAGTCATAGGGCTTCTGGCGGCTCTATGACTTCATGTAAGAAGGGCGGTATGGAGTAATAATCCATATCGCCCTTCTTGTGATGATAATTTGTTATTATAATAATTTGATAATAAAATAAAATTTTATTAAAATAAATCACTATGTGAACCAGTCCGCAACAATTTTAGCGTTAAGATATCTTTATTTATCTGATAGATAAGTAACCAATCAGGCTGTATATGGCACTCTCGCACATTTTTATAGTTCCGGGAGTTCGTAAGACTATGGTCCCTGTATTTTCGGGAGTTCTTGCTCATTGGCCAACATAGATATAACCTCTGTAAGTAGTTCAGGATTACATCCACGTTTTAATGCTAATTTATAATCTTTCTTAAACTGGCCTTGATACTCAATCTTAAGCATTAAGGTCCTCCATTAGGGCCTCTACAGATTCAAACGGACCATGCATGTCTATCCCTTTGTCCGTATTTTCTATAGTAGCCATAGTTGTTGCGTTTGGTTCCTGGCGCAAGGTTACATCGAAGGGAAAGCCCTGGTAACGTATAGATTGGCGCAGAAATACGTTTACTGCAGTGGTTAAATCAATTCCAAGGTCACTAAAAACTTTCTGTGCCTGTAGTTTCACATCTTTATTCATTCTGATATTCATACTTGTGTTTTTTTACAGACATACCATCATCTCCTTTTTTATACTATTATAATACATAATATGCCTAGTGTAAAGACGTTGTGTGCATTACTTGATATAGAATAACAAAAATAAT
>ENA-OQCW01001297-OQCW01001297.1-human-gut-metagenome-genome-assembly--contig:-NODE-1297-length-10463-cov-2.404509_pt1 | contig 10463 bp, 6 predicted proteins | sample MGYA00242767_ERZ504593 | MGnify/ENA primary metagenome ERZ504593 (study PRJEB26092, sample SAMD00036307) | human gut metagenome | host: Homo sapiens | study: EMG produced TPA metagenomics assembly of... | reverse complement strand
AAGGGTAGGAGTCCATACCATGGTTTCCAAGCGTGACGCCAAGGATTCCGGGCCGTTATTATAGCGGTCTACGTACCAAGGGATTCCCTTATAGTACGTCGTGGTAGCCCATTTCCCGTTGGTGTTATCCATCCAGAAAGCTCCGTTCGCCGCATGTCCGGCGGAAAGGATGGCGCTCTCGGCATCCGGGGCGATGGAATATACGTCGCTTCTTCCTTGAGAGGCGATTTTCAACTCGTCGCCGATCGTGGAACTGAATAAATTCTTGGGCGAATAATTCTCTTTCGTGTAATTACCCAGATATTCAGGATCATTTAAGATCGAGACCTCTTTCTCTTTCTCGAAATCAAACGTCTTCTCCCCCGCGATACCGCTGAAGCAAGGGTTGCTTCCGGTAAAAAGAGTCGCGAACGCGCTGGCTTGGTCTATGTCCGAGAACTCGAAGCGGATATTGTTGTACACCAACCCCTCGTTCATCAAACGCTTGAAGCCCCGTTCGCCAAATGTATTATAAAAGTATTCTATATAGTCGCCCCTTAGCTGATCCACAGTAATACATACAACCAATTTGGGGGTACGTTGCTGCGCCTCGAGGTTTGTTACCACGAGGATAGCGATAAGTGACGTTATAATTTTTCTCATCCGATTCTCCATATATTTCTGTAAACACCCCAACCCGAACGAACCCAAATCGAGGCTACAAGCGGAATAAAGGCACTGTTTAGATGTTGCGGAATGAAATACCATCCCAGTAACATCAGCGTAAGCGCCGCAAAGTTAATAAAATGATAGTAATATGCAGCCTTCTTCAGCTTTTTTACGCAAAACAAAATAACAGCGATCAAATCGAGCGGCTGTAACCATACCAAAGACCAGTTCGGCCACGTGCAGGGATGGACGGATATGAAGCTAAGAAAGAAGAGGATGACACCTCCGGCTCCGGCTACCGAGAAAAGGACACAATCCACCCACAAGAAGTATTTTTTTTGCGCCATTCGATCCAAGTAAACCCTAAAACGATTCCGAACAGAAGCCAAGCGCAGACTAAAGGGGTGAATAAATCCCAGATATCTTTTTCCGGCTCGTCGGCTTCCCCGGCTCCGATCACGTGGGTCTCGCTCACCAATGGGCGGATTGTCCCGTCCGGGCCCGTGATGGTGGCTTTAGAGAACGCTTCTTTTAGATAAGGGGGGAGGAAGAGCATCTCGTGCTGGGTGGCCTCCCGGTCGGAGGGGCTGCCTAGCGCTAGGTCGCATCCGAATGTGAGCCACGGATGGTTTCGGGTACAATAATTAATAAGATCCCGGAAGGTCTGGGATTGATAGGGATACTGATAATCGACGCTCCCGTTGATCTCCTTTTCCAAGATTCAGCGGCAGGGGCGGGGTAGGCGCAATTATCAAGAAGAAGTTATAACGATATACCCTGTTTTTCCGGCCTGAATTAATTAAGCAGGGGCATCCCCATATATGCTCTTTCTCTTCTTGGGTGAGGTTCAATACTTGCTCCGTGATATCGCTGCCCCGCATTTGGTACTCGATCACGTAGTCTTGGAAATCGGCTACTCCCAGTTTATAATCCGTCTCTCCTTTAGCGAATCGGTAGATAAAATTAGGTTTGGAGAAATCAAATATACCGTAATTGAATATATAATCTATATTTTGCTTGGGATCGTATATGCGTAGAGCGGCATGCCCGTACACGGTGAATACCTCTTCATCGTACGGTGCGCTGGTCATCAGACTGATACGGGCTTCCTCGCTCAGTTTGGGTTGCGCTATCGCCGATAGGGAAAGAATCCCCAGCAGGAATAGAAATATGCTTTTTGTCATTCTCTTCTTGATTATTTGACGCAAAGGTAGATTATTTTTCTTAAACAGTATAGATCGTTTAAGCATAACATATGGCTTTATGTCGAGAAAAGAGATAACTTTGTTTTTATTATAAAGGGAAAAGGAAACTTGGTTACGTCTTTGATTATAAGAGTGTTGCAGTTTTTACGGATTTTTTTTGAAGAAACTTTAGTTTCTTCTAGGGAAAACAAAAGTTTTCCTATGAGGAAACAGAAGTTTCCCTTGCACAAAACTCTAGTTTCTAGCTAGAGAAACGGACGTTGCTTTTAGAAGGAGCATTGAGGAGATAAAACAAAATTAGGCGACCATCCTTATTTGGATAATCGCCTAATGCCTGATAGAGCGGTAGCGAGGCTCGAACTCGTGACCCTCAGCTTGGGAAGCTGATGCTCTACCAACTGAGCTACTACCGCATTGCGAGTGCAATGTATATCAAATCTTTCTTTTTTTAGTAACTTTGGCGAGAAAATTTTATAAAAAAGAATTAAGTATGGAAAAACTAGTCTTGATAAAGGTAGGAGGGAAGATCGTTGAGGAAGAAGAAACGCTTCGTCAATTATTGAACGATTTCGCTGCTATCGAGGGATATAAGGTCTTGGTGCATGGGGGAGGACGCTCGGCTACCAAGCTTGCCGCTCAACTAGGGATCGAGAGCAAGATGGTGAACGGTCGCCGTATTACGGATGCCGAGACCTTGAAGGTCGTGACAATGGTCTATGGCGGGTTGGTGAATAAAAACATCGTAGCGGGCTTGCAGGCGTTGGGCGTAAATGCTTTAGGCTTGACCGGTGCGGACATGAACTTGATGCGTTCGGATAAACGTCCCGTGGCAGAGGTGGATTATGGTTTCGTAGGCGACGTGAAAGAGGTGAATGCTGATTTGCTAGCCTCTCTTATTCATCAAGGTATCGTGCCGGTACTGGCTCCTCTTACACATGATAAGCAAGGCCATATGTTGAATACGAACGCTGATACGATAGCGGGAGAAGCCGCTAAAGCGTTGGCGAAACATTTTGAGGTGACATTGATGTTCTGTTTCGAGAAAAAAGGCGTTTTGTTGGACGAGAACGATGATGAGAGCGTGATACCGGAAATCGATCGTATAGCGTTTAAGGGATATGTAGAACAAGGAATTATCCAAGGGGGCATGATCCCGAAACTGGAAAACGCTTACCAAGCGATAGACGCCGGGGTGAAGCAAGTGATTATTACGCAAGCCTCGGAGATTCACCAAGGAAAAGGGACGAGAGTCTTTTAAATAAATGAGGGGCTGTTTATGGCCCCTCACGTACATTATATAATAGGTCTATCAAAATATAATAGGTCTATCAAAGACTCCGAATCTTGATATTACGGAACCAGATTAATGAATCCCCATGTTTTCCTTGTAATCCGATAAATCCCTTTGTCGGTAATTCGGCGAAAGGTTTGGGCAACCAGCTTGGGATATCGCTTCCATCCGGGTTCTTGGTGCCGGAAGTCCATTTGCTCATATCCATTTCGGTAACTTTCTTTCCGTTGAGGATAACCATGATATGTTGTCCGGAGCATTTGATACGCATATGATTCCACTCCCCGGGTTTTTTGACTACCTTGTCTTGCACGGCGCCTAGATGTCCGTAAATGGCTCCGCATTTCTCATACGGCTTGCCGTTTCCCCATTTTTCACAATGGTCGTCCGCTATCTGTATTTCTACCGAGTTGGGTATCCAATCCTTCGTGTCCGTACAGTAAACGACTACTCCGCTGTTCGTGCCCACGTCGGTCTTAAAATCAAGATCCAGCTCGAAGTTCTCATATTCATCCTTTGTCCAGATAGACTCGTCCTTCACGGCACCTAACACGCCATCAGTCTCGCTCCAAACTTCCGGATTGTAGTTGGCGTTTTCCAGATTTTTACCGAAGAGAGGCTTCCATTTATTGTTATCTGCCGCGAATAAGGAGAATGTACCTGCCACACACCATAAAGTAGCCATGGCTAAAAGAAAATGTTTCATGCTATTAGTTTTAAAGATTTACGTGAGGCAAATGTATTCATTTATTTTGGAAGGAACATAGTCTACGAAGAACGATTTTATTTACAAGTGAAAGCGAAATAGGTTGAAATGCTATGATTCTTAAGGAAATCTTCTTTTTTTATCAAAAATCAAATAGTTTGTTAAATGATATAAATCTTGTATAATCTTATTGTTGTAAAATAGATTAACTGAAAATTACCTATTGCTTGATTGGTTTTGTGTTATTATGATATTGCTTGTGTATCAAAATATGCATTTAATAAGTCTAAAAATGACGTTATGAAATATATTTGACTGTTTTGATGACATAAAATCATTGTATTATTTGTTTTTAACAGAAAATATTCTTTATATTCGCGGTGTGAAGATTAGGTGTATGTATGATTGTATGTGAAAGTAAAGTGAATATTTTAATGTAATTTTATATATATGCATGTATAATCCTGCTGTTTTAAACTAAGTTCTTCGTAGACTATGGTAAGTTATGTGTGAATTTTGATTTAAATAATTAATTGTTAAATAAAAAAGTGTGTTTATGAGAAGGTTGACTTTTTTGTTATTATGCTTGTTTATAGGCATAGGAGTCGCAACGGCACAGACGATGAAGATAACAGGTAATGTTATATCATCGGAAGATCAGCAACCCGTGATCGGTGCGGCTGTCGTTGTGAAAGGCACTACGATTGGTACGGTTACGGACTTTGAGGGAAACTTTAGTTTAGATGTACCGAGAGACGCTAAGATGATCTTTATTTCTTATGTAGGATTGAAAACGAAGGAAGTACCTGTGGCATCCGTGATCAACGTTGTTTTGGACTCGGATTCAAAAGCGTTGGATGAGGTGGTTGTAACCGCTATGGGTTTGACTCGTGAGAAGAAAGCCTTGGGTTATGCCCTGCAAGAGGTGAAATCTGATGAGTTGACAAAAGCTGGCCAACAGAGCTTGGCGACCTCACTTTCCGGTAAGATCGCCGGTGTGCAGATTACTTCTCAAGGTGGACAGGTTGGTGCGTCGCAGAATATCGTGGTTCGCGGTAATTCCTCTTTTGGTAATAACCAACCGTTGATCGTTGTGGATGGTGTGCCTATCGCTAATGATAACGCGAAAGGTGCCACTGTAAACTTGGGTTCCGGCTTGAATGATATTAATCCGGAGGATATAGAGTCTATCTCTGTGTTAAAGGGTGGATCTGCCGCTTTGTATGGTATGCGTGCCGGTAATGGCGTTATCTTGGTTACTACTAAATCCGGTAAGAAAGACAAGGGTGTATCTATCTCTTATGAGGGTGATATCACGATTGACCGGGTTTATAATTTGCCTAGATTGCAGAATAAGTACGGACAAGGCTATTACGCTTCCGAGTATGATTGGAAGGAAGCGCAAGCGGGGGGATATTCTGGCGATTATCAAGCTTTTGCCTTGGAGAATGGTTACAATTATGTAGATGGTATGGGTAGTGGTATCAACGATAACGCAGATGAGTCTTGGGGACCTCGCTTGGATATCGGATTGAATTTGCCGCAATACAATAGCCCGGTGATCGATGGCGTGCGTCAGGCTACTCCTTGGGTTTCCAGCCCGGACAATATCAAGAATTTCTTCCAAACGGGTTATTCTATGAATCATACGGTGGCTTTGTCTGCCTCTACGGATAAAACGTCTACACGCGCGTCTTTATCTTTCCGTGATCAAGGCGGTACGACCCCGAACACTGATCAGAAGCGCTATGCTATGGCAGTGAACACGAAAATGACGTTTAATAAGTATATTGATTTCGACTTGTCCGCGAATTATATTCGCACGAAAAGCGCAAACTTGCCGGGTACGGGATATAACAGTACGAATGCCTTGCAGTCTATCATGCAGTGGTTTGGTCGTCAAGTTGATTTGAAAGATTTGAAGAATAATTGGGATCAAGTGGATGAGTATGGAAAATATACGCATTATAACTGGATACAGTCTTTCCATGCGAATCCGTATTGGACATTGAATAAGAATACCAATAGTTATGATCGTAATCGTTTCTATGGCAAGACCTCCTTGTATATCAAACCGACCGATTGGTTAAAGTTTGAAGGTCGTATGGGCTTGGATCATTACGATTCTAATCAGTTCTCTCGTATTTTATGGAATATCGACTATCCGAATGGATATTTCCGTAGCTTCGACCGTTCGATGACTGAGTTTAACGCGGACTTTATCGCCTACGTGAACAAGAACTTCGGTGATTGGGCCTTGAATGGTTTGGCTGGAGCCAACTATCGTGATTATCAAACAGCTATCATGGGGACAGGTGCGGACGAATTGACCGCAGAGGGATTGTTTACCGTAGCGAACGCTCATGGAACCCCGTACACCTTGAACGACCATGAGAAACGTCGTTCAAACTCTGTATACGCTAATGCCTCTATCGGCTACAAGAATATGGCTTATGCCGAGGTCAGTGTCCGTAATGACTGGGACTCTACGATCAAGGACGCTTTCTTCTATCCTTCTTTCAGTGGTAGCTGGATCTTGACCGAGACATTCCCCGGATTGCAAAATGGCGATTATTTGAATTTCTTGAAATTGCGTGGTGGTTGGGCAAAGATCGGTTCCGCAACGGACCCGTATCGTTCGAACGCTTATTATTCATTGATCAGTTCTTCGTTCAATGGTACTACATTGTTCTATAATCCGACAATCCTTCCTCCTACAAATCTTCGTCCGGAGAGCGTAAAGACTTGGGAAGTTGGTGTTGAGGCTAATTGTTCAACAATCGTTTGCATATTGATGCCGCATATTATAATAAGGTGACGAGCGATCAGATCATGAATGCGAACGTGGCTACCTCTACCGGTTATACCTCTATGTATATTAACGCTGGAAAGATCAGCAACAAGGGTGTCGAGTTGCAGGTATCCGGTGATATCATCAAGAATCCGAAGGGATTCAACTGGACGGCTACGTTGAACTGGGCGAAGGATAAGAGTCGAATCGATGAGCTTTATACAGATCCCGTTACCGGACAGTCTTTGGACGCTTACCAAATCGGTAGTAGCTGGAGCGTGAAGAACTATGCGATGGTCGGTAAAAGCTGGGGTACTTTGGTAGGTACTGGTTACGTATATAATGAGGATGGCTCGATCTTGGTAGAGGATGGTATTCCTGTCTACGAGGCTGGAAAAGAGATCGGTGATGTTACGCCGAAGTGGTTGGCTGGTTTCAGCAATGAGTTCTCTTATAAGGATTGGAGCTTCGGTTTCTTATTGGATTTCCGTTTGGGCGGTGACGTGTATTCTGTTACACAAGCATTCGGTTCTCAGACAGGTATCTTGAAACACACAGCAGAAGGCGATTTGCGTGAGAATGGCGTCGTACTTGGCCAGAATTATATGACGGACAAGGTCTTCAAGACCGCTGATGGTAAGATTAATGATGTCGCTGTCAACGCAGAGGACTTCTTCTATAATTATTATACGATTTGTGAGATGTCGGTATTCGATGGTTCTTACTTGAAATTGCGTGAGGCTCACCTGACGTATAATTTCCCGAAATCAATTCTAGAGAAGACTAAATGTATCAAGGCCGCTCATGTATCATTGGTTGGTACGAACTTGGCATTGCTTTGGGTGCATAAGTCAAATATCGCTCATATTGATCCGGAGTCTACAAGTACCGGTGGTGATGACCCCGAGACTACGGCTACAAGCAGAGGATTTAACTCTGGTGTAGGTTTTGAGTCCAACTCTTATCCTCCTTCTCGTAGCTTTGGTCTTAAATTAGGTGTAACATTTTAATCAACATTAATCTGAGGAATTTAATATGAAAAGATATATCAAGAATTTCATGATGGCTATGATGATCGGTGCTACTGTATTCGGTAGCTCGTGTACCGATTCGTTTGAGGAGGTCAATACAGACCCGGATAGCCCTACGGATGTGCCTACGACGAATCTTCTGGCGTATTCTTTATATTACACATCCTATCGTCTGTATGATCGGTGGTTCGCGATGGATGAGCCGATGACTTTCTGCGGATATGCTTCGAAGATGACTTATATCGACGAGTCCCGCTATAATTTCCGTACGGGTGTACAGGATACGAACTGGGAGTATTTGTATCGTATATTGAATAACCTAAAAGATATCGAGAAGCGTGCCACGTTTAATGAGACTCCTAATATGCTGAACGTATCGAAGGTTATGCAGGTTCATTTGATGCAGGTAGCCACGGATCGTTGGCGGGATGTCCCTTATACGGATGCCGCTAAGATGACAGATGGGGTCTTGCAGCCGAAATACGATAAGCAAGAGGATATTTATCCGGGCTTATTGGCTACGTTGAAGGAAGCTGCGGATGGCTTTGCCGATGGTGGTAGTGATGACTTAGGCGAGGGAGACTTGTTATTCGGTGGTGATATCGAGAAGTGGCAGAGATATTGTAATTCTATGCGTCTTCGTTTAGCGATGCGTATCTCAGAGGTTTCCCCGGCGTTGGCTAAGGAGACCGTAGAGGAAGTCATGGGTAATCCCACTAAGTATCCGATCATGGAAAGCAACGATGATAATGCTTTCTTCTGGTGGATCGGAACAGACCCCAACTATTACGAACCGATGGCAGACGGTTATCGTACACGTAAGACGGAGTATTGTGCCGCAGACGTGATCGTGGATCATATGAATACACGTGAGGACCCTCGTCGCTCATCTTATTTCCAACCCACAAAAGAAAGTGTGGAGGCCGGTGAGCCTAAGTATGTAGGTTATACGATCGGGGCGAAAGCGAATGCGGTAGCTTCTAAATATTCCATTTGGGGAGCACGTTTCTTCACGGACTTGGCTGGTTTTTCTCCTTATATGCGTGTCGCTGAGCCTTGGTTCTGTGTCGCTGAGGCATCTATGTTGGGATGGAATACCGGAATCTCCGCAGAGGACGCATACAATAAGGCTGTTACCTATTCCATGGAAGAGAATAGCGTATCTGCCGAAGATATAGCGGATTACCTTGCGAACGCGGGTAAGTTCACGAATGATAAGAAACAGATTTATTATGAGGAATGGGTTGCCATGTTCAAGCAAGGAATGGAAGGTTGGTCATTGTATCGCCGTACAGGCGTGCCAGACAACTTGTATCCGGCTCCGGGCCGTCCGGCAAACTATTCTAATCATAACGTACCCCCGTTCCGCTCTCCGTATCCTGATAAGGAACGTAATTTGAACAATGCGAATTGCGCTCCGTTCGATGCGGAAGTCGTGGATAATTTGTGGGGTAAACAAATGTGGTGGGATACACGTACAGGCGTTCATTAACTACTAGTTAACATAGACATACCAAGTGCCTGTATACTATAGAGGGGCTGCTCGTGATGAGTGGCCCCTTTTTTTGTCATTATGCTGTCATTTTTAAATAAACTATGTACCTTTGTCCGGCTTATTTAGAAAAAAGATGGAAAAAGAAGGAATGATGGTGGTCGATATTAAGAATATCGTTACTCGTTTGCCGGAATTGCGGTTTACGACACCCGTGAATTGGAGAATTGATGAAGGGCAGCAATGGGCTGTAATCGGTCCGAATGGTGCTGGTAAAACCTTGATAGCGGATATTATGCAGCGTAAATTCGCTTTTAAGGAAGGTGAGGTCGTGTTCTCCGGGGATGGTAAGGTGAGTGACTTTATCAAGAGTATAGCGTTTAAGGATATTTATTCGTTGGCGGATTGCCGGAATTCTTATTACCAACAACGTTGGCATTCGACAGAGACGGAGGAGATGCCTATTGTCGAGGAATTGTTGAAGGAATATGCGGGCTCTGATAATTTAGCGAAGATATTGACTCTTTTCGGTATAGAGGATTTATTGCCTAAGCGGTTGATCTTCTTATCAAGTGGTGAATTACGAAAATTCTTGATTGTCCGGACGTTGCTTAGCCGTCCTCGTGTCTTGATCTTGGATAATCCTTTTATCGGCTTAGACGCTCCTTCCCGGGATTTATTGGTAGAGATGCTAGGGCAAATGACAAAATTGAATGGTGTTCAAGTTGTCTTGTTATTATCTAACCCCAATGACATACCGGCAATGATCACGCATGTATTGCCTATCCATGATCGTACTTGCTTGCCTCCGCTGACTCGAGAGGAGTTTATGTCGGATACGGAATTAATCGCCCGTCTTTTTCCAACGGAAGGCATTCATGCATGCGAGGAAGTTGGTAAGGTTCGTTTACCTGTGGATATGAACAAGATAGCCTCTTTACATGAGGTGACTTTACGCATGGAACATGTGAAAATACGCTATGGTAGCCGTACGATCTTGAAAGATTTGGATTGGGAAATCAAGAACGGGGAGAAGTGGGCGTTATTCGGTCCGAATGGCGCTGGTAAATCTACCTTGCTGAGTTTGGTTTACGCGGATAATCCCCAGTCGTATGCGAATACGTTGTATTGTTTGATAGAAAGAGAGGTCCGGGAAAGTATTTGGGATATCAAGAGCGTATCGGATATGTATCGCCGGAGATGCACTTATATTATAAAGAGAATGTCCCTACCTTGAATATTGTCGGTTCCGGCTTTTTCGATTCGATCGGCTTGTTTCGTAAGTGTAATGCGGAGCAA
>ENA-OQCW01001296-OQCW01001296.1-human-gut-metagenome-genome-assembly--contig:-NODE-1296-length-10465-cov-3.391662_pt1 | contig 10465 bp, 11 predicted proteins | sample MGYA00242767_ERZ504593 | MGnify/ENA primary metagenome ERZ504593 (study PRJEB26092, sample SAMD00036307) | human gut metagenome | host: Homo sapiens | study: EMG produced TPA metagenomics assembly of... | reverse complement strand
GATTGAAGGAAGCGATGAAGAAGCTGCATATGAAGGCATGAAGTCATTTTTTGAAGCGAATTTGTAGGAAGTGTAAGGAGAAGTAGTATGGAATGTTTGAAAGGAAAATCAGTCTATAAAGGAGTTGCATTTGGAAAAATATCTGTGCTGAAAAAACGATGACTATGTGGTAAAGCGTGTAAAGATTGAAGATACACAGGCAGAGCTTCAGAGAGTGGAAGAAGCAGTAGAGGCTTCTAAACAACAGCTTCAAAAAGTTATATGAAAAGGCATTAAAGGAAGTTGGAGAAGCCAGCGCTGCGATTTTTGAAGTCCATCAGATGATGCTGGAGGATGAAGATTACAAAGAATCCATTGAAAATATTATCAGTACACAGCAGGTCAATGCAGAATACGCGGTAGCTTCTACAGGAGATAATTTTTCCCAGATGTTTGCAAGCATGGATGATGATTATATGAGAGCAAGAGCTGCAGATATTAAGGACATTTCGAATCGTTTGGTAAAAAATCTGTCTGGACAGTCGGCAGATGTAATGGATCTGGATGAGCCGGTCATTGTTGTGGCAGATGATCTTTCTCCGAGTGAGACGGTTCAGATGGATAAGGAGAAAATACTGGCATTCGTGACTGTACATGGTTCCGCGAATTCCCATACGGCAATTTTAGCCCGTATGATGAATATTCCGGCTTTGATCGGAGTAGATATGGATTTAGAAGCGCTGCATACCGGAACAGAGGCGGCGGTGGATGGATTTCATGGAGAGTTCTTTGTGGATCCGTCAGAGGAAGTTAAAGAGAGGATTCAGAGAAAAATTGAGGAGGAGAAGGAAAAACAGGAGCTTCTTCAGCAGTTAAGAGGAAAAGAAAATGTCACAAAAGGCGGAAGACATATCAATCTGTATGCAAACATTGGCAGTGTAGCAGATATGGGATATGTATTGGAAAACGATGCAGGAGGTATCGGGCTGTTTCGAAGTGAATTCTTGTATATCGGAAGGAATGAGCTTCCAGATGAAGAAGAACAATTTCAGGCATATAAACAAGCCGTGCAAAATATGGCAGGCAAAAAGGTGATCATCCGAACGCTGGATATCGGTGCCGATAAGCAGGCGGATTATCTGAACATTGAAAAAGAAGAAAATCCGGCGCTTGGATACCGGGCAATTCGGATCTGCCTTGCACAGCCGGAAATCTTTAAGACACAGTTGCGGGCACTGTTCCGTGCGTCTGCTTATGGGAATCTGTCGATCATGTATCCGATGATCACCTCCACAGAGGAAGTAGCACAGATACAGGCAATTGTGCAGGAAGTCAAAGAAGAGTTGAAAACAGATGGAATCCCATATAACGATGTTGAGGAAGGAATCATGATTGAGACTCCGGCAGCAGTTATGATCAGTGATGAGCTGGCGAAGATGGTAGATTTCTTCAGCATTGGGACAAATGACCTGACACAATACACATTGGCAATTGACAGGCAGAATGAGAAACTTGACCGTTTCTACAATCCACACCATAAAGCAATTTTGAAAATGATTCAAATGGTTGTGGACAGCGCACATCAGGAAGGAAAATGGGCTGGTATCTGTGGAGAGTTAGGAGCAGATCCGGAATTGACAGAGACTTTTGTATGCATGGGTGTAGATGAGCTTTCTGTAGCTCCGTCTATGATCTTGAAATTAAGAAAGATCATTCGTGAGATGGAATAGGAGAAAGGCACAGATGGAGTATGTTCGCAGGCATAAAAAGATTGTTCTGATCGGTCTTATCCTACTGGCAGTATTTACAGTTATTTTTGGTTTCCAGAGAAAAAGCGTGATGGAACAATCTGTAGAAGATGAACTGAAAGATGAGCCGAGAGAAGAAACTGTAAAAAGTGCAGAATTTTATTTGGATCAGTTGACAAAAAAGGAGATGGAAGTATATCTGTTCCTGAAAGATCAGATTGAGCAATTTCAGGGAGGGATACTGACTCTTCCGAAAGCTGTGAACGGAAAAGAATATGAGCGGATCACGGTGGCATTGGAATATGAAGGATATAATTATTTCTATGGATTCGTAGATATTCCGATGAATGAAGATAATGTGTATCTTCTCAATGATGAGAAAGATTTTTCCAAGATCACAGAGGATGAGATCACAAAGGTCGTGCTGTTTTTATCCTGTGCCAGTGGGATTGAGACACCAGGGGAGATTGCAGATGACGGAACACTGGAAAAAATGCAGAGGAGATCCAGAAAGGCCTGTCGGTCAACGACGAAGAAAAGATAGTAAAGATTAAAGAAAAACAGGAAGAGACAGAGCGTGTACTGTCTGAGATCATAGATGGAATCCCTGAAAACATCGGTCAGAAGAGTACCGTTGACTATTTCCTAAAATGGCTCGATCAAGAAATGAAAGTTCCGGATGACACTGTCACGACGGCAAGTGAACTTTCACATATGGGAGAGATGCTGGAGCAAGTGTATCTGCAAAATCATCTTGTGGCAGTTACCGAGAAAAAAGCAAGTGTACTTGGGTATGCAAAGATTTTTTCGGAACTTTGCAGAAGAGCCGGCATGGATTCGCATGTTGTCATGGGACACTGGAATGGGAAATGGAGTCAGGATGAACAGTATGTTCTGTGCGCAGTGAAAATTGGAGATCAGACGGTTTACGTAGATGCCAGTGGAGCAAAAAGCAGTTCGCTGGCAGGACATCGATATTTATCAGAGAAGGAAGCAAAGAACCGTCTTGCCTTTGCAGACTGTTTTCAATATGACTAGGAGGAACAAGATGTTTAATTTTTTTCAAGAAGAAACAAAACAATACATATATGCTCGGTGCGGTGGCAAAAGGAAAAGTCGTAGAGTTAAAAGAAGTAAACGACCCGACATTCAATTCAGGAATGCTAGGTCAGGGAGTTGCAATCGTGCCGTCTGAGGGCAAAATCTATGCACCGGCAGATGGAGAGATCGCGATGGTATTTGAGACACTTCATGCAGTCAGCATGACAGCAGATAATGGGGTGGAGATTTTAGTGCATGTCGGTCTGGATACGGTGGAGTTGAAGGGAGAAGGATTTGAGGCTCATGTTCAGGCAGGGGACAAAGTAAAAAAAGGTGATTTGATGTTAAGTGTCGATCTGGATGCGGTTCAGGCAGCCGGATATGATATTGTGACACCGATCCTCGTATGTAATACAGATGAGTACGCAGCAGTGGAAGGTCTTGCAGGGAAAGACGTTGTTCCAGGCGAAGATGTTGTGAAGATTCAGCTGAAAAATTAGCAAATTACTAAGGATTTTATTGCCGGGACTCCGGTGTAAAATAAATAATGAAAGAAAAAGAGGACTTTCATTGTGAATCAAAAGGGATTAAGAGTAAGGAGGAAAAAATTATGATGAGATATCTTCAAAGATTAGGGAAATCTCTGATGCTTCCGGTTGCATGTCTTCCGGTTGCGGCTATCCTGCAGGGAATCGGTTACTGGATCGACCCGACTGGATGGGGGGCAAACAATGTAATTGCAGCATTTTTATTAAAGGGCGGCGGATGTCTGATCGACCAGATGCCAATCTTGTTTGCAATTGGTGTAGCTGTTGGTATGTCTGACGATAACGATGGTACCGCAGGTCTTGCCGGACTCGTTTCATGGATCATGACAACGACATTACTTTCCACAGATGTTGTGGCAATGCTCACAAACACAGCAGTGGAAAAAGTAGACCCGGCATTTGGAAAAGTTCAGACACAGTTCATCGGTATTCTCTGTGGTCTGATCGCACGCTGCCTGCTACAACAAATTTTAAAAAATACAAAATTGCCAGATGCATTTTCATTCTTCAGTAGGAAAAGAGATGTGTTGCGATCGTTACCGCAGGGGCATCTTTAGTTTCCAGCTTAGTGCTGTTCTTTGTATGGCCAATCATTTACAATGTACTGGTAGCTGTTGGTAAATTTATCATGGATTTAGGTCCGATCGGAGCAGGTCTTTACGGTTTCTTCAACCGACTGCTGATTCCATTCGGTCTGCACCACGCACTGAATTCTGTATTCTGGTTTGACGTTGCGGGAATTAACGATATCGCAAAATTCTGGGGAAATGCAGAAGGCGGTGTAATGGGAACAACTGGTATGTACATGGCAGGATTCTTCCCTGTAATGATGTTCGGTCTTCCGGCAGCAGCTTTAGCAATGTATCACACAGCAAAAGATACAAAGAAGAAAGCGGCAGCAGGTCTCCTGATGTCAGTAGCAGTTGCTTCCTTCTTCAATGGTGTTACAGAACCTCTGGAATTCTCCTTCATGTTCCTTGCACCGGCGCTCTATGGTGTACACGCAGTATTGACAGGTATCTCTATGGCAGTTGTTGCAGCACTTCCGGTAAGAGCTGGTTTCAACTTCAGTGCAGGCTTGGTTGACTGGATCCTGAGCTTTAAAGCTCCATTTGCACAGAATCCACTGCTTCTGATCCCAATCGGGCTTGTAGTTGGTGCGGTTTACTATGTAGTATTCCGTTTCGTGATTGTGAAATTTAACATGAAGACACCGGGACGTGAAGATGACAATATTGATGAGACAAAAGTAGAACTGGCAAACAATGACTTCACAGGAATTGCAAAAATTGTTCTCGAAGGTGTCGGCGGACCGGCAAACGTAACTTCTATTGACAACTGTATTACAAGACTTCGTCTGGAGATCAAAGATTATACATTAATCGATGAGCATAAGATCAAATCTGCCGGTGTAGCAGGAGTGATCCGTCCAAGCAAAACAGCTGTACAGGTTATTATTGGAACAAAAGTTCAGTTTGTAGCTGATGAATTTAAAAAGCTTTGTAAATAAGCATGAGATAGTTTAATCCCTTTTAAAACAGAACCGCTGTCGGGTAGCTGGAAGCAGTTACAAGGCGGCGGTTTTATGATATAGTGGAAACAGTATCATACAGATGAAATCAGGTTCAGGAGAGGAGAAAAAAATGGCAGGTATTTTAGAAGTGTGTGCAGACAGCATGGAGTCTGCTCTGGCAGCAGAAAGAGGAGGGGCAGATCGGATTGAATTGTGCGGAAATCTTGTGATTGGAGGAACAACACCGTCTCAGGCATTGTTTGAGAAGATCCGCAAAGAGACAAGCCTTAAAATCAGAGTGCTTTTAAGACCGAGATTCGGAGACTTCTGTTACAGTCAGAATGAGTATGAGATTTTGAAAGAAGAGGTAAAGTTGTTTCGGCGGCTGGGGGCAGACGGGATTGTGATCGGCTGCCTGAATCCGGATGGTTCCCTGAACATGGAGCAGATGCAGGGGTTGATCGCGGAGGCAGGAGATATGGATGTGGCTCTGCATCGCGCTTTTGACGTAAGCAGGGATGCCCTGGAAGCGCTGGAGCAGGCAATCTCATTAGGATGCCGGACAATTCTGACAAGCGGACAGAAAAACTCTGCGTGGGAAGGAAGAGGATTTCTTGCAAAGTTGCAGCAAGAGAGCAGAGGAAGGATAGAGATTTTGGCAGGAAGCGGGATCAAGCCGGAAATCATCGATCAGCTGCATGAGGAGACTGGAATTGCATCCTATCATATGTCGGGGAAAGTTGTTGTGGAAAGTAAAATGACTTTCCGGAGAGAAGGCGTCAATATGGGACTTCCAGGATTCAGCGAATATGAAATCTGGCAGAGCAGTGTCGAGAAAATCAAAGAGGCAAGAAAGATTGTAGATCAGTTTTAAAAGGATGTGAGGTATGCCCTTTCGTGTAGACAGAAAAAATATCTGTCTGCATGGGAGGGCTTTTGAGTTTTTTGTTAAGGGGGAGAAAATACTTTTGCCTTTAAATTGACAAAAAGAAGTAGAAAGAGGTATACTAAAAGTAGATTTGAAACGGGTTTCATAATGAAAATTTTGTCACATTTTTAGGAGACAATGGAGCAGTGAACAGAAAGGAGGGAAAGTGGATGGCAAGTATCAGAGAAGTAGCAAAGCGCGCGGGGGTGTCTCCCGCCACGGTTTCCCGCGTGATTAACGGAACTGCGAGAGTAGATGAGGAGAAGCGGGAACGGGTGGAAAAAGCGATTGAAGAAACCGGTTTCAGACCAAACGAACTTGCAAGGGCGCTATACCGGAAATCATCAAAGATAATCGGAGTCATCGTGCCGGATATTGAGAATCCATTTTTCAGTGAACTTGCAAAGGCGATTGAGAAGGAAGCGTATGAACAGGAATATCGTATCCTTCTCTGTAACTCGGATGATCAGAAAGAGAAGGAACTTGCAAACCTGCAAATGCTTGCACAACTTCAGGCGGATGGTGTGATCTTAATGACAAATACCGGAGAAAAAAGCCAGAGTTATGAGGCAGTTTCCATGCCAATCGTTTTTGTGGACAGACGTTTGGATGAGATGGGACAGACCAGTGTTATCGAGGCAGATCATTATGCAGGGGGAAAACTGGCGGCGGAGCATCTGATTGCATGTGGATGCAGAAAGATTACATGTATTCGAGGGCCCCAAGAATTGTCCAGCGGCAAGAAGCGATACGAGGGATACCGGGAGGTATGTCGTCAGTATAGCATGAAGGAGCGTTTTGTGGACAGTACATACAAGTATGAGGATGGAGCCAAAGCCGCAGAAGAAGTACTCAGACGCTATCCGGACACAGACGGAATCATTGCCTGTAATGATATGACTGCGGTTTCGGTATATAAAGTACTGCAAAAAAGGGGATACCGGGTACCGGACGACATCCAGATTATTGGATTTGATGGTGTAAAATTTGGACGTTTTTTTGACACCGGAGCTGACGACAGTCGCACAGCCGATCAAAGAGATGGGCAAATGTGCGGTGCAGATGATTTTAGGTACTGTGAAGGAACTTCCAAGGGATAGAGAGATGAAGTTTCCAATGATGCTGATCAAAGGAGAGACAACAAAGAATAAAATGTAGAACATGGAGGACAATGGGTATGAAGTTGGCAGTAGTGGGAAGTATAAACATGGATATGACAGTGACCGCTGAGCGGATTCCGTTGAAAGGGGAGACACTGCTTGGGGACAGCATTCACTATATTCCGGGCGGGAAAGGTGCGAACCAGGCGGTCGCGATGGCGAGACTTGGAGCAGAAGTAGAGATGTTCGGATGTGTGGGGGATGATAGCAATGGAGAAAAATTGCTTGAAAATCTTAGAAAAGAAGGGGTCGGGACCAGACATATCAAAGTTCTAAAAGAAGTTCCGACCGGAATTGCCTTGATTACGGTTGGGGAAAATGACAATACGATCATCGTTGTGCCGGGGGCTAATGGACAGGTAGACCAGATCTATGCAGACAGTATCAAGGAAGAATTAAAGGCGTTTGATATGGTTGTGCTGCAGCAGGAAATTCCTCTGGAAACAGTCCACGATTTAATTTGCTTCTGCGCGGAAAATGGAATCAAGGTGATTTTAAATCCGGCGCCGGCAGCGAAGGTGCCTCTTGATATCATTGAGAAAGTGACGTATCTGACACCGAATGAACATGAGGCGGTACTTATTTTCGGTGAGGAAGAGACGACCGAAGAACTTCTGAAAAAATATCCAGAGAAACTTGTGATCACGCAGGGATCTAGGGGAGTATCTGTGTGCAGAAAAAATGGAGAAGTACTGACCGTTCCGGCAAGACCAGCAATTGTGGCTGATACGACCGGGGCAGGCGATACATTAAATGGTGCTTTCTCAGTGCAGATTGCTAAAGGAGAGCCGATTGCAGAGGCGCTTCGTTATGCAAATACGGCGGCAAGTCTTTCGACTGAAAAATTTGGGGCACAGGGTGGAATGCCAACTGCAGAGGAAGTTGAGAGAGAATTAAAGCGGAACGAGGAAAAGATTGGATAAGTAAATAGCAATAGGATAAGGAAATGTAGTCTGCGGGCAAGAACTCACAGAAGATTTAAAAATTGATAAAAAAGATGGTGGGCACAGCCTTGACAAAATGGGACAAATGGAGTACGATAGGCAACATATAAGACATCAGCGATGAAAAGAATAAGTAATAACGGACATCACGTTCAGACAGAAAGCAGCCGGGTGATGAGAGGCGCATGGACCGTTTGTTATGAATACCTCTTGGAGCTTCACACCGAACAGATCAAGTAGGCTGTGACGGAGTAGATACACGTTATCGTATCTGAGTATTATGTTTTGTTCATCAGGAGAGGATGAGACACTGATACTTACTGAGACAGATGATGCGAGTCGTCTGTGAAAAAAAGGTGGTACCGCAGGATTTACTCCTGCCCTTTCTGATGAAACAGAGAGGGCAGGAGTTTTTTTATTGCATAGGGATTTCTTCGGAATTTTCTGTAATAAAAATGCTTTGCATGAGAATGCGTAGTTCGCGGAAAGGGAATTAGCCGCTGGCGACATCGCTTGCGGAGAATGATACAGGAAAATAAGGATACTACCTGAAAGGGGGATACAAAATGGAACTTTGGGATCTATTTGATGAAAATCGCAGATTTTTATATAAACAGCATAACCGGCAGGAGCCACTTGCACCGGGGCATTATCATGTTGTTGTCGTTGTATGTGTAGTGAACAGCAAGGAAGAGATTCTGGTCACACTTCGACATCCGGCGAAGGAAACTTACGCAAATTGCTGGGAAAATACAGGAGGAAGCGTACTTGCAGGGGAGACAAGCCGTCAGGGAGCAGTCAGGGAGCTTAAGGAAGAAACCGGAATCGGTGTATCAGAAGAAGAACTGATGCTGCTTGGAAGTGTCAGGGGAATCAGTGCATTTTATGATTTCTATGTGGTGAGAAAAGATGTAGAACTTTCGGATATTGTCCTGCAGGAAAATGAGACAGCAGATGCTCGATGGGTAACTTTGGAGAAATTTATCCAAATGGGAGAGGATGGAACACTGGCAGAACCGGTCTATCGACGTTTCCGGCAGTTTGAAGAAGCATTTTGGAAATTGATTAAAAATGAAGGAGAGGAAAAGAAACATGAAAATTTATGATGAATTGAAAGCAAGAGGACTGATCGCACAGGTGACAGATGAGGAATTGATCAGCAATTTGATCAATGAAGGGAAGGCGACATTTTATATTGGATTTGACCCGACAGCAGACAGCCTTCATGTGGGACATTTCATGGCACTCTGTCTGATGAAACGTCTTCAGATGGCAGGGAACAAGCCAATCGCTCTGATTGGAGGAGGAACCGGATACATCGGGGACCCATCAGGAAGAACAGATATGCGTTCTATGATGACACCGGAGCAGATTCAGCACAACTGTGACTGTTTCAAAGAACAGATGAGCAAATTTATCGATTTCTCAGAAGGAAAAGCTATGATGCTCAACAACGCAGACTGGCTGTTAGATCTGAATTATATTGAATTGCTCCGTGAAGTGGGAGCTCACTTCAGCGTCAACCGTATGCTGACTGCAGAATGCTACAAACAGCGTATGGAAAAAGGACTTAGCTTCCTGGAATTCAACTACATGATCATGCAGGCATACGATTTCTACGCACTGTACCAGAAATACGGATGTAATTTACAGTTCGGAGGAGATGATCAGTGGAGCAACATGCTTGCAGGAACAGAATTGATCCGTCGAAAACTTGGAAAAGATGCAAGTGCGATGACAATCACACTGCTTTTAAACTCCGAGGGAAAGAAGATGGGAAAAACACAGTCCGGTGCAGTATGGCTTGATCCGAACAAGACTTCCCCATTTGAATTCTACCAGTACTGGAGAAATATCGCAGATGCCGATGTATTAAAATGCATCCGCATGCTTACATTCCTTCCGCTGGAAGAGATTGATGCAATGGACAAATGGGAAGGAAGCCAGTTAAATCAGGCAAAAGAGATTCTTGCATACGAGCTGACAAAACTTGTGCACGGTGAAGAAGAAGCAGTCAAAGCACAGGAAAGTTCCAGAGCACTCTTCAGTTCCGGAAATGCAGCAAATATGCCTACTGCTGAATTAGAGGAAAGTGATTTCACAGAAGGAATGATCGATATCCTGACACTTCTTGTAAAGAGCGGACTTGTTCCATCCAAATCCGAGGCAAGACGTGCAGTACAGCAGGGCGGTGTGTCTGTAAACGGAGAGAAAGTAGAAGATATTAAGACAGCATATGCTCCTGAGACATTTGATGGAGAAGACTTCGTGCTGAAGAGAGGAAAGAAAAACTTCCGTAAGATCGTGATGAAATAGAGAGAAGGTGGAAAAATGCTGCCGGATAGGAAGGAAGCAGAGAGTTTTTTGAGGGAATCTGAAGAAATTCATCCCGGGCCGTGGGCAGATCACTGCCGAACGGCCGCAGAGTGTGCGGAGAAAATCGCACGAAACTGCAGTGGACTTGATCCGGAAAAAGCATACATCATCGGATTACTCCATGATATCGGAAGAAGGATTGAAACCGGAACCCATTTTAAACATATCGTAGATGGATATGAGTGCATGATGGAGTACGGGTATGATGAGGTTGCCAGAGTCTGTATG
>ENA-OQCW01001295-OQCW01001295.1-human-gut-metagenome-genome-assembly--contig:-NODE-1295-length-10466-cov-6.111616_pt1 | contig 10466 bp, 7 predicted proteins | sample MGYA00242767_ERZ504593 | MGnify/ENA primary metagenome ERZ504593 (study PRJEB26092, sample SAMD00036307) | human gut metagenome | host: Homo sapiens | study: EMG produced TPA metagenomics assembly of... | reverse complement strand
TTTTGCGCCGTCCGATACAAAAATTTCATCAGATGAGATATCGCATCCTCTGTCCCGTAATCATTTTTTGCGATGGTATCGCGAAGGAAAGCATATCCAAGATCTGGTGCATATCCGTGGAAGGTCTCTGCGTGTCCCATCTCATCCACTGCTCCGTGCAGCTTTTCAATGATCGCCGGTGCGATCGGCTGGGTTACGTCGCCGATTCCAAGACGGATGATTTTCGCGTCCGGATTTGCCTCGGTGTAAGCTGCAACTTTTTTTGCAATGGTGGAAAACAGATAGCTTCCCGGCAATTTCAGATAATTGTCATTGATTTTGAACATTATTATGTCGCTCCTTTTCACTTTTTCTTACTCTGTCAAAAGCGTCAGCACCATCTGTGCCGTTTCAACCAGATTGGTGCCGCTGTCCATGCTGCATTTCTGCATGTAGCGATGGGCCTCCGACTCGGTCATGTGATTTCGTTCGATCAGAAGGCTTTTTGCACGATCGATGATGTGCTGTTCCTCGGCGCTGCGCACCTTGGGCTTTGCCCGCTCTTTCTTTCTGCGCCGTGCCGCACTCTGCAGCATCATCTCCAGTGTATTGACCAGCTCGTACACGGAAAGCGGCATCGTAACCGCCATGATTCCGGTTCCCTCCACCGCACTTAATGCGCGGCTCGATGCAATCAGAAGCATCTGGAAGCCGGACGGCATACACTCATTCAGATCCGTAAAAAACATATCCGGAAGCTTGTAGCCGCAGATGACGATACCGCCGTTTAAGTTGTTCATCTCTCCGAGCGCCGCTGCCGCTGTCGAACAGACAGCATCGATTTCATATCCTCTTTTTGCCAGAATATCCCGGATGCGCTTTCCATCTTCTATTTTGGGAAGTACTATCACTATGCTGCTCATGCATTTTCAGGCCCCTTCGTCGTCTAAATACGGTACAGATATTTCTCGGTCTCCCAGTCGGATACCTGGCGGAGATACTCATGCCACTCTTCTTCTTTGGCATTGATATATCCATCCACAAATTCCTGGCCGAGTACCTGACACAGAAAATCGTCTTTCTTTAACTCTGCGACCGCTTCTCCAAGGCTTCCCGGGAGAAGGGTGATCTGCATCGCGTTTCGTTCTTCTTCTGTCAGATCGGAAATATTGCGGTCCACCGGGGACGGCGGAACGATTTTCTGTTTGATACCGTCAAGTCCTGCTGCCATGCAGACAGCAAGTGCCAGGTACGGATTGGCTGCCGAATCCGGGCATCGAAGCTCAATGGCCATAATACCGTCTCCCGTCAGCGGAATGCGGATCAGCGGGCTTCTGTTCTTTGCAGACCATGCCACGTAGATCGGTGCACCGTATCCCGGTGTCAGACGTTTGTAGGAGTTTACAAGCGGATTGGTAATCGCTGCGATTCCGCTGATGTGTTTCATCAGTCCGCCCATAAAGTAATATGCCTCTTTGCTGAGCCCGTATTCATCGGATTTGTCGGCAAACACATCTTTTCCCTCCTGAAACAGGGAGAAGGAAAGATGAAGACCCGATCCGTGAACTCCGGTTTTTGGTTTTGGCATAAAGGTTGCGTGAAGGCCATGACGTTTTGCAATCGTACGGATAGCAAATTTGGCAGTCATCAGCTGATCTGCCGTCCGAAGTGCTGCAGCCGGACAGAAATCCAGTTCGTGCTGGCCTGCCGCTACCTCGTGGAAGGAAGACTCAACGTCGATTCCCATTTCTTCGAGAGTCAGCACCATATCGCGCCGCGCGTTTTCTCCCAGGTCCAGCGGTCCAAGATCCAGATAACCGCCTTTGTCGTGCGTTACACTCGTTGCTCCGCCGTCCTCATCGGTGTGGAACAGGAAAAATTCACACTCCGGTGAGATTTCAAACTCATAGCCCATCGCTTTCGCTTCGGAAATTACCTTCTGAAGGATGGTTCGGGAACTCTTTGCATAAAGATTCCCCTCTCTATCATACACATCACAGATCAATCTTGCAACCTTTCCTTGCTGCGGACGCCACGGAAGTATTGCAAAGGTGTCGAGATCCGGGTGCAGAAACATGTCTGCTTCCTCGATGGTGACAAATCCTTCGAACGAAGAGCCATCGAAAACGCACTGATTATTCAGGGCTTTTTCCAGCTGTCCGGCGGTGATGGCCATATTTTTCATCATTCCAAACATATCGGTAAACTGCAGGCGGATAAATTCAACATCTTCTTCCTCCGCCATCTGAAGGATCGCTTCCTTCGTATACTTTGCCATATCGATTCTCTCCTTTATCAAAGACGATTCTAAACGAAAAGGGTGCTTTCACGCGGCAGGGCAGAAAGACACCTTGCGTAAAAACACCCTTGTTTTGGGCATATTATAGCAGTTTTTCGCGTGTTTTGTCAAGAAAAACTTAGAGATTCGTGTATCCCATCAGGGATTCATCGACTGCCTTTGCTGCCTCGCGTCCCTCGCGGATCGCCCATACGACCAGGGACTGGCCGCGGTGCATATCGCCTGCGGTGAAGACATTTTCTTTTGTTGTCTGGTATTTTCCGTCACCTGTCTTCACGTTGGTGCACTGGTTGACTTCCACTTTAAATGCATCGGTCACATATTTCTGGGATCCTAAAAAGCCTGCTGCAATAAGAACGAGATCTGCCGGGAGAATCTCTTCTGTTCCCTCAACCGGAACCATCATCATACGGCCGGATTTCTCATCTTTTTTCGGTGTCAGTTTTACGGTCTTGATCTGGCAGACTTCACCTTTTTTGTTTTTGATAAATTCCGTTACGGTTGTCTGGTAAATCCGCGGATCACGGCCGAATACGGCGATTGCCTCTTCCTGGCCGTAATCCGTCTTGCAGATCTTCGGCCACTCCGGCCACGGATTGTTCTCGGCACGCTGATCCGGTGCTTTCGGCATCATCTCAAGCTGTGTCACAGATTTGGCACCGAGACGGATGGAAGTTCCGACACAGTCATTACCGGTGTCGCCGCCTCCGATGACAACAACGTGTTTGCCCTTTGCATCGATGTAGGCATGATCCTCAAAATTGGAATCCAGAAGACTCTTCGTTACGGAGGTCAGGAAATCGACAGCAAAGTAGATGCCCTTTGCATCTCTTCCCTCTGCCTTGATATCTCTTGGATTTGCCGCACCGCAGCAGAGCAGGACACGGTCAAATTCTTTTAAGAGTTTGTCAGCTTTTACATCTTTTCCGATATCAGCATTCGTCACAAACTCAATGCCCTCGGCCTTCATCAGATCCACACGGCGGTCGATGACGCTCTTATCGAGTTTCATGTTCGGAATACCGTAGCGTAAAAGTCCGCCCACGCGGTCGCGGCGTTCAAAGACCGTAACAGAATGGCCGCGGCGGTTGAGCTGCATCGCTGCTGCAAGGCCGGAAGGACCGCTTCCTACAACGGCAACGCGTTTTCCGGTGCGCACTTTCGGCGGCTGCGGCGTAATCAGGCCGGTTGCCCATGCGTTTTCGATGATCGCGCGTTCATTTTCCTTCGTGCAGACCGGGTCTCCGTTTACGTTGCATGTACAGGCTGCTTCGCAGAGTGCCGGGCAGACACGGGAGGTAAATTCCGGAAAACAGTTTGTCTTGGTGAGGCGGCGGTATGCCTGCTCATAGTTTCCAAGATACACAAGGTCATTCCACTCCGGAACGAGGTTCTGCAGCGGACAGCCGGAGGCCATTCCCGCAATCATGGTTCCCGCCTGGCAGAACGGTACACCGCATGCCATACAGCGGGCAGCCTGCATCTGCTGCTCCTTTTTCGGGAGCTGCAGATGAAATTCCTTAAAGTTTTTGATACGCTCAAGCGGGGCAACGGTGTTTCCCGTCTTGCGCTGATATTCCATAAATCCAGTTGGCTTACCCATAATTCTTCTTCCTCCTACTTACGCATGCTTTCGTAAAATGCTTCAATCTGTGCCTGTTCGCTGCTAAGGCCCTTGTCTTCCATCTGGGCACTCAGCATCATCATGCGCTTATAGTCATTCGGAATGATCTTCTTGAATTTCGGCAGATATTCGTCAAAGTGTGTGAGAATTTCTTTACCTTTTTCAGAGCCGGTGTGTGCGACGTGTTTTTCAATCATGTTTTTCAGCTCTGCAATATCGTATTTGCTTTCTACCAGTTCAATCGAAATCATTTCCTTGTTCAAATTGCGGTACAGGTTGCTCTTTTCATCCAGGACATAAGCGATACCGCCGCTCATGCCGGCCGCAAAGTTCTTTCCGGTTGCGCCGAGGACAACGACACGGCCGCCGGTCATATACTCGCATCCATGCTCACCGACACCCTCGACAACGGCGTAAGCACCGGAGTTTCTGACACAGAAACGCTCTCCTGCGATACCGTTGATGTACGCCTCACCGCTCGTTGCGCCGTAGAGGGCAACGTTTCCGACGATGATGTTTTCTTCCGGTTTATACTTTCTTGCTTTCGGCGGGTAGACAACCAGTTTTCCGCCAGAGAGGCCTTTTCCGAAGTAATCGTTCGAATCGCCCTCAAGTTCCAGGGTCAGTCCTTTTGGAATAAATGCTCCGAAGCTCTGTCCGCCGGCACCCTTGCACTGTACGGTGTACGTATCCGGCTCCAGAGAGGTGCCGAATTTTCTGGTGATCTCGGCACCAAGAATCGTTCCCACGGTACGATCGGTGTTGGTGATCTCGACTTTGACGGTCTTCTTCTCTTTCTTATCCATTGCCGGACCGAATTTCTTTAAGAGTACCTTCTCATCCAGGGTTGCGCCAAGTTTGAAGTCGTAAACATCTTTCGGATCGAACGTTACCTTCTCGCCTGCTTTTGCAAACGGATTGTTCAGGATCTGGCTTAAGTCTACGCGGTCTGCGTGCTCGTTCGTCACTTTATCATTTCTCTTTAAGAGGTCGGAACGGCCGACCATCTCGTCAACGGTGCGGAAGCCAAGTTTTGCCATGTATTCCCGCATCTCTTCTGCGATGAAGTGCATGAAGTTGATGACGTACTCCGGTTTGCCGCGGAAACGTTTACGCAGCTCCGGGTTCTGGGTTGCAATACCCATCGGGCAGGTATCGAGGTTGCAGACACGCATCATAACGCATCCCATCGTTACAAGCGGTGCGGTCGCAAAACCGAATTCCTCGGCGCCAAGGAGTGCTGCAATCACAACGTCACGGCCGCTCATCAGCTTACCATCGGTCTCGATCATGACACGGTTACGGAGGCCGTTTTTGATCAGCGTCTGATGGGTCTCGGCAAGGCCTAACTCCCATGGAAGTCCTGCATTGTGGATGGAACTTCTCGGTGCTGCTCCCGTTCCTCCATCATATCCGGAAATCAGGATAACCTGTGCTCCGGCTTTTGCAACACCGGCTGCGACAGTACCAACACCTGCTTCGGATACCAGTTTAACGGAGATTCTTGCATTCACATTCGAGTTTTTCAGGTCATAAATCAGCTGTGCAAGGTCCTCGATGGAGTAGATGTCGTGGTGCGGCGGCGGGGAAATCAGGGATACACCCGGTGTGGAGTGACGTGTTTTTGCAATCCACGGGTAAACCTTTCCGGCCGGTAAGTGGCCGCCCTCGCCCGGTTTTGCACCCTGGGCCATCTTGATCTGGATCTCTTTTGCACTGACAAGGTATTTGCTGGTAACGCCGAATCTTCCCGATGCTACCTGTTTGATCGCGGAGCATCTCTCCGGGGATTCGAGACGGTCATCACTCTCACCGCCCTCACCAGTGTTGGATTTTCCATGCAGACGGTTCATGGCAATTGCCAGTGTCTCATGTGCCTCCTGGGAAATAGAACCGTAGGACATCGCACCTGTTTTGAATCGTTTTACGATAGAATCTACGCTCTCAACTTCTTCGAGCGGAACGCCCTGCTCCGGATAATCGAAGTCCATCAGGCTCCGCAGATAGCCGCTCTCCTCGCTGTCGACCATTGCTGTGTACTCTTTGAACATCTTGTAGTCGCCGCGTCTTGTGGACTCCTGCAGTGTATGAATGGTGCGCGGATTGTAGCGGTGCTCCTCGCCCTGGCTTCTCGATTTATGACGGCCGATACTGTCCAGTGTCAGATCGGTAGACAGCTCCAGCGGATCGAATGCCTGGGAATGACGCTCATCGACATCTTTTGCAATGTCTTCCAAGGTAATACCGCCGACACGGCTGACCGTACCGGTAAAGTATTTGTCGATGACATCTGCTGAGATACCGATGGCCTCGAAGATCTGGGAACCCTGATACGACTGGATCGTGGAGATACCCATCTTCGCTGCGATTTTTACGATACCAGAGATGACTGCGTGGTTGTAATCTTCAACGGCTGCGTAGTAATCTTTCTTGATCATGCCCTCTTCGATCAGCTCATGGATCGTGTCGAGTGCCAGATACGGGTTGATTGCGCAGGCACCGTAGCCGAGCAGTGTTGCGAAATGGTGCACCTCGCGCGGCTCGCCGGACTCCAGAATAATCGCAAGAGAAGTTCTCTTTTTCGTTTTTACCAGATGCTGATGAACCGCAGATACAGCCAGGAGGGATGGAATCGCCACATGGTTCTCATCGACACCGCGGTCAGAGAGAATCAGGATGTTGGCTCCTGCCCGGTGTGCACGGTCAACCTCGACGAAAAGGCGGTCCATCGCACGGTCAAGCGGTGCGCTCTTGTAGTAGGTGATCGGAACGGTCACTGCCTTGAAGCCTTCGACTTTCATGTTCTTGATCTTCAGCATATCGGTATTGGTCAGGATCGGATTGTTGATCTTTAATACCTGGCAGTTCTTCGGCTCCTCCTCAAGCAGGTTTCCGTCACGTCCGACGTAAACGCTTGTGGAAGTTACGATCTCCTCACGGATGCAGTCGATCGGCGGGTTCGTTACCTGTGCGAAGAGCTGTTTGAAATAGTTGAACAGCGGCTGATGCTCATGGGAGAGAACGGCAAGCGGGGTATCGATACCCATCGAAGCGGTTGCCTCGACACCGTTTAATGCCATCTTTCCGATGGAGGAACGGTACTCCTCGTAGGTGTAGCCGAACGCTTTCTGCAGGCGCATCCGCTCTTCTTTCGTGTACTCTTCGACCGGCAGATTCGGGATTTTGATATCCTTTAACTGTACCAGATAACTGTCGAGCCATTCGCCGTACGGCTGTTTCTTTGCGTAATATTCTTTGACTTCCTCATCGTTTAAGACTTTTCCCTGTACGGTGTTGACGAGAAGCATCTTGCCCGGATGGAGACGCTCTTTTAAGACGATTTTTTCTTCCGGAACTTCCAGAACACCGACCTCAGAGGAGAGGATCAGAAATCCATCGTTAGTGATGTAGTAACGGGAAGGACGAAGACCGTTGCGGTCGAGCACTGCTCCCATCACATCTCCGTCGGAGAACAGGATCGATGCCGGTCCGTCCCACGGCTCCATCATCGTTGCATAATACTGATAGAAATCACGTTTCTCCTGGGAAATCGTATCGTTGTTTGCCCACGGCTCCGGGATCGTGATCATGACAGCCAGCGGAAGATCCATACCGCTCATGGTCAGGAACTCGAGTGTGTTGTCGAGCATTGCAGAGTCAGAACCCTGGGTGTTGACAACCGGCAGAACCTTGTGCAGTTCATCCTGCAGCATCGGGGAGGACATCGTCTCCTCACGGGCCAGCATCTTGTCGGCGTTTCCGCGGATGGTGTTGATCTCGCCGTTGTGTACGATGAAACGGTTCGGATGGGCTCTCTCCCAGCTTGGGTTCGTGTTCGTGCTGAACCGGGAATGCACCATGGCGATTGCAGATTCATAATCGACATCCTGCAGATCGCGGAAGAAGGTGCGGAGCTGTCCTACGAGGAACATACCTTTGTATACGATGGTACGGCTGGAAAGGGATGGCACGTAGGTGTTGTCGTTGCTCTGTTCGAAAACACGGCGTACGACGTACAGACGACGGTCGAAAGCGATTCCCTTTTCCACATCCTCCGGTTTTTTGATGAATGCCTGCATGATGTAAGGCATACACTCTCTTGCCTTATGGCCGAGAACTTCCGGAACGGTCGGCACGGTTCTCCACCCAAGGAGTTCCAGTCCCTCTTTTTCCACGATGATCTCAAACATCTTTTTTGCCTGGTTCCGTTTCAGCTCATTTTGTGGGAAGAAGAATACGCCGACGCCGTATTCCCGTTCTCCGCCTAATGAAAAACCGAGGGTCGAACAGGCTTTGGAAAAGAATTTGTGCGATATCTGCAACAAGATTCCTACTCCGTCTCCTGTTTTACCCTCGGCGTCTTTGCCGGCTCTATGTTCAAGATTTTCTACGATTTTTAATGCGTTTTCTACGGTCGCATGGGATTTTTCACCTTTGATATTCACGACGGCTCCGATACCGCAGTTGTCGTGTTCAAAGGAAGAACGGTACAGCCCTTCTTCTCCCATGACACGCTCTTTGCTCTGTGTCATACGGCTTCCCTTCCTTTACTTTCCTTATTTTCGGTTATCCTTTGTCTTTTCTGAAAAGAATGGAGGGAATCTTTTGTTCCCCGCCGTTCTTTCTGGATTGCCCTTACTATACTCTATTTTTTTCTGTCCTGTCAAAGAGCAAATTTAATTTTTATATAATTTTTTTATATTTTTTATACTTTTATCACAAATAGGACATTAAAATCTCTCCAGACCCCTGTTTTTCCCTGTCACTTTTCATGAAAATATTATATACTGTCATTATATATGATATAAATTATGTTGGAGTCAGAAGGTATTTTACCTCAGTCGCTGCTGCGGATAAAGGTACAGAGTACTGATAAGTACCCGAAGTGCTGATAAATATTTAAAATGCGGATAAACATCTTAAATACGGAGGAGAAAAGATATGCTTAGATCATACATCGCATTTGATGTGGAGACAACCGGTCTGGACCCCCAAGGAAAACGAGATCATCGAAATCGGAGCCCTGAAGGTACGGGACGGCAGGGTTGCCGAGAGGTTCATGGAATTTATTCATCCCCAGAATCCCATTTCCCCGTCCATTACAAGTCTGACCGGCATTACCAACGATATGGTCGCCAGCGCCCGCCCACGCAGGGCTGTCGTCTCGGATTTTCTTGATTTCTGTGAGGATGACGTCCTCGTAGGCCATAACGTCACCTTTGACTACAGTTTATGAAATCCAGCGCCGCCAGAGACGGATGGATTTGAAAAAATGGGGATCGATACTCTGAAGATTGCGAAAAAGGTACATAAGGATCTTGATTCCAAGAGCCTGGGACGGCTGTGTGAATATTACCATATTGAAAACCGCTCCGCTCACAGGGCCTATCACGACGCCCTCGCAACAGCTAAACTCTATCAGACTCTGGCCCACTAATTTTGAAGCGGAGGATCCCAGACTCTTCAAACCGGTCCAGCTGACCTATAAGATCAGGAAGCCGCAGCCGGCAACGCCCAAACAGATCTCATTCCTCACCAGCCTGATCCGCAAAAAAGGGTGTGATCATCGAATGGGATCCGGCAACGATCAGCCGCAGCGAAGCATCAAGACTGATCGACGGACTGTTGAAGGGATAGTAACAAATTGGCATTATTTGCAGATTTGGCACTATTTTTGTTACTTTTCTTGATTTTCTTCTGCTGCAGTGCTATACTATCCCACGTTGCAAAGCCCGTTACAAGCATGCTGTCACTGGCAGCCTGCTTTGCACGCTAAGGCGAAAACCAGGTCTACCGGGCTTGCCGCCGATTCCCGGCGTTAAATGAATCGAGTGTTCGAGACCTTCCACTCGTAAAACAAAACTAAAGGAGATGTAAAAATGAATTCTAACAGACAGACACATGTGCTCTATGTAGCACAGGCGGCCATGATCGCCGCTATCTATGTCGTGCTGACTGTCATCGGCGCGTCATTCGCATTCGGACCGGTCCAGATCCGCTTCTCAGAGGCTCTGACCGTCCTTCCCGCATTTACCCCTGCCGGTATCCCTGGTGTTTTCCTGGGATGCCTGATCAGCAACATCATCACAGGCGCACTGCTGCCGGACGTTATTTTCGGAAGCCTTGCCACACTGATCGGAGCTGTATTCACATGGATGCTTCGGAATCAGAGCAGATATCTTGCTCCCCTTCCGCCCATCATCGCGAATGCTGTTGTTGTACCGTTCGTGTTGAAATACGCTTACATGGAGCCTCTGCCGATTCCATTCATGATGCTGACCGTAGGAATCGGGGAAGTAGTATCCTGTGGTGTGCTGGGACTGATCCTGTACGGTGCTCTGAACAGATACAGAAATGTCATTTTCAAAAAAGCAGTTTAGCTGTTCAAGACGGAAGTTAGTGGCTATACAGACCGGGAACCAAAGGCGCGGCCGGAAAGTCTTACAAATGATAAGATCTTCAAGCCGCGCCAATTTGCGTTTTGGACTGTTCAGTTGTTCCCAGTATCCAGCTGTCAAGGCGGTGTCCTTCCGGAAACAAGTGAACAAAACAGCACATTCCTCC
>ENA-OQCW01001294-OQCW01001294.1-human-gut-metagenome-genome-assembly--contig:-NODE-1294-length-10471-cov-4.413476_pt1 | contig 10471 bp, 11 predicted proteins | sample MGYA00242767_ERZ504593 | MGnify/ENA primary metagenome ERZ504593 (study PRJEB26092, sample SAMD00036307) | human gut metagenome | host: Homo sapiens | study: EMG produced TPA metagenomics assembly of... | reverse complement strand
TAGAAGTTTCAAATGTTTCTGTAAAATTTTCATCTATCACGGGAACGGATTGACAGTATCAAAGAGTATATTATTAAAAAAATTAAAAACCAGATTGAGTATGATGAGTTTATGGCGCTTCAGGATGTCAGCCTTACTGTGGAAAAAGGAGAGTCTGTTGCGCTGATCGGTTTAAATGGCTGTGGGAAAAGTACACTTTTAAAAATCAGTTGCTGGTGTTTTAAAGCCGTTTAAGGGAAGTGTGAGAGTTTATGGAACGGTAGCGCCGCTGATAGAATTGGGGGCAGGATTTGACCATGATCTTACAGCAAGAGAAAATGTGTTTTTAAATGGAGCAATCCTTGGATACGATCGTAAGTCTATGGAAAAACACTATGAGGATATTGTGGAATTTTCAGAACTGAGAGATTTATGGATGTGCCGATCAAAAACTTTTCCTCAGGAATGTTGGCAAGACTGGCATTTGCGATTGCAACGATTGGTACACCGGATATTTTGATTGTAGATGAAGTGCTCTCTGTTGGAGATTTTCGTTTCCAACAAAAGTGTGAGAAGCGTATCCAACAAATGATGAAGAAGGATACATCGATTTTATTTGTTTCTCACAGTATTGATCAGGTGAAGAAACTGTGTACAAAAACAGTGTGGATTGAAAAAGGAAAGGTCAAAATGATCGGACCGACAGAGGAAGTCTGTGCTCTTTATGAACAGGCATACTAAAAGAAGAACAGAAGTGAGGTTTATTATGAAAAAAATAGTAAAAACAATCATCATGATACTTCTGATGGTAGCTGTCGGTGCAGTTCATGCATATGGGCAGTGGAAGCAGCCGGTATATGATACAACGGTAGATGCAGCCGAATATCAGAATGTAGGTGAGATTAGCGGGACAGCAAAGATTGAGCAGGAATTTACGGCAGAGTATAACGGAATGAATGGGCTGTTTGTTCGCACATCTACATGGGGACGAGTGAACGATAGCAAGATGACGTATGAGCTTGTCAATATAAAAGATGATTCGGTAATCGCAGAAGGAGTACTGAAAGTTTCTGAAGTGACAGACAATGATTACAAAGAGATTACTTTTCCAGAGGTGAAAGAAAGTAAGGGAGAAGAGTATCGCTTTACAATTGCAGCAGATGGAATCAACAACGGAGAAGGAATCAGTATTTTTACGACGAAGAAGGCAGAGAGTGCAGAAGTGCTGAAAGTAAGTGGAAAGGAACAGGATCAGGCACTTGTAATGAAAGTGCAGGCAAAAGAATTTAATTGGGAAGATTTTATTGTTCTGATCGGATTACAACTCTATGTCGTTGGCTTCGTGAAGTTGTTGTACAGATTTTTGAAATAGAAGGCAGATTGGAGGAAGCATGCAGTATAAAAGTTGTATTGACGTAATAAAATACCGGATAAAACCTGAAGAAGCTTATATAAGGATTAATGGATGGGCATTTGAAAAAAATGGACAGCCATTAGAAATAATTACTGAGATCAATGGGAAGGTAGTTCCAAACAGATTAAAGAAAATCAAGCGTCCGGATGTGGCAGAAAAGTTTAAAAAGATGAAAGTAGATAAGATGTGTGGATTTCATATAAAAGTTTATGTGGATCCTCAAAAGGACATCGAAGATTTTCGATTTTATCTCCAGTCTGGGAAAGAAAAAAAACTTATCAAAAAGCTTGACAAGAAGGAAATAGAAGAGATTATTGATCGTAGCACGATTTCACACAATGTAGAGCAATATTACATTGATCGTGAAAAAATTGTGGTATCTGGATGGGCATTTTCCAATGCAAAAACAGGAAAAATGAAAATTCAGGTGTTTGATAATACTGAGACTGAAAAGAAAGTAGTACTTCAGGTCTTAAATCGTACTGATTTGATAGAAGCAGGATTTGTTTCCAAGGAAAATTGTAGATGTGGATTTCATTTAGAATTTCCATATGAGAGAGAAAAAAGATACAAGTTGCGTTTGTCAGATGGAATAAATGCAATTAATGTCTATTTAGAACCGCAGAAACTGTTAAAAAAGCAGAGAATCAAATCAACAGTTGGTTTTAATTAAACAGGGAATTAAAAAAACAAATCCAAGAACCGTAAAGAAAGTGGTCAAATATATTCGTGTCAATGGTGTCAGAGGATTAAAAGCTTATATCATACAGGGAGTCAACCGAACAGAAAAGTCGTATGCGGAGTGGTTTACAGAAAATCTGCCATCTAGAGAAGAATTGGATCAGCAGAGAAAAACTGTTTTTGATAAACAGCCTAAAATCAGCATTATTGTACCGACTTACCGGACACCGGAAGTGTTTTTAAGAGAGATGATTGATTCTGTTGTGAATCAGACTTATGGAAACTGGGAACTTTGCATTGCAGATGGCAGTGAAGGGGATCCGGTTGTAGAAGCAATTCTGGAGGACTATACAAAGAAGGATTCAAGAATTAAGTATCGTTTATTAGAGAAGAATCTCGGAATTGCAGATAATACAAATGCTGCATTAGAATTGGCAACGGGAGATTATATTGGATTGTTTGATCATGATGACATTTTGGCAGAAAATGCATTATATGAGATTGTCAATGCCCTGCAGGAAGATGATTATGATATTTTGTATACTGATGAGGATAAGATCAGTGGAGATGGGAGAGAACACAATGATCCGAATTTTAAACCGGATTTCAGCATGGATCTTTTCCGGTCCCACAACTATATTACACACTTTTTTGTAGTAAAGCATTCCATCATGAACAAAATCGAGGGATTCCGGTCAGAATATGATGGATCGCAGGATTATGATCTGATGTTTAGATGTATTGAAAATTCAGAAAAAATCAAACATATTCCTATGATTCTTTACCATTGGAGAATTCATCAAAATTCAGTAGCAGGTGATCCGGCAAGTAAAATGTATGCATATGATGCAGGAAAACGCGCAATCGAGGCTCACTTAAAGCGGATGAATATTGCGGCAAGTGTAGAGCACCAAGGGCTGTGGGGAATGTATCATGTGAAATATGAGACACCAGGAAACCCACTGATTTCTATTGTGATTCCAAACAAAGATCACACTAAGGATCTTGATGTCTGTATTCGATCTATTCAGGAGAAGAGCAGTTATCGAAATTTTGAGATGATTGTGGTAGAAAATAATAGTACAGAGAAAGAAACTTTTTCTTATTACGAAAAGATTCAGGAAGAATTTGAAAATGTAAAAGTAGTTACATGGGAAGGCAGCTTCAATTATTCTGCGATCAATAACTTCGGGGTGAAGTATACAAACGGTGAATATTTGTTGTTTTTAAACAATGATACGGAAATGATTTCAGAGCATGCATTAGAGGAAATGCTGGGATGTTGTATGCGAGAAGAAGTGGGAGCTGTTGGTGCTAAACTTTTATATGAAGATGATACGGTGCAACATGCAGGTGTTGTTGTAGGTTTTGGAGGATATGCAGGTCATGTCAATACAGGAATTGGCAGGGATGACTATGGCTACATGGTAAGAGCGATGATCAATTGTAATTACAGTGCTGTGACAGCGGCATGTATGTTGACCAAAAAAGAGTTGTTCTTACAAGTAGGCGGCTTTGATGAACAGTTTGTAGTTGCATGTAATGATGTGGATTATTGCCTTCAGCTCCGCTCGTTGGATAAGCTGATCGTCTATAATGCGTTTGCAGAATGGTATCATTACGAATCGAAGTCAAGAGGATATGAAGATACACCTGAAAAGCTGGCACGGTTTGAAAATGAAGTGAAAAAATTCCAAAAGAAATGGCCGGAGATATTGGAAAAAGGGGATCCATTCTATAATCCTAATTTCCCTGTCACACAGGCACCATTTACTTTGGGGTAAAACAGATTAAAAATGGAGGGCGCAGATGAAAGTATTAGTAACAGGGACAAAAGGACAGCTTGGATATGATGTGGTAAATGAGCTGGAGAAGAGAGGACATACAGCAGTTGCAGTTGATATTGAAGAGATGGATATTACAGATGCTGTTTCAGTTGAGAGGGTTATTACGGAAGCAGAGGTAGAGGCAGTAATCCACTGTGCGGCTTACACAGCAGTTGATGCTGCGGAAGATAATGTGGAAATCTGTCGGAGAGTCAATGCAGAAGGAACCAAGAATATTGCAAAGGTATGTAAAAAACTAGATCTAAAAATGATCTACATCAGTACCGATTATGTATTCGATGGAGAGGGTGAAAGACCATGGGAACCGGATGATGAGAGACATCCTCTAAATGTATATGGACAGACGAAATACGAAGGAGAACTTGCAGTAGAAAAGTATCTGGAGAAATATTTTATTGTTCGTATTGCATGGGTATTCGGTGTGAATGGAAAGAACTTTATCAAGACAATGCTGAAGCTTTCAGAAACTCATGAAGAATTGAATGTTGTGGACGATCAAGTAGGATCCCCGACGTATACTTATGATCTTGCGGTATTGCTTGTGGATATGGTAGAGAGCGATAAATATGGAAGATACCATGCGACAAATGAAGGACTCTGTACCTGGTATGAATTTGCAAAAGAGATTTTCAGACAGGCAGGTGTAGAGGTGAAAGTAAATCCGGTTACAAGCGATATGTTCCCTGCAAAAGCAAAGAGACCTAAGAATAGCAGAATGAGCAAGGAGAAGCTCGATGCAAATGGATTCCACCGACTTCCAACATGGCAGGATGCGTTGGAAAGATATCTTAGCGAGATTCGCTAGAATGAAGGAAGGTATTTTCATGAAAAGCAGATGGAAACAGATGTGCATTTTTCTCGTATTGATCCTGAGTATGATTGGATGTGGACAGAAAGAAACGGAGCCGAAGGAAGAACAGACTCAGACAGAAGATACAAAAGACGAAGAAAGCACGCAGGAAACACAACAGAAGGAAGAATCAACTCAGTCTGCAGAGCCAGAGCAGGGAAGCCAGTCACAGAAGGAAATCAAAATCTATTTTGCAAATAAAGATGCGTCTGGTTTTGAAACGGAAGAGGTTGCAATGGAAGACGTATCAGCCGAAAAGATTTGGGAACAACTTGTGGCAAAAGGAGTTGTACCGGCAGATACGCAAGTAATCAGCTGTACAGAAAAGACTATTGATGGGGAAAAGGCATTGCAGTTGGATCTGTCTGAAAAATTTTCTACTTATCTGAATGGGCAGGGTTCCTCTGGAGAGTACTTGACAGTAGGGTGTATCTGTAATACTTTTTTGGATGCTTTTGATGGAGAGTCGATACGGATAACCGTAGACGGGAAAAAACTTGAGACAGGTCATGCGGAATATCCGGGATATTTGTCAAAATATGAATCCGAATAGAAGGTTTTAGAAAAATATGAGTGAAAAAGAGACAAAGACATTTAAAATTAAATGGACAAAAGTCTTGAATAAAGTATCCCCTTATAACATTAAAAGGGGATACTTTATTTAAGGCATTATGGTCCGAAGAATTTTGGGTAAAACTTACGGAGCGATTCCAGGCAGATGATGTAGATTATGAGCAGTGGTATGAGAATCATAAGGCTTTGACCCGAAGAACATGGAAAAGCGAAAAAAACGAAAAATGGAAAAGAAAGCCATTGATCAGCATTGTAGTTCCTGTTTATAATACTCCGCAGGTATTTTTGCGGCAAATGATTGAATCAGTTCAAAACCAGTCCTACTCCGAATGGGAACTTTGTATTGGAAATGCAAGCCCGGAAAATAAGGAAATGAAAAAGATTCTGGAGGAATATAAAAACGATGCGCGGATCAAAGAAGTAGAAATTCCGGAGAATAAAGGAATTTCGCAGAATACAAACAGAGCGATGGAGATTGCTTCCGGAGAATTGATCGGTCTTTTGGATCACGATGATCTTCTCGCTCCGAATGCACTGTATGAGATTGCGAAAGCGGTAAATGAGCATCTAGATGCAGAAGTGATCTATACGGATGAAGATAAGGTGACCACTGATTTGAAAGAACATTTTCAGCCGCACTTAAAGCCAGATTTCAACTTAGATCTTCTCCGTTCCAACAACTACATCTGTCACTTCTTCGTAGCCAGCCGTGATCTGATCAAGCGTGTAGGAGGATTCCGCCCGGAATTTAACGGAGCGCAGGACTATGATTTGATTCTTCGCTGTACGGAGCAGGCGAAGCAGATTGTGCATATTCCAAAAATTTTGTATCACTGGCGTGTCCACAAGGCGTCAACTGCAGATAATCCGGCTAGCAAGATGTATGCGTTTGATGCGGGAAAGCGTGCAATTGAGGAACATCTTGTCCGCTGCCGTACAAAGGGAACCGTACAGCATACGAAAGATCTTGGATTTTACCGGGTAAAATATGAAATCTGCGGGGAACCACTTGTATCGATCATTATTCCAAATAAGGATCAGTCGGAAGCGCTGAAAAAATGTCTGGATTCGATTCGAGAAAAGACAAGCTATCGGAATTATGAGATTATCATTGTAGAAAATAATAGTGAGGAGCCGGAAACATTTGCCTTCTATAAAAAGATTGCAGGGGAGAAGATTAAGGTCGTCACCTGGGAAGGGGAATTTAATTATTCCGCGATCAACAACTTCGGTGTTCGTCATGCGAGAGGAGATTATCTTCTGCTTCTCAACAATGATGTGGAGATTATTAACGGGGACTGGTTAACAGAGATGCTTTCCCACTGCCAGAGAAAAGAAGTGGGAATTGTCGGGGCGAAGTTATATTATCCGGATAATACGATCCAGCATGCAGGAATCATCATCGGGATCGGAGGAGTGGCAGGAAGTGTCTTTGTAGGGCTTCCAAGAGCGTTTTCAGGATATCTTCACAAGGCATCGATCCAGCTTGATCTCAGTGCGGTCACTGCAGCATGTATGCTTGTAAAACGCTCTGTATTTGAGCAGGTCGGCGGGCTTGAGGAAAAGTTGAAAGTAGCGTTTAATGATGTGGATTTCTGCCTGCGCGTCAGAGAAAAAGGGTATCTTGTTGTCTATGATCCGTATGCAGAGCTGTATCATTACGAATCGAAGACAAGAGGTGCCGAGGATACGAAAGAGAAAATCAGACGGTTTCAGACGGAAATCGAATATATGAGAAGCCACTGGATCGGGCTTCTGAAAAAAGGCGATCCGTATTACAATTGTAATCTGTCACTGACAAAGTGGGATTATTCGTTGAAAAATAATCAGAGGAGCTAAGAGATAGATGTACGATGTGTCAGTCGTTATACCAAACTACAACGGAATAAAGTATCTGGAGCATTGTCTGGAGGCTTTGGAAAAGCAGAGAGATGTTGCCTTTGAGACGATTATTGTAGACAACTGTTCGCAGGATGGAAGCGCCAGCCTGGCGAAAGAGAAGTTTCCAAAGTGCTGCTATCTGTCGCTGGATCAGAATTATGGCTTCTGCCGCGCGGTCAATGAAGGAATCAAAAAGGCAGTGGCTCCGTTTGTAGTGCTTCTCAATAATGATACAGAAGTGGAGCCTGAATTTTTGAAAAATCTGTTGGATTGTATCAGTAAGGATGAGCGGATCTTTTCGGTGGAGGCTCGGATGATGCAGTATCACAGAAGAGAACTGATCGACAGTGCGGGGACATCTTATTCAGCGCTCGGATGGGCATCGGCAAACGGAAAAGATAAGACGAAAGAAAAGTTTCTGACTTCCCGGAAGGTGTTTGCGGCATGCGCGGGAGCGGCAATTTACCGGAAATCGGTCTTTGAGGAGATTGGATATTTTGATGAGGAGCATTTTGCATATCTGGAAGACATTGATATCGGATATCGTGCAAGGATTCATGGATATTACAATGTCTATGAGCCGTCAGCAGTTGTCTACCATGTGGGAAGCGGGACGAGCGGCTCCAGGCACAATGAATTTAAGGTGAAATATTCATCGAGAAATAATGTCTATCTGATTTATAAAAATATGCCGCTCCTTCAGATTTTATTGAATAGCCCATTTTTGCTGATTGGTTTTCTCACAAAAACGATCTTTTTTGCCGCAAAAGGATTCGGGAAAACTTATGTAAAAGGACTTGCAGAAGGAGTACGCCTTTCTCGAAATAATCGGGAGAAAAAGATTGTTTTCCAGAGAAAAAATTTTGACAGTTACTGGCAGATTCAAAAGGAACTGTGGAAGAATCTGCTTGTATATTTTCAATAGGAATATAAAAAGTAAAGGAATGAAAAGGCTGTTGCAGCAGAACATTTGCAAAAACGATGGGCGCCGGAGGCGTTTCAGGAAGAGGCAAAGAAAAGCTGCAATAGCCTTTTTTTGTTTCGGTTAAAAAATAAAATGCAACCTTTTCCGCTTGCGGCACGTCTAATAGTTGAAGAGAAAAATCATTTACAAGAAAAACAACGGGAGGAGGGGCAAATGTGATACAGCTTGTCAGAAGAGCAAAGAAAAAAGATGATCAGGCTTTTATAGAGCTGATTGACCGATGCAAAGGGGATCTTTATAAAGTGGCTAGAAGTTATCTGAATAATGAAGAGGACATTGCAGATGCGATTCAGGAGACGGTCATAGATTGTTACGAGAAGATTGGAAGCCTCAGGGAGGCAAAATACTTTAAAACATGGCTGACAAGGATCCTGATCAATAATTGTAATGACATATTAAGATGTGGAAGGAGGGAGTGTCCTTTGGAGGAAGCAGCACAGATCAGAGGAGAGAGCAGGGAGTTGGAGAGATGTGAGTTTGAGGACGTTCTGGATGCGTTGGATGAGAAATATCGGATCATTCTTGTGCTGTATTATGGTGAGGGATTTAAAATACGGGAGATTGCACAGATTCTGGAATTGGAAGTGAATACCGTAAAGTCCAGGCTTTCCAGAGGAAGAAAGCAGTTTGAACACATGTATTGTATGGAACCAAGTATGCAGAGGGGGTAATGTAGATGAAGAAAGAATTTGACGAAGAAGTAAAGAAAAAGCTGAGGGAAGATGTGGATGTGCCGGAATGTGTAGATGAGGGGATTAAGAGGGCATATGATATGATCGGGATTTCCGGTGAGAAAAAGGTAATACGGCGAAGAAAGAGAATCTGGCCGGCAGCTGCGGCAGTTGCCGCGTTGACAGCAGGGATTTCCATTACAGCAGTAGCAGTGAATTATTATCTGAAAGTTCATCTGAAAGAAGAGGGACAGGTTCTGAAATATTATATTGAAGTGGATAAAGAACAGAAAGAAGCGCACCAGATTGAAGTGAATCCGACGTATCTTCCGAAGGGATTTGAAGCAGAACAGGCAGAAGAAGGGGCGGCAAAGAAACTCTACGGGACAGCGGAGGGAGATAGTATTTCCATTATCTCTTATAATGCGGCAGAACTTTATCGGATGTCGCAGCTCGAGGAGAATGTTTTTGCCGAATATCAGAAAGACAGCTATACCGCAGTCGAGGGAGAACAGAAGTTAGATCTGTTTACGAGAAAAAATGAAAAGGTAGACAGCGACAGGGAGATTACAGATGTATATCTGTTTAGTGAAGAAGAGGGATATGGAGTCTGGATTTGGAGTGAGAGCAGTCTAGAGCAGGAAGAACTGGTGAAAATTGCAAACGGGCTGGAGATTACTGTCTTAGAGGAAACTGTGCCATATCCGTCTGAGGCGGAAATTGCAGAAGAACGGCAAAATGACAAAGATGCAGCCAAAAAAGCCGAAGCAGAGCAGGAGTATCGGAGCAGCAATGGGGTTTCAGAAGAATTGGTTTATCAGGTTGGCGAAGAAGTAAAAGACACAACGAGAGAGATGATGGCAGAGGCAGATCCGGATTATCTGAATGAGGTGGAGGATATCAGGTTTACTGTTCTTAGTGCAGAAGTGTCAGATACACTTCCGGCAGATACATTTTCGCAGCAATATTTTACAACAGATATGGAAAGCTGGATGAACGAAGATACGTCGCTAAAAGCACATCAGAGATATCGGCTTGGAGAAGAGGAAGGACAGACGACTCTTGATGCGCTGGCAGACAAAGAGGCAGAGACGGTGAATGCAAAGTATGTTATTGTGAAGATGAAAGTGAAAAACGCATCTGCATTTCAGACAGAGTGGAATAAGACAGAAGGGGTGTCGATCGCTCCGACGCTTACTGCGATGCATACAGGAGAAGAGGGAAAGCTTGTGTATCCGCAGGAAACATTCTGGTCGGCAAATGAAGGATATGATCTCCAATGGGGAGCAGAAAGAGGAGGATCATTCCCAATTTATTTTGACAAGCCATATTTTACAGAGGGAATCAAGGGAGTAAAATCAAGGCTGTTCTGTCCGCTTGCCCCGGGGGAGGAAATGGAATATACATTAGTCTATGTGGTAGACGAAGATCAGCTTTCAAATATGTATCTGCATTTTTATCCGCAAAATGAGATAGAGATAAATGGAGAGTATCTGACAACTCCGTATGTGGACATCAGCCAGTAAAGAAAGCAGACAGAAATCTGAATGAAAGATTCAGATGATAAAAAAGAACTTGTGTGGATGGGAG
>ENA-OQCW01001292-OQCW01001292.1-human-gut-metagenome-genome-assembly--contig:-NODE-1292-length-10492-cov-2.326290_pt1 | contig 10492 bp, 9 predicted proteins | sample MGYA00242767_ERZ504593 | MGnify/ENA primary metagenome ERZ504593 (study PRJEB26092, sample SAMD00036307) | human gut metagenome | host: Homo sapiens | study: EMG produced TPA metagenomics assembly of... | reverse complement strand
AGGTGATATCCTGATATTGGCTCTTAACCGAGTAGGTATCCTCCACAGAACTGATTTCCCTGGTGGTGAATTCCTGGATATCCGTTCCAGCTTGCGCGGTCAGCTTTGCCTGCTCCTTGTGCGTGCAGGCTTTGCTGGGCCCGGAATTCAGCGGTGGTGCTGAAGTAATCCTGGGTTCCCGTCCTGGGTCCGCCTTTAATTCCACACTTTCAGGCTGCTCCCAATCCCAGGGTTCCAGGCCCTCATGTATCTGGTTCATGATGTTTTTCCATATTTTTCCGGCATATGTGCTCCCGTATATGCCGGGCATCTTGCGGGGGATATCGTATCCCACCCACACAGCCGTGGTATAGTAGCGGGTGTAGCCGCAGAACCAGGTGTCCTTACTGCTGTTAGTGGTTCCTGTCTTACCCGCTGCGGGCATGCCGTTATCCAGCTCCAGTCCGCGTCCTGTGCCGTAGGGGGAGGTCATGGTGCCTTTCAGGATATCGGTGAGCATGAAGGCGGAATCATCACGATAGACCTGTTTGGCGGCAGGCGGCAAATCCTTGGTCAGGTCGCCGTCGTGCTCATGGATGATTTGGGTGATGCAGGTCCGGTCGTTGTACACTCCATAATTGGCCAGGGTACTGTATCCCTTAGCCATGTCCACCACACGGACACCGTTGGTAAAGCCTCCGATGCTCAGGGAGGGCACGCCGTTGTCAACGTATGTAAGCTTCTGGAACTCCATCTCTCCCAGATAGCTGAGGCCGTAGTCCACGCCGATGTCCTCCAGTATCTGCCATGCCACTGTGTTCAGGCTGCGGTTTAAGGCTTCACGGACCGTTACGCTGCCGTGGTAATTGCCGCCGCTGTTGGAAGGCCCGTCCTCCCATTTGTGGTCGTTCACCATGCGCGTGGGGTAGTACTCTCCGGTGTCAAAGGCAGGGCCGTAGTCAATGAGGGGCTTGATGGTACTGCCCGGCTGCCTGGCGCTTAAATAGGCACGGTTGAACTGGTCCCCGCTTCCCCTGCCGCCTACGATGGCCACCACGTAGTTGGACCGGTTGTCCACGATAACGCCTGCGCCCTGGAGGGCATACTTTCCATTATCCTGCAGCTCGGTGTAGGAGGACAGCCCCTGGTCTATGTCTGCCTGAAGCATGTCCTGGAGACTGCTGTCCAGGGAAGTGTATATCTTGAAGCCGCCGGCGCGGATTAAGTCGGATTTTTCCGTGTAGGCGGTTGTATAGCGTTCCATGTAGGAATTGTAGTCATCCTTGTCCTCAAAGGTGTAGCGGAACTGGAAGCCGTCTTTCTTTAACAGCTCCAGGGCCGCGCAGTGGATGGCGTAGCTGCTCTGGTAATTCTCGTCCGTGCCCTCGGATTCCTGCTTGACCACGGTGAGGGGCTTTGACAGGGCCTTTTCGTAATCCTCATCGGAAAGTTCGCCTATTTCATTCATGCTCTTTAATACGTCGTTGCGCTTTTCAAGGGATGCTTTGGGATGGGCTACCGGATCGTAGGCCGAGGGACTGTTGCTGATGCCTACCAGGACAGCTGCTTCCTCCACGTTCAGGTCTGCCGCATGCTTGCCGAAGTAGTAGCGGCTGGCAGCTTCCACGCCGTAGCACTGGTGGCCATAGAAATTGGTATTGCAGTAAAACTCCATAATGTCTGCTTTGGAGTACTTTTTTTCAATCTCAGGGGCCAGCAGGATTTCCACAATTTTACGGGTGAAGGTCTGTTCCTGGGTCAGGTATGTATTCTTAATGACCTGCTGGGTGATGGTGCTCCCTCCCTGGGTGACTTGTCCCCTGTGCTTTACCAGTGCCAGACCGGCGCGGAAGGTGGCAATCCAGTCAACGCCTGTATGGCTCTTAAAACGTCTGTCCTCCTGAGCAATGTATGCGTTCTGAATGTTCATACTGATGCCGGTGATGCCCACATACTGGTAGTGGCCGGCATTGATAAGCCCTATCTGACGGCCGTCCTTGTCGTAAATCACGGTATCGGACAGTTTTGAGAAATCTGTACGCTCCATCTGGGCCAGCTTGTCGTAAGCCAGCTCTCGGCACTCATCCAGATCCGGCTTGACCTTGGCGTAAATCAGCAGGCACAGGATGGCACCTAATATGAATCCGGCGGTGATCACGGCCAGAAGGGCGTGGAACAGCCATCCTGTGATGCCCAGGAGACTGACTCCTATGTCGCGGATCACCAGCAGGGTTTTTCGGGCGGCCTGTTTCAGTGTATCTTTCATAGTCCTCTTTATCCTCTCTGCGCCCGGGTTATGTGGATGGATATGAAAATGGGCGCTGATATCTCAATAGGGCTGGAAACAATTGCCAGCCCGGTAAACCATTGATATTATAAGCCAGAATGGAAAAAAATGGATAGGGAAAAAGTATAAAAATAAGGACTTTTTCCGCCAAAAGTGGGGGAAAAGTCCTTATTTTGGAAATAAATATCATATTTTGCGCATCAGGAACCGGAGGGTGTGGGAGGGGATTCCCATGCCCTTTTCCTGCATCTCGGTAAAGGCAGACAGAATCCGGGCGATCTCTTCGTCGTCAGAGGGAATCAGGTGGTTATCCAGGGTGATGGTCAGCACAGTCAGCACGATTTGGGCTGTCTCTTCCGGGAAGCTGCACTGGATGCTGCCCTCCCGCACCCCCTGGCGGATGATGTCGGCCAGGATGGGTTTCAGTTTGGTGATGATGATGCGGGAGAACTTCTGGTGTATGAAGGCGCTTTCCAGCTGTTCATTGAAGGTGTGTATTTCCTCCCGGCGTCTCAATTCCATGGAGGAGTCCAGGCAGGCGTGGTATATGATTTCCAGTTTTTTAAAGGCATCCAGGTGGGAGGACGCGGCCAGCTCCCTGCCTTCGTCCAGGACCCGGGAGTAGTTTCTCTCAATCACTGCGTCTATGATATCGTTCTTGGAGGAAAAATAGTAATAGATACTTCCTTTTCCGATACCGGCTTTTTGGGCAATATCACTGACAGAAATGGCCTGGACATTGGCAGAACCCATAAGTTCCTGCATGGCATCCAGTATCATGTCCTTTTTATTATGGTTTTGCATAAAAATCCTCGGTTTTTCTTTAGAATACATCCAAGTATAGCAGAATATAAATGAAAACGCCAGACTTGACTGGCGGTCGAAAACGTGTTATGTTTAGTTTGATTTCGATTCGACCACTGGTCGAAAAAGCGGGAGTACAAGGTTCAGGAGGAAACGTCATGATTTATCTGGCTTCATATGAACCCGGCGGCAGTCTTTATAACCGGGAACGGGAACATATACTGGGCAGGAGCCTGCTGAACTTTGGTCTTATGAAGGAATATGGACGGACCTGGGAGGTAGAGCAGGAAGCCGGTTCAAAACCGCGTCTTAAGGGTGCAGAGGGTGTGGAATTTAATATCAGCCATACAAAGGGTCTGGTGGTCTGCGCTGTGGCGGACAGAGCGCTGGGCGCGGATACGGAACAGATTCGTCCGTTTAAGGCGGGTCTGATGAGGCGCGTGTGTTCCGGAACAGAGCGCAGTTTTGTGATGGCAGGAAGGTCTGAGGCGGAGCGCGGACGGTTTTCCGGCTGTGGACCCTTAAGGAGAGCTATGCCAAGGCCATTGGCAGAGGGCTGGCCTTTCCGCTGGGGGATATCACATTTTCCCTGGAGGAGGGCGTTATAAAAGGGAGTATTCCGGGCTGGCGGTTTTACCAGTCCAGGGTTTACCAATCATATATTATATCCGTCTGCGCGGCGGACGAAAAAGGAGAGTCAGTATGAGTTATGAAGAAGTATTTACAAAGGTAAAGGAGATTTTCATGAAGGCCGATGTGAGCAGGGTAGAGGAGCATCTGGCCTTTCAGTTCAATATTACGGGCGAGGGTGAAGGCGTGTTTTATGCAGAGGTTAGGGACGGTGTTCTGAGGGTGGAGCCGTATGAGTATTATGACAGGGACGCAAAGTTTATCTGTTCCGCCGATACGCTTATGAAGCTGGCGTCGGGTAAGCTGGACCCGGTCTTTGCGTTTACCACAGGAAAACTGAAGGTTGAGGGGAGCCTGGAAAAGGCTCTGATGCTGCAGATGTTTGTGTAGGCAGGTGCGTGTGCGGCGCCGGAAAGCCGGTCAGTCCGCGGTAAAGGAGTGAGGTATATGGGAATCAAAGGATGGATGCTGGGACTGGCGGCAGCAGGAGCAGCGGGAGAATACGGCATAGCGCGGTATTTTTTCCACCGGACCGTGGTCCGGGGAAATGCAAAGCGGGACAGGACACAGAAGATGGCGGGCACGGACTGGGACGCTTATATTCCGGGTATCCGCGCCAGCAGGGAATGGCTGGCAGGACAGCCTCAGGAAGATGTGTACATAACATCCAGGGACGGGCTCAGACTCCACGGCACATTCTTTTGCTGTGAAGGTTCCAGGAGGGCAGTGGTGTGCTTTCACGGCTATACCAGCGAAGGACTCAACGACTACACATCCATTGCGAAATTTTATCTGAACCAGGGCTTTAACCTGATGGTGGTGGATGAGAGGGCTCACGGCAAAAGCGAGGGCACCTATATCGGGTTTGGCTGTCTGGACCGCTATGACGCCTTGCAGTGGATGGAGTATGTGGTGGAGCGGCTGGGAGAGGACTGCGGGCTGATGCTTCACGGTATTTCCATGGGAGCCGCTACCGTGCTGATGTCCACGGGCCTGGAGCTTCCAGAGCAGGTAAAGGCCGCTGTGTCAGACTGTGCCTTTACCTCTGCCTGGGAAGTGTTCAGCCATGTGCTGAGGAGTATGTACCATATGCCGGCTTTTCCCGTGATGCAGATTGCGGACCGCATGGCCAGGAGGGAGGCCGGATACGGCCTGGATGAATGCAATGCCAGGAAAGAGGTAATGAAGGCCCGTATTCCCATTCTGTTCATCCATGGGGACAGGGACACCTTTGTGCCCTGTTCCATGGTACATGAGCTGTACGGGGCCTGCGCCTCGCCCAAGGAGCTGTTAGTCATACCCGGAGCCAGCCACGCAGAGGGCCTACTATAAGGATACGGACCGCTATGAACATGCAATTGAGGAACTGATTGCCCGGGTTTTCGGAAAAGAGGAGAACAGAGTATGAGACAAGGAAAGGCTACAAGGTATACCCGCTGACATCAGCGCAGAAGCTTCACTTTTACTGCCTGAAATACTGCCCCAAGAAGCAGGTGTTAAACATCGGATCCAGCCTGACCATCCAGGTGGACTTAGACTGGGACGTGCTTAAAAGCTGCATTCAGGAGGCCATTGCCCGCTGCGATACCATGCGCCTGCGCTTTACCCATGACAAGGAGGGCAGCATCTACCAGTATGTGGTGAAGGAGGAGACAAAGGAAATCGAACACTTTGACTTTACCGGCTGGAAGGAGGAGGACGCGGAGCAAAAGCTCAGGGAGTGGACAGAGGTTCCCTTTGAGCGGTACGATTCCCCCATGCACCATATTGTAATGATCAAAATGCCGGATGGGTACCAGGGGCTTTACATCTGCGTGGACCACATGACCATGGATGCCCAGTCCCTGATTCTGTTTTTCCGGGATGTGATTGAACTGTATGCCAGCAGGTTTTACGACGAGGTGGAACATCCAAAGGAAATGTCCTCCTATATCAGGCAGCTGGAAAAGGATTTGGCCTACGAGGCCGGAAACAGGGCCTGTGAAAAAGACAGGCAGTTTTTCCAGGAACTGATTGCTTCCTCCGAACCCATTTTCACGGACATCTACGGTCCGAAGAAGCTGCTGGAGGAGAGAAAGGCTGCCCGCAACCCGAAGCTGAGGGCAGCCACCAACACATCTGATAATGTGGAGGCAAATATCACCAACTTCCATCTGGAAGGGGAGCCTTCCAGACGCCTGCTGGATTTTTGCGAGAAATACGGTATTTCCATGACCTGCCTTCTCTTAATGGGCCTTCGGACCTATCTCCAGAAGGAGAATGACCAGGACGACGTTTCCGTCACCACCACCATTTCCAGGCGGGCCACCCTGTCGGAGAAGCGCTGCGGCGGAAGCAGGATTCACTGTTTCCCCTTCAGGACCATTGTGTCCAGGGAGGATACCTTCATGGAGGGCCTGCTCAAAATAAGGGATGCCCAGAACCAGTATTTCCGCCATGCGGGTTACAGCCCGTCGGAGTATTTCAATTACAGGCATGATTATTATAAGCTTAAGGACGGGCAGACCTATGAGCCCTTAAGCCTTACCTATCAGCCCCTGGCCATGAAGTATGACGGTCCCGGCCTGGACAAGCTGGGCGATATCAAGTATAAGACTGCCCGTTATTCCAACGGTGTGGCTGCCCACACCCTGTATCTCACCGTGAGCCACAGGGCAGAGGACAATGGCCTGGACTTTGGTTTTGAGTACCAGACCGGCGTGGTGACGCCGGAGAAGCTGGAGTATATTTATTACTACCTGTGCAGAATCATATTCCGGGGTGTGGAAGACCCGGAGCGCCCGGTAGGGGAAATCATAGAGATGGTGTAAAACAGCAGAACAGCTGATGCGACGGATACAAAGACGGAATATAACAAAAAGAGAATATCAAGAAAGAGAATTAAAAAGAGAATTAAAAAGAAATAAAAAGCAGGAGGATTACAAAGATATGTTTGAGGATTTAAAAGAGATCATCTGTGAGTATGTGGATGTGGCGCCGGAGACTATTAAGGAGGATTCCCGGTTCATTGAGGACCTGGGCTTCAATTCCTATGACTTCATGAGCATGGTGGGGGAGATTGAGGAGAAATTCGACGTGGAGGTAGAGGAACGGGAAGTGGTCAATGTAAAGACCGTGAAGGATGCAGTGGCTTATATCCAGTCCCTGCAGGCAGAGTAGGCCGAAAAGGCAGGAGGCAGATATGGCAGCAGAGACATTAAGGGATATAATACGGCACGGCGCAGAGGCTTATGGAGAGCAGACAGCATTCCGGTACAAGGTAAAGAAGGAAATCATTGACAAGACCTACAATGAGGTGAACCTGGATTCCATGGCTGTAAGCCGTGCCGTGGAGGCCCTTGGGATGAAAGGAAAGCATATTGCGGTCATAGGCACTACCAGCTACAGTGGATTACCACCTATTTCGGAATCGTGAACAGCGGCAGCGTGGCAGTGCCCATCGACGCGCAGCTTCCCGCAGAAGCCGTGTGTGAGCTCTTAAACAGGGCGGATGTAGAAATGCTGGTGTACGATGAACTGCGCTCTGACGTGGCAGGCGTTGTGCGCGGGAAATGTCCGGGCATCAGGCACGTGGTATCCATGCAGGCCCGGGAGACGGTGGGGGATGTGCTCTCGCTGTCCCGGCTGATAGCCGGACATGCCGGTACATATGAGACAGAGCTTGCCGGCGGTCAGCTCTGCACCATACTCTTTACCTCAGGCACCACCGGAAAGAGCAAGGGAGTCATGCTGAGCCACAGGAACCTGACGGACAATGCGGTCTGCCTGGACATGAGGATACCTGCGGGAACCGTGTCCATGACCCTGCTGCCCATCAACCATGTTTACTGTCTGACCATGGATATCATAAAAGGGGGCTTTATATAGGAATGGATTATCTGCATCAATGATTCCATTATGCATGTACAGCGCAATATGAAGCTGTTCAAGCCGGAAATTGTGCTGCTGGTGCCCCTTGTCATTGAGTCTATCTACGGAAAGTTAAAGGATGCCGGAAGCCTGATTCCCAAAAAGATGGTGGCAAAGGCCGCCTTTGGGGGCAGCCTGCGGATCATATGCAGCGGCGGGGCCTACCTGGATCCGGACTACGTAGACCGTTTCAGGGAATACGGAATTACCATCCTTCAGGGCTACGGCATGACGGAATGCTCGCCGGTTATCAGCACCAATCTGGAATGGGAGAATAAGAAGGGTTCTGTTGGAAAACTTCTTCCCAACTGTGAGGCCAGGGTGGTGGACGAAGAAATCTGGGTAAGGGGATCCAGCGTCATGCAGGGGTATTACAAGATGCCGGAGCAGACGGCCGAGACCCTGGAGGACGGATGGCTTAAGACCGGAGACTTAGGGTATGTGGATGAGGACAATTTCGTCTATATCACAGGCCGCCGCAAGAACCTGATTATCCTTGCCAACGGCGAGAATGTATCCCCGGAGGAGCTGGAGAACGAGCTGAGCCGCTCGGAACTGGTAAAGGAAATCCTGGTCCGGGAAAAAGATAAGATAATAGAGGCGGAAATTTTCCCGGATTACGAGTACGCGAAGAAAAAGCATATCAAGGATATCCAGGGAAAACTACAGGAACTGATTGACGGGTTTAACAAGGATATGCCGGTCTATAAGCGAATTTACAGCCTGATTGTCAGGGAGACGGAGTTTGAGAAGACGCCGTCAAAGAAAATTAAAAGATTTTAGAACCCTGCCGTACATTATGAGCGGATTAGGGGAAAGCAGATATATACTCTGTTTTCCTGCTAACCGCTTTTTTGCTGCCCGGAAAGGTAAAAAGATTACTATAAATAGTAAAAGCTGTCCATTCTAAACGTCATTTCCTGTCCTGTCCGGCATCTGCAAAGAAAATCCGGGCGAAAATCAGTCAAAATCATACGGTTTTTCCATCAATTTATTTTATTCATACCGGAACTGAAAAAAGATATAATCTAAAACGTGTTCAGATGGAGGGAAGTTATGGACCAGGAATTTTTTTACCGGCTGCTCTCCTGCCAGGGAGTATCGGGCAGGGAAACGAATATCCAGAAAACAGCAGCAGCGTATATGGAAGGCTTTGCGGATGAGGTTAGGCGTGAGGTAAACGGCAATGTGACCGGCATACTGAATCCGGACAGCAGCTTTAAGATTTTGCTGGCAGGCCACATAGATGAGATTGGACTTATGGTCACGGACCATACAGAGGAAGGTTTTCTGCGGGCAGCCAGAGTGGGGGGAATTACCCCGCGGATGTATCTGGGACAGAAGGTGCGGATTGACACGGGAAAGGACCTGGTATACGGGGCAGTGGCAAGTTCCGGGGAATTGCAGAAAAAGGAAGAATTGTCTGATACAGACCTTGTTATCGACATCGGGGCCGGAAACCGGGAGGCGGCCAGAAGGCATGTGCCTGTGGGGTCCGGTGTGGTGTTTGATACGGATTGGAGGCCCCTGTTGGGGGAATGCATCACCTCCAGGGCCCTGGATGACCGCTCCGGCGCATTCATTGTCATGGAAGCCTTAAGACGGGCAAAGGAAAAGAAATGCAGAAACGGAGTCTATGCCGTGACAACGGTGGGAGAGGAAACCGGCTTTAGCGGCGGGGCCTGGGCCGGCGCCGGTATCAGGCCAAACATGGCCGTTGCGGTGGATGTGACCTTTGCCAGCGATGGACCGGGCGGGGATGACGGGGTACGCGGCAGGGTGGCCCTGGGAGGCGGTCCCGGTATCTGTGTGGGGATTATGGGACATCCGGTAATGAACCGGATTCTGGAACAGGCAGCCGGGCGGCTGGACATCCGCACGCAGCCGGTCATAACGCCCGGAAGAACCTTTACAGATACGGACGCCATACATATCAGCGGACACGGTGTGCCGGCAGCGCTGGTGAACCTGCCCCTCCGGTATATGCATACTCCGGCGGAAGTGTGTTCCCTGAAGGACGTCAGGGACTGTATTGAGTTAATCAGCGAGTTTGTGTGCATGGTGGACGGACAGACTGATTTGCGGCCATGCTAGTGCTTCAGCCGGCCGGAAACAGCAAGGTGTCAGGATAACAGTAACAACATTTCGGGAACATGTCCCGGAATGCAGAATAGAAAGGGGAATTATCATGAGAAAAAGACCATTAGCTTTATTGACAGCAAAAAGCAGCCCTGGCAGCAGGTACGCTGGCAGGATGCGGTTCATCGGCATCCGCGCCCACCGAAGCAGCGCAAAAGGCAGAAGCTTCCGGTAAGGAATCCTCCCAGGCAGCAGAGGGAAAGACAGAGACAGCGGATGTCTGGAAAAGCCGGATAATTTATAGCTTGCTTGGCCGGATGGGGTATGCTTCTTTGTGGGATATACGGGAAGATTCACAGCCCGTTTCTGTTGTGCATTTCAAAAATAGAATTGAATATATACTGGAAAGCTATTTGGAGATGTATCCGGAACTCCGCCGATTCTATCCGGATGCTATAAGTGAATTAAGCAATGAAATCTATAACATATTCTTATATACTGGCCAGGTGTATCATACTTCATACAGGATTACTCCTGCAGCTAAAGCTGTATCTGAAAAGGATGGAATCTAATTTTTTGCGCGGTATGCCTTTAAAACGTAAACTATATATAAGTGGTATTGGAAGCTACGCTTTCTCAGGAGATGAACCAGCAGTAATTCAACCAGCCGATATGTTTCAACTACCACAAAATACTCTTGTAGAGCAATGGAAATATTTGGTTTCTCATGCTAAGTGGTATCCACTCGAGGATGGGAATGAAATAGAGTATCTCCGTATAAAACCGCCATTTACATATAACTGT
>ENA-OQCW01001291-OQCW01001291.1-human-gut-metagenome-genome-assembly--contig:-NODE-1291-length-10492-cov-3.363821_pt1 | contig 10492 bp, 13 predicted proteins | sample MGYA00242767_ERZ504593 | MGnify/ENA primary metagenome ERZ504593 (study PRJEB26092, sample SAMD00036307) | human gut metagenome | host: Homo sapiens | study: EMG produced TPA metagenomics assembly of... | reverse complement strand
TGCAGGGGATGGCACCATAGAAATAATCGGCGTGCGTGGTGCCCCAGGCGGGGAGATCCAGCCCGGCCTGTGACCAGATGGTGGCGTGGCGCGAGTGGGTATGCACAATGCCACCGATTTCGGCATAGCGACGATAAAGCGCCAGATGCGTTGGCGTATCGGACGAGGGCTTTTTGCTGCCTTCTACCACCTTACCGCTGGCTATCTCAACCACCACCATATCGTCGGCGGTCATCACGTCGTACTCGACGCCGGAAGGTTTGATTACCATCCATTGCCGCGTTTCGTCTACCGCGCTGACATTGCCCCAGGTGAACGTCACCAGATGGTGAGCGGGAAGCGCCAGATTCGCCGCCAGCACGTCGGCTTTCAGTTGCTCTAACATATAAATCCAGCCTCCTGCATACGCGCTTCAATCCAGCGCCGCGCCTGAATAATCTCCAGCACCGGCTCTTTGGCTTTTTCGGTCCACATCTCAATCAGGAAAGAACCGCGATAGTTCAGTTCATGCAGCGTTTTGAAGATGCCAACGAAATCGACGCAGCCTTCGCCAAACGGCACGTCGCGGAACTGTCCGGGGCTTTGCTCGGTAACTGGCTGGGTGTCTTTCAGGTGGATCGCGGCGATACGATCAATGCCCAGTTTCAGTTCGGCGGGAACATCATTGCCCCAGGCGCTGAGGTTGCCGACGTCCGGGTAGACGGTGAACCACGGCGAGGCGAGCATGTCGTCCCACTTTTCCATTTGCTGATGGAGTTCATAACGCGGTATCCATAATCTCCACCGCCAGCATTACTTGTGATGCCGCCGCCTGTTCGACCGCCCACGCCAGCCCTTCAGCAAAACGATTGCTGGGTGCCTTGCGTCGTGGTCGTTCCGTAATAAGACGTGCATAACCCCGCCAGTTTGAATGGTGCGAATGCCGAGATCGCGCGCCAGGCGAATCGCTTTACTCATGATTTCCCGCGCCCGTTCGCGCACCGCCTCGTCCCGGCTGCCAAAGGGAAAGCGACGATGTGCGGACAGGCACATTGACGGAATGGCAACACCCGTTTCGATCATCGCAGTGACCAGCGAAGCACGTTGTGCGGCGTTCCAGTCAAGGCGTGACAAACGTTCGTCGGTTTCATCCACCGACATTTCGACAAAATCAAAACCGCAGCTTTTCGCCAGCACCAGTCGCTCCGGCCAGGAGAGATCTTTCGCCAGTGCTTTTTCATAAATACCTAACGGATGATTACGCACGCGCGCCTCCCCAGATAGCGTCGATTTGCGCATGGAAATCGCCAGCCACCTGCGCCGGATTTGCTGCGCCTGCCAGCGCCCGCCCGGCAATAAACGCTTTCACGCGGATATCTTTAAACAGCGGCAGGTCAGCAGGGGTAATCCCGCCGGTAATGGAAAGCTCAAGGCCGATATCGGAAAGCGCCTTCATACGTGCCAGATCGGCTTCGCCCACTGTTGCCCGCTGGCCTGTGCGTCACGACCGCGATGATAAATGGCCTGCCGCACGCCAATACGATGCCAGTCGCGGGCGTCGTCCAGCGTCCAGTTACCGAACAGCTCTATCTGAATTTCACCACCGCAGCGTTGCGCCATTGCGTGGCCTTTTTCCACCGTCGCGAGCGGCGCGGCGCAGATGATGGTCATCCAGTTGGCACCCGCGCCAAACGCCTGTTGCGCGAGCGTTTCACCCGCGTCGGCGACCTTCCAGTCGGCAACGATGATTTTATCCGGGCACTGTTCGCGTAAGGCTTTCACCGCGCCAAGCCCTTCGTTTAAACAGAGAATGGTGCCCGCTTCGACGATATCGACGCTGTCTTTTAACAGCATCACGTCGCGCTGCGCGGCTTCAAGTGATGAGTGGTCGAGGGCCAGTTGCAGAAGTGGTCGGCTCATAATGTGTGCTCCTTGATGCGGGCGTGAAAGCCCTGAAGTGCGGCAATGAGATGCTGATAGCGTTGGTATTTTTGTTGGTAAAGCTGATGGGCGGTCATATCCGGCAGCAGGGTGCGTACCGGGTGCTGTAAATCACGTTGGGCTTCGCTGAAATCGCGATAAACTCCGGTGCCGACGCGGGCGGCAAGTGCCGCACCAAAGCAGCCGGTTTCTTCCACCTGCGGCAGCTCGATACGCAGACCGCTGACGTCCGCCAGCATTTGCATCCAGACATCGGAGTGCGCCGGGCCGCCAGTGACGCGCAGGGTGTGCACATCAGTAAAACGTTCGCTCATCCGGTTGAGGTGGGTCATATGGCTGAACACCACGCCTTCATAGATGGCCTGCAACAGGTGTGCGCGGGTGTGAATGGCCTGCATCCCGTAGAAACCGCTGGTCATCTCGAGTCCAGCGTTGCTGCCGTACAGGAACGGCAGGAAAAAGAGGTCGCCCCCGGCTTTCGGCAAGCTGGCAACGGCCTGGTTAATCTCATCAAACGAGATTTCTCCCCACTGTGCGGTAAACCATTCGAGGTTGCCGGAAGAGGTGGGGCTGGCTTCGTGAACGATAAATTGACCATCGTTAACGTAGCGACCATAGACATACGGATGCGCTTCACCGTCACGTAAACCACGGGTTATGCCGCTGGTCACCGCCCAGGTGCCCATCACCGCATTAAGCGTAAATTCGTCTTCGATCCCGGCACAGAGTGCGGTGGAAACCACATCAAACAGGCCGCCGACAACGGGCGTACCCGCTTTCAGACCGGTCAGTGCGGCTGTCTGAGCGGTGATTTCCCCGCAGATTTCGGCAGATCCGACAACAGGCGGCAGGGCGTGGTTGATTTCAGCGATCCCCAGCCAGTCGGTGAGACTCGGGTCATATTTCCCGCGACTCATGTTGTAGAGGTTGGACTCGGAAATATTGCTCTCTTCACAGCCTTTGACGCCAGTTAAACACCAGCGCAGGTAGTCGTGCGTCATCATCACGCAGCCAATTTGCGCGTAGCGTTCTGGTTCGTGCTCTTTCAGCCAGCGTAACAGCGACACCGGATGCCCGGTCCACAAGGTTTGTCGGGTCAGCGGGTAGAGTTTTTCCGGGATGCCATCTTCCTGCCAGCGACGAACGATTTCCATCGCCCGGCGATCCGAGGACAAAATAGCATTCCCGAGCGGCTTGTTGTTTTTATCCAGCAAAAACAAGCCCTTTCCCTGTGCGGAGATACCGATACCCACTATTTGTTCCCCGCTAACGCCGGAATGGGTAAGCAGGGCGCGAATGACAGCCATGCAGCATTGCCACAGTTCTGCCATATCGCGCTCTGCCCAACCTGGCTGCGGGCTTAATGCGCACAGCGGCAGGCGCTGCACGCCTGCCTCCCGGCCTTCGCGGTCATACAGCCCGGCTTTCAGCCAGCTACCGCCACAATCTAACCCCAGCCAGTATTGCGTCATGGTTTATTGCACCTCATCCACGGCTTTCAGCAGGTCAGCGCCATGCGGCACATCTTTAACAAACATGTCGCGGACCTGATTACCCAGCGCGTCGCTAAAGGCTTTGCGGTCGAGATCGGTGATGACTTCCACGCCCGCTTCTTTCATGCCGTCGATGATTTTTTGCTGATCTTCGGCAACCAGTTTGCGCTGGTAGTTACCCGCTTCCTGCGCAGATGAGATCAGCGCCTGCTGGAACTCCGGGGTTAAGCCATCAAACTTCGCTTTGTTGATCACCACCAGAAGTGGCGAATAGGCGTGATGGGTCAGAGAAAGGTACTTCTGCACTTCATAAAATTTTGCTGACCAGACGACGTTGATCGGGTGTTCCTGAGCGTCGATAGTGCGCGTTTCCAGCCCGGTATAGACTTCGGCAAATGGCATCGGGATCGGGTTAGCGCCAAAGACTTTGAATGCGGCGATATTCATCGGGCTATTGTTGGTGCGAATTTTCAGCCCCTTCAGGTCGGCAGGTGTTTTAACTGGCTGGCGTGAGTTGGTGACATCGCGCCAGCCGTTTTCCCAATAGGCCAGTACTTTCAGTCCCTTACCTTCAAGGGAGACTTTCAGGTCATCACCGACTTTGCCGTCGAGCGTTTTATGCGCGTGGGCGGTATCGCGGAACAGGAAAGGGACATCAAGCAGGTTGATGACGGGCGAGAGTCCCGTAAAGTTATTGGAGCCGGACATCTCCATATCAATAGTGCCGCCACGCACGCCGCTGATCATCGCCTGCGCATTACCAAGGGTGCTATCCGGGAACAGTTTTAATTTCAGTTCGCCTTTGGTTTTTTCCTGCAGTAATTCATTAAAATTTTTTCGCCGCAATATGTTGTGAATCGGTTTGTGAGGTTTCATAACCGAAACGTAATGATTGTACCGCCAGAGAAGATGTGCTGAACGTCGCCACTCCGGCAATTAATAAAGCGTAGGTTACAGAACGTAATTTCATTATGATTTCCTTTTAACTCATCCATTTAAGAGGAGCGGTAATGAGCTCCGGTATAAAAATAAATAATGCTAACAACATGAATAAAACCATGACGTAAGGCGCAACGCCTTTTACCGCATCGTCAAATTTAAGTTTCGCCACGCCGCATACCACGTTAAGAACATTACCGACTGGCGGCGTAATCAGTGATATTGAACAGTTGATAATAAACATGATGCCGAAATAGACCGGATCTATTCCCGCTTCTTTCACTAATGGCATTAATACAGGTGTAAGAATTAATACGGTAGGCGTTAAGTCCATGACCGTACTGATCACCATAATAGCGAGCATAATGACGATGAATAATAAGCGAGGCGAATCAACCAACGGTTGTAATAGCTCCGATACCATCATGGGTAATTCGGCGATCGTAATAAGCCATGCAGATACCGCAGCAGAGGCCACCAGGAACATCACCACGGATGTGGTTTTCGCCGCGTTAATCAGCACATGATAAAGCGTGGAGAAGGTCATCTCGCGATAGACCACCACCGAGACGAACAGAGCGTAGAAGGCGGCAACCGCGCCTGCTTCGGTCGGTGTAAATAACCCCGAACGGAAACCGCCAATAATAATTATCGGTAAAAAGAGCGCCCAAATACCGGAAACTAAGGATTGCCAGACTTCCCGCAGTGAAGCTTTCGGCTGACAAGGTAAATTCAGTCGTTTTGCCTGCCACCACCAGGTAACCATCAGCGTGACGCCCATCATGATGCCCGGTGCGATGCCCGCCATAAACAGTTTGCTGATGGAGAGTCCGCTGGAGACGCCGAAGATAATGAGCGGAATAGAGGGCGGGATAATGGCCGCAATAATACCTCCAGAACCGATTAGTCCGGCGGCGCGGTTTACCGGATAGTTGGCCTGACGCATCATCGGCACCAGCAGCGCGGCGACAGCTGCGGTATCAGCAACCGCAGAACCGGACAGGCTTGCCATGATCATCGCTGCCAGCACGCCCACGTAACCCAGACCGCCTGGTCTGTGGCCCACCAGTTTCATTGGCAAGTCGACAATACGTTGCGACAGGCCGCCTGCGTTCATGATCTCACCCGCCAGCACAAAGAAGGGAATGGCTAACAGGGAGAAGCTGTCTGCGCCATTTACCAACGTTTGCGCCAGAATCTGGACATCGAAGATATCCATCCAGAACATCAATGAGATGCCGCACAGTAATAATGCCCAGGCGATGGGAACACCAAGAGCGATAGCCCCTAACAAACTGACAATAAATATAAGGATTGTCATCGTCAGGCTCCTTGTTGTTTTCGGCTGGGGGTATTTGTGAACTGCCGGTATAAGTGACGCAATTCCAGCAATGCGATAATCAGACTGGTGGGGATAGCGGCGGCGTACATTAAGCCAACGGGGACGCCAAGAATGGGCGATAAGTTGCTCCAGTCTTGCGCTGTTTTTTCTATAGCGCCCCAGGCCAGCCCCAGACACAGCAATAAAATGAGCGTATGGGTTAGCAGCGAAACACGTTGTTGATTAGCAGGTGAGAGTTTTTCGACTAAAAAAGTAACCTGCACATGGCTGTTGTCCATATAAGCAACGATTGCGCCAATAAAGGTTAACCAGACAAATAAAAGTCGGGATAATTCATCAATCGATAATATACTTGTGTGGAATCCATATCGAAGAATGATATTAATAAAAATAATACAAGATAGTATTGCGATGATGATCGCAAGAATGCCTTCGAGTATCCGTTTCATAACGAGTCCTTCTTGTTATGCTATATGTTTTCATTAATTGATATTATTGGTATTCGTAATATTTATTGGAAAGCGACTAATCAGAGATTCAATGTGCTATTTAAGTGAAACGGATTAACGAGATTCATTCAGAGAGTGAATGCCGTTACGTAATATTTCTATTCGATGTTGTACATCATCCTTCGCATTTATTTCGAGCAGCTTGATGCCAGCAAAATGCAATGTTGACGGTTCTGCTACATTAAATAACTCGCGAACATGATCTGTGGTCATCAGGCTTTCTGCGCAGAATGGTGCAAACGGCGCGTGTAAATCCTGCCATTCTCCGTATGCTCCGTTTAGCGTCGTACCAGAGAACATCAACGCGCCGAGTTTTCCGGCTTGTTTCGCCATTTGGGTGTGGGTCAGCGGCAGCGTTGTATTGCGCCCTTCAATGGCAGAGCGCGCCCAGTTGATACAGATGCTGATGTCATAATCGGTAATAACTTCCAGCACATTTTCTAAAGGCAAAAAGCCTTTTCGGGGGGAAGAAGATGTCATGGCGTCGCAGTGTTCCAGCACCAGCTTGCACGGCCAGTCCCAACTGGCGATTTCTTTCAATGAGCGGGCAAAAGCATCCGTCGCCTGCATAACATTAGGATTCGTTGCTAACGGTGCAGCCTGGAGCTCCAGTGCGAGAACTTTATGGGCCTGCAATGCGTTGATTTTATTTAATAAGTGTCGATAGTACGCCACGCAGGCCTTGCGTTGTTCTTCATCGCTGGAGGCGAGACCAAAGCCGTTGTTTTCGCTGCGGCGACGCATGGTTTCCATCACTGCGGTGACGACAAATTTCCAGCTCTCTGGCGTATGACGGAGTAACCATTGATCGCCAAGTGGGTGGAAATTTTCCAGGCAGGGTTGTTCCAGACCGCGAATATCAGGGGTATCTGATAATTGTCGCCAGAATTCCTTCTCTTCCTCTTCACTTCTTTGATGAAAAGAAGGTGCACAGGGATACGCGCCGATAATATAACCGGCATTATTCGTTTTCATTTTGTGCTCCAGTAATAACTTTTTTATAAAGCAGCTAGGGCCACTTTAACCACGATTTTACGTATTGCCGTTGGGGCATTTTTATTACATGCCGGTCGGTGAACATCCTGCGGGAAGAAAATAGCGTAGCTGCCCGGTATCATTTCTATAAATGATTCATGTTCACTATCGTGATAAAAAATAATATCGCGCTGCTCTAATAGTGATTCGCTGACATTATTGTTTCCCGTATCAATGGCAATGCCAATTTTCTCTTCACCCCACGCCAGAAACTGAATATCGATATACCGACGATGCACTTCCGGACGGTTTTCCACCGCTTCGCGTGTGGTTAAATCGATAATTTGCGCATAAATATTCTTGCCGTCGATTTCGACAACGCCCGGTTCCAGGGCGTTGAAGTCGGTGGTGCGCAGAAAATCGAGCGCCTTTTCAATGGCGGCGGGCAAACGGCACGGATTGGGCTGTGCGATATGTCCAAAAATCATGGCTTATCTCCTTATAACGCCTGGATTTTGCCCACACGCTATCATCAACGGTAATACCGTTACGGCGGTTTTCTGCCAGCAGGGTAGTAAATTCGTGGCCGGGTAAGCGAATGGCCTGATTTTCGTCAGCGCGTTCAGCGGTGGTAACGTAATCCATGATGCGTTGCAGTTTGGCATCGCGGGTGGCACCGTCGATAAGCTTGTCCACTTCAATGGCAATAAAAATTTGTGAAATGCCGTATTCGTCGCTGTTGTCCTGGGTGACTTCGGCAACCGATGCGCCGTCAGAAAGGAGGGTAGCGATCATATCCAGCACAATCGACATGCCCGAACCTTTCCAGTAGCCCATCGGCAAAATGCGGCGATTTTTCTCGATAACGCCAGGTTCTTTGGTCAAATTGCCCTCATCATCAAAGCCACCATCGACCGGGAGCTGACGACCTGCCAGACGGTTAACTTCTAACATGCCGTAAGAGAACATCGACATCGACATATCGACCATGGTGATTGGGGTAGAAGGAATGGCGACGATCAGCGGGTTGGTGCCGATGCGACACTCTTTTGCGCCCCACGGCGGCATTACGGCGATGGAGTTGGTCCAGCAAATGCCAATATAGCCTTTTTCCGCCGCCTGCCAGCCGTAGCTGCCGCCGCGCATCCAGTGGTTGGCATTACGTAGAGCCACCAGACCAATACCGTGATCGGCAGCCAGTTCGATGGCGCGATCCATCATCTTTTTCGCTGTCAGGTTACCGATCGAACGCTGGGCGTCCCACTGTTCAATTGCGCCGAGGCTGGTTATACGTTTGGGTTGGGCATCGGGAATGATATCGCCGTTTTCTAGTTGTTGAATGAAACGAGGGAAACGGTTGACGCCGTGAGAATAAACGCCGGATTCGGTGGTGCGGGCGAACATCTCGGCACAGGCATCAGCCGTTTCGCTGTCAACGCCGCGTGAAATTAAGACTCGATTAAAGGCTGCTTTTAACTGCTCAAATGTCACTTTCATCCCTGGCTTCCTTGTTTTTTTTGATCGCTTTTTTGGCTTAAAATTTCAATATGCGAAATCTGATTTCAAATATATCGATCGCTTTTTAACAAAGCAATCTGATTGATGAATTTCAAAAAACTTAAAAATCAGGTGGTTATAAATTATCTGTCGAGATCGTGAACTACGACACACTTTGCGCTACCATCAGGACGCGACAAAATGGGGAAAGAAGTGATGGGAAAAAAAGAGAACGAGATGGCGCAGGAAAAAGAGCGTCCAGCCGGAAGCCAGAGTCTGTTTCGCGGGTTGATGCTGATTGAGATTTTGAGCAACTATCCAAACGGTTGTCCGTTGGCGCATCTTTCGGAGCTGGCTGGTTTAAATAAGAGTACCGTCCATCGCTTATTGCAGGGATTACAATCCTGCGGCTATGTGACCACCGCGCCCGCCGCAGGGAGTTACCGCCTGACTACCAAATTCATTGCCGTCGGGCAGAAGGCGCTGTCTTCGCTGAATATCATTCATATCGCCGCTCCGCATCTTGAGGCACTGAACATCGCCACTGGTGAAACCATTAACTTCTCCAGCCGCGAAGACGATCACGCTATTTTGATTTATAAGCTGGAACCCACAACCGGGATGCTGCGAACCCGTGCCTATATAGGCCAGCATATGCCGCTCTACTGTTCCGCAATGGGCAAGATCTACATGGCGTTTGGTCACCCGGACTACGTGAAGTCATACTGGGAAAGCCATCAGCATGAGATCCAGCCGTTAACCCGCAATACCATTACCGAGCTGCCCGCGATGTTCGACGAACTGGCGCACATTCGTGAAAGCGGAGCGGCGATGGACAGAGAAGAAAACGAACTCGGCGTCTCCTGTATTGCTGTTCCGGTGTTTGATATTCATGGGCGGGTGCCGTACGCCGTGTCGATTTCGCTTTCGACATCACGTCTGAAACAGGTGGGGGAGAAAAATCTCCTGAAACCACTGCGTGAAACCGCGCAGGCTATTTCTAATGAACTGGGATTTACTGTCAGGGACGACCAGGGCGCGATCACATAACGCTTTGGACAAGTGCCAAAACCTTAACATTTCCTTCGTTGGATCAAAGCAGTAGAGACGCGCTCTCTGGCACTCTGCTGTTTTAGTGCAAAGGAGTGATCATGAACCGGTTTATTATTGCGGATGCGACGAAATGTATCGGTTGCCGTACCTGTGAAGTGGCTTGCGCAGTGTCGCATCAGGAGAATCAGGATTGCGCTGCGTTGTCACCAGACGAGTTTATTTCCCGTATTCGTGTCATTAAAGACCACACATGGACCACGGCTGTAGCCTGCCATCAGTGTGAAGATGCACCGTGCGCGAATGTCTGCCCTGTTGACGCGATAAGCCGCGAACATGGGCATATTTTCGTTGAACAATCACGTTGCATTGGCTGTAAAAGCTGTATGCTGGCTTGCCCGTTTGGTGCGATGGAGGTCGTTTCTTCGCGCAAAAAGGCGAGGGCGATTAAGTGCGATCTGTGCTGGCATCGGGCGACGGGACCGGCCTGTGTTGAAGCCTGCCCGACAAAGGCGTTGCAGTGCATGGATGTCGAGAAAGTGCAGCGGCATCGGCTACGGCAGCAGCCTGTTTGAAACGTTTTTCCGGCGTTTCTCAACGCCGGGATAGTGCGCTTTGTTTATGCCGGATGCGGCTAAAATGAACTGCACCCCAAATGTTGGACACAATCTGACATCTGAAGGTGCAGTTTATGAAACATTCATTTGAAGTAAAACTTGCCGCTGTAAATCATTACCTGGCTGGTCATGCAGGCATCATTTCTACGG
>ENA-OQCW01001289-OQCW01001289.1-human-gut-metagenome-genome-assembly--contig:-NODE-1289-length-10496-cov-2.835471_pt1 | contig 10496 bp, 12 predicted proteins | sample MGYA00242767_ERZ504593 | MGnify/ENA primary metagenome ERZ504593 (study PRJEB26092, sample SAMD00036307) | human gut metagenome | host: Homo sapiens | study: EMG produced TPA metagenomics assembly of... | reverse complement strand
ATATACAACAACATAATCAACCACATACTTTAGCAAAAAATATCCAAAAAGAAATTGATAAGAGCAGGGGGGATGAAAAAATAATTGTTTTATACGGACTTTGCGGTAATGCTTTAGTTGAAATACAAGCACGCAATATTCCTGTATATCTAGTTAGAGTGCATGATTGTTTAACTGTTTTATTGGGGAGCAAACAGCGATTTAAACAATTATTTTCAAATCGCTTGTCTTCTTCATGGAGCTGTTATAGTTTAAAAGTTAATGGCTGTAATGTTTATGAAGATGAACAATATTTAAAGTGGTGTCAGCGATACGATCAAGAAACAGCAGACTATTTGAAATCCCAATTACAAACGCAGGATAATGTATACCTAATTTATAATTATTGTGACGATGTTCCTTTTCTTAAAAATCAGGAACAAATTAAAATAGATTAAAATTTTTAAAACAAATATTATTACAAACTAGTAATGAATTAGTAATTTTAGAAAAAAATCAAAAAGTTGTAATTAGTAGTGATATCGATCAAGTATTTGAGATAATGGAGGAGTAGAAATGATTGAAGAAATTAGTGAATTAATTCAAAAAGGACAAGCTAAAAAGGTTGTCAAATTGGTAAATGAAGCTTTAGAAGCTGGCTTTCCAGCAACGGATATTCTTAATCAGGGGTTGTTGAAAGGTATGGATGCCATTGGTGTAAAATTTAAAAATGAAGAAGTTTTTGTTCCCGAAGTATTAGTTGCAGCTCGGGCGATGAATAAGGGAATCGAGATTTTAAAGCCATATTTACAAGATACGGAACATCAAAGTAAGGGAACCGTTATTCTCGGTACTGTAAAAGGTGATCTTCACGATATTGGAAAAAATTTAGTTAAGATCATGTTGGAAGGAAAAGGTTTAGAAGTAGTTGATTTAGGTGTCGATGTAGATGCAATCAAAATTTGTTGAAGAAAGCAAAATACATCAAGCACAAATTATCTGCTGTAGTGCTCTTCTAACAACGACAATGCCAGAAATGAAAAAAGTAGTTGATTTAGTTGCTCAAGAACATTTAAATGTTAAAGTTATGATTGGTGGAGCACCTGTTAATCAAGATTATTGTAATGAAATAGGCGCTGATTATTATACAGATGATGCCACTAGTGCAAGTGAAGTTGCTTATGCAATCGTGGGAGGTACGTTATGTTAACTAAAGCAAAAAAAGGAACAGTTAGTTGAAGATTTTGAAAAATGGTGGGAGCATAAATTAGAACGGCCAATTATTCAAGTAACTTTATTTGATGAAGATTATCAACCTCAAAAACACCGATATAATCGAGGGGAATTATTAGAAATGCTATATGATTTAGATAAGCCGGTTAATGAGGTAGTTCAAGCATATCAAGAAACATTTTTTTCGAATATTTATTTGGGTGATGCTTTTCCTATCTTTTATATGCGCTCAACCGGAGTTTTAGGAGCCTATTTAGGTCAAACTTATCATATTGATGTAAAACAAGGGACAATTTGGTTTCAAGAAATGAAAGGATGTGAGTTAGAAGATATTCATCCTCGCCTAGAGGAAACATATCCCTTATATCAAAGATCATTAGAACTAATCAAAGCATTTAATCAGTTTTATGGAGATGATATTGCAATGGGAATTGCTAATCTTGGAGGAATGATGGATATCGTTGAATCAATGAGAGGGGCAAATAACTCACTAATTGATTTATATGATGATCCTGATGAAGTTCAACGTTTAAATGATGACATTTACAAAGCATTTGAACAAGCCTATGAAGAGATGATTGCTAGTATTGATTTAAATAATACTTTGGGTTATACCGGATGGATCAGTCTATTATCACAAAAACCATATTTTATTTCTCAATGCGATTTTTGTTGTATGATTGGTCCAGAGCAATTTGATGAGTTTGTTTTTGAAACCTTAAAGAAAGAGGCATCCTTGATTGAGCGTTCATTCTATCATTTAGATGGTCCTGGTGCAGTACGTCATCTTGATAAGATCATTGAATGTGGTTTTAAAGGAATTCAATGGATCAATGGTGCTGGAGCAAAACCATTAAATGATCCTTGCTGGAATGAAATTTATCAAAAAGTACATGATGCGGGCTTACTACTACAAGTTAATATAAGTGGCAAAGAAGAATTAGAATATATTGATTATATTGTTGATTATCTTGGAAGTCCTAAAGGTATTGCTTTTATTTGTACTGGCAGCAGTAAAGATAAAGAAGTCTTTGAAGCTTATTTAGAAAAATATCATATTCCTAATTAAGTACCATAATCGTGGTACATTTTTTTTAAAAGCTTCACGTGAAACTATTCAATTATGATATAATAAAAAATAAGGATAAGGGGGATAAATTATGCAATTACCAGAAAAAGTAGAACTGGCCTTTTTTTACCAACACCAATATATAAACTAGAGAAGTTATCTAAACAATTCCCAAAAAAATATTTATATAAAAAGAGATGATTTAACTGGAATAGAAACATCGGGTAATAAAATTAGAAAGTTAGAATATTCATTGAGAGAAGCATTTGAACAAGGTTGTGATTTAGTCATTACTTGTGGGGGTATGCAGTCAAATCATGCTCGTGCAACAGCCTATGCCGCAGCTAAGTTATCAATGAAAAGCTGCTTATTACTTCGTGGCAATGGAAGTAGTGAGCCAGTCGAAGGAAACTATTTTTTAGACCGCTTAGTTGGTGCAGATATTGTTATCAAAGAACCTGAAATTTTTAATCGTGATAAGGATAAGATCATGCTGAAATTAAAAACTGCCTATGAAGCTAAAGGATATAAACCATATATTATTCCAATGGGAGCAAGTAATGGAATTGGTACTTTGGGTTATGTTGAAGCTTTTACAGAAATCTTAAAACAAGAAGAAGCTATGAAAGTAGAATTTGATACAATTATTGATGCTGTTGGCAGTGGGGGGACTTATGCAGGTTTATATATTGGAAATGAGCTTAATCGTACTAAAAAACAAATTATTGGATTTAATGTTTGCGATGATAAGGAATACTTTATTAAGGAGATAACAAAAATTATTAAAGAGGCGCAAGTATATTTTGATCAGGAAATAAAAACAGAGCGGATCAAGATAATTGATGGTTATGTTGGTCAGGGATATGCTTTAAGTCGAAGTGAAGAACTTGATGCTATTGCATCTTTAGCTAAATTAGAAGCAGTAGTATTAGATCCTGTATATACTGGTAAGGCATACTATGGTTTGATCAATGAATTAGAAAAAGGAACGTTTGTTGATAGTGAAAATATTTTATTTATGCATACTGGTGGAATCTTTGGGCTATTCCCGAAACAAAGTCAATTTAAATAAAAAAAGGTAGTATTATGAAATGGACACTGTTATTTGGACAACCAAATAATGGAGGTTCTTTTTATAATATTACCTTTTAATAAAAGCTTATTTATGAGGTGCTAATTTTACCAGGATACCACTGCCAGCTAATCGAGGTCGGATGACTAAATAGATAGTAGAAGCTAAGGCGACAGTAATAACAGCATTAACTGAAGTTGTAATAGCGTTCCAGCTTGCTAAGGTGGCAGCAGCCTTTTCTGGAGCACCTAAAATCATCGAATTATAAAAATAGCCAAAGATTGGCTCTCCAACCACATTAAAAAACATTCCAGCCATACAAGAAATGACAACATAAATTATTAAATGAGAATCATTATCATGTTTTTCAATTTTGAAAATTTTATGTGCAACTAATCCAGTAACGATTCCAATCATTAATTTAAGGATAATTGTTTTAGGTGCATAGGTAACATAAACAGGATCAAGTAGATCACCAATTCCCATTCCAATCGCTCCTGCAATTCCTCCAGGAAGTCCCCCTAGCAATAATGCAGCTAAGACACAAAAGGTATTTCCTAAATGAAATGATGTAGTTCCCCCTGGCGTTGGTATTTTGATTTGTAGAAAAGTAAAAGAGACATAGGCTAATGCAGCCATCAAACCAATTGTCGCTATTTTAAGTGTTTTATTATTCATAAAAATCCCCCTATTTATTAAATCTATAAGTATCTTAACATTACACTGGATATTAAAAAAGATACAGTTTTTAATAAATTTATAAGGACAGTAAGAAAATTTGCAAGTTTTAGGATTGTACAATTATTAATGGTTAAGTTACAATATAATTATAGTAGTCTAGGAGGTGTCAGGATTGAAATTCAAAAATATCGAAGAGTTAATGGATAAACTAAATAATGAATATAAAGTCCTTCTAGATGTTATTGATAATGTTATTCTCGTAATTGATAATGAAATGAAGATACTTTTTGTGAACCGAAAAGGTCGTAAGCTGATAGGTGAAAATGTATTAATGCAGCCTTGTAAAGCTCTTAAAATGGATAATTGTAGTACGGAAAAGTGTTGTATTATGCGTTACCTTCACGGTTTACAACCATTAGATAATCTTCATAAAGATGGAAGTGTAGAAAAAGTAACAGTTTCAAGATTTTATGATAACCAAAACAATCCGCAAGGTTTTATTATCGTAGCTACCGATATAACCGAATTATCAAATATGAAAAAGGAGCTTCTAATAGGTGAAGAAATTTATAAGCTTGCTTTAAAACAAGCAAATACAACATTGTGGCAATATGATGTGTTAAATCATACAATTGAGCAGCTATTTTGTCCTGATGAAGTTGCATTAGGAATTTTAGATATTAATAAAACTTATTATAATATCCCAGAAAGTTTGGTTGAAGCAAAGATCATCAGTCAAGAGGATGGTTTACGAGTAAGAAAATTATGCCAAGAGATTGAAAAAGGCAGGCCTGAAACTTCAATTGAATTAAAGATGAAGCGTGGAGATGGAGAAGAACGCTGGATCAGTCTAAAATGTTCAACAATCTTTGATGAGCAGGGACGTGCAGTTAAATCAATTGGAATCGGTAAAGATATTACGGATTTTGTTGAACTAAAGAGCAAGTATGAAATTGAACGAGAATATCGTGAGGCTTTAGGTAAAGATGCACTGAGTTATATTGAAGTTAATTTAACGATGAATGAAGTTATTGATCGGAAAATAGCAAAAAATAATTTTATTGATTTTTATGATGGTAAAAACTATGAAAAATCAATTTTAAAACTAAGTGAAAATTCAATTCCTAGTGAGTATGGCAAAGTGCTTCGTGAATTAAATCGGCAAAATTTATTAAATAATTATCGTGATGGAAAACGTAAATTAGATTTAGAATATCAATTCTATAATAAGTTTAAAGATAATTATAATTTTATTCAAATTACACTATATTTGATTGAATTTAATAAAGATATTTATGCTTGTGGTTATATCAAGGATATTAATGAAAATAAAGTACATGATCTTGTACTAAAGAAGAAAATTGAATTAGATCCACTAACAGGGCTATATAATCGAGAAGCTATTGAAATTAAAACAAATGAAATTATTCAAAATTTTCCTGAAAATAATCATGCGATTATGATCTTAGACATTGATAATTTTAAGCAGGTTAATGATAATTTCGGTCATTTATACGGTGATGCATTTTTGTGTGAAATATCTCGAAAAATAAAATCTAAATTTCGAAATGATGACTTAGTTGCTCGTCTTGGTGGTGATGAGTATTTAGTTTTAATGAAGAATATTTCAAACAGTGAACTAGCTATTGATAAGGCTAATGATCTATGTAAACTGATTGAAGGTGCTTATGGAACTGGAGGAACAAAAGTTAAAGTAACGGTATCTGTAGGGGTAGTTTTATACCCTAATCATGGAAAAACATTGATTGAGTATATCACCATGGTGATCAGGCTTTATACAAAATTAAAAAGAATAATAAAAATGGTGTTTGTTTGTATGATGAGAGTTTAGAGATTAGTGATGGTCAATTGGATAAAGTGAATAATATTGTTGATCGGGCTACCAAAAAGATTTTCTGATAATGTTGGTGAGTATATTTTTAGAATTTTATATAAATGTCAAGATTTAAATGAAACAATTACAGCAGTCCTAGAATTATTGGGAATGCATTATTATATGAGCCAAAATTTAATTATTGTACGAGATTTGGATATTGGGAAATACAAAGTAAATAATTATTGGAGTTCAAGAATGAAGATTTACAAAAGTTATTGAGTTACTTATCATGATTATTGGCCTGAGTATGTACGGCAATTTGATGATGAGGGGATTCTTTGGGTTAATGATATCAAGGCTTCAGATGTTTCTCCAGCAATTAAAACACTTTATGCTAATAGTAAGACCCGTATGGTAATTAGTGGTCTTATTAAAAACGGCGATGATATTATTGGTATCATAAGCATGGAACATGAAAAACCCTACGCTTATAAAGCGGAAGAAAAAGAAATGTTATTAACTTCGATTGCTATCATTAGTACTTTTCTTGTTAAAAAATAATCAGGAAAAAGAAAAGAATCAGTATTTAAATGCAATTCAAATGATTTTAGATTTCCAAGAAAATGGGATTTACGTTATTGATCCCAACACATATAAACTTGTGTATTATAATCATAAAATCAACATATTTTTTAATCAGGTAAAAGTTGGTGATTATTGCTATAAGTCTTTTTAGAGGCTATGATGAACCATGCGCTGACTGCCCAATTAAAGATATGAAGGATAGCGATTTATCGTATACTAAATTGATTTATAATTGTAACATTAGTGCTCAGTTGGAGACAACGGTAAAACGTGTTCGGTGGATCAATGGTCAAGATGTTGCTGCAGTTACTAGTATCGATATAACAAAATATTATAATGAAAAGTAGGATCAAAGTATCCTACTTTCTAAATAAAGGGGGATTTTTTTTATGAGAATTTATTTCCGGGGAAATTTATACGGTTGTAATCAGGCAACTGCTTTTGTAGAAGATAAGGGAAAAATTATCTTTATCGGAAGTGATAAGGAAGCATTAAAATATTCTGGTGAACAAATTGATTTAAATAATAAATATGTATATTCAGGTTTTAATGATTCGCATATGCATTTAGTTAATTATGGTCAAAGTTTAAAAAATGTTCTATTAGAAAAGCATACTAATTCGCTTAAAGCACTTTTAGAAGAATTAAAGAAACATTTAGTAAAGGGGCAGTGGCTGATTGGGCGGGGCTGGAATCATGATTATTTTACAGATGAACAGCGTTTTCCTACCCGAAAAGATCTTGATATGATTAGTGAAGAGGAACCGATTGTAATTACGCGGACTTGTGGACATATCTTAGTTGCTAATAGCAAAGCAATTGAATTAGCAAATATTACCAGTGAAGCAGTCGAGGGCGGCTATTTTGATTTAGATGCAGGATTATTTCAAGAAAATGCACTTTATTTGATCTATGATACAATCCCTCAGCCAACTATTGAAGAAATAAAAGATAATATTTTAATCGCTCAAAAAGAGTTACATAGTTATGGAATAACATCTGTTCAAAGTGACGATCTCTTGAGTGCCACTAGTGATTATCATGATGCTCTACAGGCTTTTGAACAATTAAGAGCAGAAAATAAACTAACGATAAGAGTTTACGAACAAGCACAGTTGCCGACGTTAAAAGCCTTAAAAGAGTTTATTAATTTAGGTTATTGTACCGGTAGTGGTGATGAGTTTTTTAAAATAGGCCCATTAAAAATGCTTGGGGATGGATCATTAGGAGCACGAACTGCTTTTTTAAGTAAGCCTTATTATGATGCACCTAAGACACGAGGAATTCCTGTTTTTAGTCGTGAAGAAATCAAAATGATGTTTGACTACGCTAATCGTCATGAGATGCAGATTGCTATTCACGCAATTGGTGATGGAATCTTAGATTGGATTTTTGAAGGATACGAAAATGCGTTAAAAAACTATTCTCGTGAAGATCCACGACATGGTATTGTGCATTGTCAGATCACTCGAGAAGATCAGTTGCTTAAATATCAGCAGTTACATTTACATGCTTATATTCAAAGTGTCTTTTTAGATTATGATAATCATATTATTAATCAAAGGGTTTCTCCCCAACTAGCACAAACATCATATAATTTTAAAACACTTCGTAATATAACGACTATTTCTAATGGGTCAGACTGTCCAGTTGAAGCCCCAGATGTTTTAAAAGGGATTCAATTAGCGGTTACAAGAACATCTATCGATGGGACTGGACCATATCTAAAAGAGCAGGCATTAACTAGAGAAGAAGCGATCGAGTCGTTTACGATCGGTGGTGCATATGCTTCATTTGAAGAAGAGGTCAAAGGAACTTTGGAGGTAGGAAAGTATTGCGATTTTGTTGTGCTTAGTGATAATATATTAGACGTAGATGTTCAGCATATTAAAGACATTAAAGTATTGGCTACTTATGTAGGTGGGCAATTAGTCTATGGAGGTCAGTAAATGAGAGTAAATGAACAGGCAGTAAAAAATATTTTAAAATCGGTTGGTAATGCTAAATTGGTCGCAGCAACAAAATATGTTGGAATTGAAGAGATTAATGAATTAGAAAAACTAGGAGTAAAGTATTTTGGCGAAAATCGAGTCCAAGCTTTTTTAGAAAAATATGAAAAGTATCATGGGGCACAAGAATTTCATATGATAGGAACGCTACAACCAAATAAAGTTAAGTATATAATTGATAAAGTTAGCTTGATTCATTCAATTGATAGTTATTCATTAATTAAAGAAGTAGAAAAACAAGCTAAGAAGCATGATTTAAAAATGCCAATATTAATCCAAGTCAATGTAGCAAAAGAGGAAAGTAAGCATGGTTTTGCAGTAGAAGAAATTGAAGATGTATTTGATTATTTAAAAGAATGTCCCCATTTAATTGTAAAAGGGCTAATGATGATGGCACCACATATTGATTCTAATGATACAGCAGTATATTTTAAACAAACAAAGGAGTTATTTGATCAATTAAATTGTAAATATTCAGAGTTTGAAATGACAGAATTATCAATGGGGATGTCTAATGATTATCACGAAGCGTTAAAGTATGGAGCAACGATGATAAGGGTAGGAAGTGCCTTGTTTGAATAAAGTAAAGTTTATAGAGTCGCGGAGTTTATTAATTTAAAACTCCTTTTTTCATTATAAAATATAATGTATTTTAAGAGATTTGGATATTATTTCAAATTTCTTTTTTTATTGAACTTGTAAAATGCTTCTCAAGAAATTGAAAGAATTTGCAAATATTTGCTCTTTTGAATTTAGGTATAATGAAATTGTAAAGGAAGGAGGCTTTTAAATGGAAGCTTGGGAAAATTATTTTGAAGTTATGGAAAAGGTTGTTGCACAAGTAAAAAATACGCAAAAAGATAATATCAAAAAAGCTGCAAAAATACTTGCTGATACAACTGAAAAAGGAGGTCTTATTTATGGGTTTGGGACGGGTCATTCTCATTTAGTAGTCGATGATGCATTTTGGCGAGCTGCTACCCCGGCTAATTATTGTGCTTTGCTGGAACAAAGTGCAACAGGCAGTTTTGAAATTACAAAAAGTTATTACATTGAAAATATGTATGAAATTGGAAAAATGATAGTTGATTATCATCGAATCACCCCTAATGACTGCATGATTATTATTTCTAATTCTGGCAATAATATTGCACCAGTAGATGCTGCTATAAGGGCAAAAGAAAAGGGAATTCCTATTATTGCGATTACTGCAGTGGAATATAGCCAATTCTTAAAGACAAAACATAAGGCAGGAGTGAAGCTTAAAGATGTTGCTGATGTAGTGTTAGATAATTGTTCATTAATAGGTGATGCGGCAATTGAGATAGAAAATTTTCCTATGAAAGTGGGGGCAACTAGTACAATACCAAATGTCTTTTTACAAAATGCAATATTATGTGAAATGGTTGATATTTTAGTTAAAAAGGGAATTCACCCGGATGTTTATTACAATGGTCATATGGCTTTTATGAATGAAGATTGTGCTGATCATAATGATAAATTAGTGGATAAATATTTTTATCGGATAAGGAATTTATGATGAAAGCAAGATCAAGATACTATCAGCATATTCATGATATTTTAAATAATATTGTAGATTCACAAGAAGCAGCTATTCAAAAAGCTGCCTTAGAAATGACCCAATGTATTGAAAAGGGACATACGATTTATGCTTTTGGAGCTTCTCATGCGGGAATTCTTACCCAAGAACTGTTTTATCGGGCTGGTGGATTGGCTTTAATTAATCCAATTATGGCAAAGGAAGTTCAATTAGATGTAAGACCAATAACTCTAACCTCGCAAATGGAGAGACTACCTGGTTATGGGACATTGATTTTAGAGCATACGCCAATACAAAAAGAAGATGTTCTAATTATTCATTCAGTTTCTGGTCGAAATACAATTGCAATTGATATGGCATTACGGGCTAAGGCAATGGGTGTGATCGTGATTGCTGTTACAAATATAGAATATAGTCAAGCTGTAGTTTCGCGACATGAAACAGGAAAGAAATTGTTAGATATTGCAGAT
>ENA-OQCW01001288-OQCW01001288.1-human-gut-metagenome-genome-assembly--contig:-NODE-1288-length-10496-cov-4.086604_pt1 | contig 10496 bp, 12 predicted proteins | sample MGYA00242767_ERZ504593 | MGnify/ENA primary metagenome ERZ504593 (study PRJEB26092, sample SAMD00036307) | human gut metagenome | host: Homo sapiens | study: EMG produced TPA metagenomics assembly of... | reverse complement strand
ACTACAGAAATGGCAGAAAAATGGAACATCTCAAGACGGCGTGTAGCGGAATTATGCAGAAATGAACGAATAAATGGCGCCATACTCAAAGGGAAAACTTGGTTGATTCCAAGTGATGCAACAAAACCAGAGGATCCAAGAAGAAATCACAATTAAAGGAGTTTATTCCTAGAATGAATATTAAATTTGATGAAATGTTTAAGTTTAAAAAAGAATTATATTCGAAAACGGCATTGTTAAAGGCTGCGTATAATTTTTCTGACAGCAGTTACATTCATTTAGATGCAGATGAAGAATATTATTATGTGTCTATATCTCCTAAAACGGATAAGCAGATACTGTTAGAGAAAGATTTCATTAACGAAATGTTAGCTCAAAGCATTCGTCACGAAGTTTACAGACAAACTAAAAATATACGTGAATTAATGTTGGCAAGAGCTATGGCATCTAGTGTAATGGTTGAAAATGATTATGAGACGTTAGAGGAGCAAGAGTTGTTTTCAGAAGATGAAATATTAAAGGATTGGTTTGAAGAAAAATGATCTTATATCTACATTCTGAAATATATACAAAAGAAAAAATAGAATATACAAAATTTATATATAAGGACTATGCCCATATTGAAATAGAAAAAGAAAACGATTATTGGATAGTTATTCTAACAGAATGCAGATATGATGCTGTTTTAACTGGAAAAGCATTTGAAAATTATCTGATTGGATTGGAGAATTCATGATGAAGATGTTAGAAGGTATCATGATTATACTCATGCTTATTTTGTGTGTGCAGGCTGGTAAGACAGATATACGAGATGGAAAAGTATACAATAAAACATTATTGTTTTTTGGATTTATTGGAATAGCGTTAGATGTACTTTATTATTCGGCTTTCAACAAAACTATGTTTGTTCCATTCATGATCAATTTGGCAGTAATGATAGTAGCAAGTTTGGTGCTGTTTTATTCTCATTCTTTTGCGGGAGGAGACTGTAAGCTGTTAATGGTTCTTACTTTATTTTATCCTGCTAATTACTATATAAGTTATTCAGGAAGTCTTATTACAGTTGTGTTTACTGTAGGAATTGCATTGTTTTTTGGATATATCTATTTACTAGCTACATCTATATATGAATTGATAATTAAGAAAAATAACATGTCGGTATCATATGTAAAGGGATATTTCATGGCTTTCTTTAAGTCATTTGGAACGGCGATAGTGTATATAAGTGTTGTAACTTTAAGTGTATCCGTTTTAGCCTTTTGGGGAATAACTCTTCCAATTTGGCTTGTTCGTATACTATGCATATTAACATCATTAATTATAGGGAAATATCCATTTTTTAAGAAAAAAATTGTCATCGGTATGATGGTAGGTTTAGATCTCATTTTGTCTATTTTATTAAAGACCATACCATTTTCAATTCATCCAGAAAACTATGTTTTAGTCATTGTATTACTAGTATGCCAAATGACAATTAAAACGAGTCTATATCAGGAAGTCAAAATTTCAGATTTGAAAAAAGGAATGATTCTAACAATGGGTTCTTCTTTGCTTATGCAGAATTCCAGAGTAAGAGGATTACCTAAAATTTCATCAGAAGATTTACGAGATAGACTTACGGAAGATGAAATTGTTAGTATCAATAGATGGGCAAAATCACGTAAAATTGAATCTCTGTCTATTGTTAAAAAGATACCATTTGCCACATTTATAGCATGTGGATACATTTGTTATTTGATATTCTGGAGGATATTGAAATGGTGCTAAGAATTGATCAGTATAATGCTGGATTTAAGATTGTGTCTCTTGCAAAAGATGAAGAGACCTGTTGTGATTTATTGGGAGATCAATTGGATTTTGTATTTATAGAAAATGATATATTAGTATTATATCCAGAAAAAATAGTGTTGGTAGCATCTAATTGATATAATATCTGAATTAAAAAAATATTCTAACTATGATGTTTTTGAAATATGGCCAGACGGCAGAATGTTTATGCGATTTTGATACCATGTCTTTAGATAATTTTTTCTTTGTGACGGGAAAATGTAATTCTAACTGTGTCATGTGTCCATCTCCTGAAATTATGAGAAAACAGGGTGAAGAAACAGACATCATAAAATTGATTGAACTTGCAAAACATATTCCTGCAAATGTTCGTCATTTAACGATTACTGGTGGTGAACCATTCCTAAGTGGGGAGAAAATATTTGAATTTATCTCTTTTCTTAGAGATAAATTTACCGATACAGAATGTTTGTTTTTGACAAATGGGAGAATATTTTCATTGGATAAATATGTTAGATTATTGCAAGAAAATATGCCATCAAGATCAATTTTTGCAATACCGTTACATGCAGCTGATGAAAACTTGCATGATAAAATAACGCAAGCAAGAGGCAGTTTCGCTCAAACAACATTGGGAATTAAACGAATGTTAAGATATGGGATGCATATTGAACTTAGAATTGTTGTTTCTAAATTAAATTGTCACAATCTAACGAAATTGGCACAATTTATTGTTCAAGAAATTTCTCAGATTGAATATGTTAGCGTGATAGCGATGGAAATGACAGGAAGTGCATACAAAAATAAGGACTTAGTATGGATATCCTATAGAGATGCGTTTGAATGTGCAAAAGATGCCATAAAATTATTGATTAGCAATGGGATAAATGTTAGATTGTATAATTTTCCTTTATGTACTGTAAATTCTTCGTACTGGATGATATGTGAAAAGAGTATTTCTCCTAATAAAGTGCGTTATGGAGAAGTGTGCGAGGCATGTAATTATAAAAGTGCCTGTGGAGGAGTTTTTGCAGGAACGATTCAAATGGAGAAAGAAGAGTTGAAAGCTATATTATGAAGTTAAATTATTTTAATTTTAAATCGTTTGAAGATGAGATTCTGCTGACGAATGATTTTGGAGAACATATCTTTTTGAAAAATGAAGAATTTCATCAACTTATCAGTAAGTCAGTACAACAAGAATCTGATCTCGAAAAAAAGTTACTTGAGAAACATATGATTTATGATGAAACAAATTTGGAATTTACAAATAAAAATCGTTATGAGATGCAATATTTAAAAGGGCATTTGAATATGTCTGCTTCATTGCATATTTTTGTTGTAACAACAGCTTGTAATATGGGATGTGTTTATTGTCAAGCGAATAATGGGACTAAATGTTCTAATATTTTTATGGATGAGGAGACAGCGGAAAAGGCAGTAGACATTGCATTACAGTCTCCGACCCGTTGCTTGAGTTTTGAATTTCAAGGCGGAGAGCCACTGTTAAATTTTAAAATCATAAAACATATTGTTGAATATACAGAGGAGCATAATACAAATCATGAAATCAATTACAATGTAGTCACGAATCTCACATTGTTAGATGATGAAAAAATAGAGTTTTTTAAAACGTATAAATTTGGTGTATCCACGTCTATAGATGGTCATGAGTATCTTCATAACAGCAATAGACCTTTCAAAGACGGAGCACCAACATTTACAAAAGTCATTGATTCTCTTGATAAATTAAAAAATGCAGGAATATATGTGGGAGCAATACAAACAACTACAAGAGAATCCTTAAAGTATCCGGTTGAGATTGTAAAAACATATTATGATTTGGGATTCGACAGTATTTTTATCCGTCCGTTAACACCTTTGGGAAAAGCGACTATAAATTGGAAAGATATTGGATATACAGCAGAAGAATATTTAGAATTTTATTTAAAGGCATTGGAAGCTGCGATATCATTGAATAAAGAAGGTAGATTTTTTAAAGAAGAGCATGCAACAATATTGCTGAAACGTATATCAGGATTTTTTGTAAACTATATGGAGCTAAGATCTCCATGTGGTGCCGGTATAGGGCAATTAGCATATTATGCAGACGGCAATATATTTACCTGTGATGAAGGACGAATGTTGTATGAAATGGGAAATGAAGCCTTCAAATTAGGAAATGTAAATTCAAGTACATATAGCACTCTTATAGGTAATAGTGCTTGTAAGGCAATTTGTGCTTCAACTATTTTGGAATCTATTCCTACATGTTGTGATTGCGTATACCAACCGTATTGTGGAACATGTCCTGTCGTGAGTTATGCTGCAACAGGAGATATTATAGAAAAGTCACCGAGAGGATATAGATGCAAGATATATGCTGGTATGTTAGATAGATTATTCTTACTTTTAAAAGAGAATGATACTCAAATAGTACATATATTACAGACATGGAGTAATTAAAATGGGCAAAAAGAAACAAGACGAAATAATAGTTCAAGAGACGGAAAAGCCTTTGGAAGACAATAGTATTATAGAAAAGGCACTTCCAGAACAAGAATACAACAAAAGCAAAAAAAATATGAGGAAAAAAATTGCTTTAGGAATGATTGCGTTACTAGCTATTGAAGTAGCATCAGCAGCTTTTTATGTGAATACAATCATGCAAGATAATATTCATCATCGTGTTGTACGAGAGGTTCGTTATCAAATAGATGATAAATTGGTCCTCAAAACAGGAACATTTACCGGTGATTTAGATTTCGGTGTATTTAGTGGAAACGGAGAATTTATCTTCGACACTGGTTCTGTATACGAAGGTGAGTGGGTTGATAATTATTTTGATGGATTAGGAAAACTACAAGTACCATCCGAGGGAGTATATGAAGGAAAATTTATAAATGGACTCAAATCTGGTAAAGGAACATTTACTTGGGATGATGGAGACATTTATGAGGGTGAATGGAAAAATGATCAAATGAATGGTCAGGGAATATATACTACTTCTGATGCAGTAGTTTATAGTGGCACATTTGAAAATAATTCCTTTAAAGAAGGTTCGTGTGAGTTTAGTAATGATGAAGGTACTTATTCCTTAACATTTGCTAATAATGCAATTTCTAATGCGGAGATTAAATATGCAGATGGTACCAAATATTCTGGAGTTTGTTCTAAATCTGATATCACAGGATCAGGCACAATGGTCTTTATTAATGAGGACAAGTATGTAGGAGAGTTTGAAGGCAACAAACGGTCCGGTAAAGGTGTATACACATGGAAATCAGGTGCATCTTATGATGGAGATTGGTTAAATGATAACATGAATGGAACCGGAACATATACATATTCAAAAAATAATTACGCTACTGGAAAGTTTGAAGAAAATATTTTTATAGAAGGCTCTTATCATATATTAAATGATTTTGGTGAATATACATTTACAATTAAAAATGGAGAACCAACAGCTGTAGAAATGACTTTAGCAAATGGAACGACATATTCAGGAGGCATGTCAAAAGGGAAACTGAATGGCACTGCACAGATAAAGTATAGTAATGGTGATAAGTATAGCGGAAATGTAACGGATAATCAAAAATCAGGTCAAGGCACATATGTATGGACAAGCGGTGCTACCTATGAAGGAATTTGGTCAAAAGACAGAATGCATGGAAGTGGAACATATAGCTACCCTAAGAATCAAACAGGGTATCAATTAACTGGTGAATTCAAAGAAGGCCGTCCTAATGGTGAATGTACGTATTATGTAAGTGCTTCTGAATATTACAAAACTGATTGGTCAAATGGAAAATGTGTAAAGGTGTATGAATAGTTATGGATAATTTATTTCCCGAATTTAAAAAAAGTATTGAAAATTTAATAGAAGATGAGGAAGGTAATATCCCAGGGGGGAAATTACTAGCCTTAGGTACAATGATTATAATCCTAGGAAGTTTGATGTCGGTTGATGCGTTTGCAGGACATAGATCGCATAGTTCACATAGATCGCATAGTTCACATAGATCTCATTCTTCGGGATCGCATGGTAATAGTCATAGTAATCATGGAAGTCATGAAAGTCATCAGAGTCATCAGAGCCATACTTCTCATTCAAATACAGGTTCTCATTCGAATTCTCGTTATAGTGCTGAGGGTGACGTTACATATTCTGCACCTGCGGCTTCTAGTGTACCGACAATTTCAACACCAGCAGTTGAGATGACAGCCGATACATTTAAATTTGCCAGATGTGAATCAAAATATTCAGTTGCCGAATGGAACCCCAATTTCAAGTATTTTGCCGGCATTTGCAGTGCCAGCATCTACAGTTGCTCCTAACATGGAATCAATAGATCCTAATACACCATCGGCAACAGAAACTGTTGAATAAGAGGGAGGGATAAGATGTCTATTTTTAAAAAGAAATTTGCAAAGGAACAAAAAGAATCTATAGTTGTAGAGCAAGAAGATAACGGATTACCTGAAATATCTAGTTATGAGCAAGAACCGGAGAAAGTGGCAGAAATTGTTAATAATAGTTTGAAAAAAGGATATTTTTCAGAAATAAGTCAAAAGATAGAATCTCTTCCCAGTACAGGATATAAACGTACACAGTATGTATTTGAGGGACCAAAAATAGGAGGATTTCTCTGGTTTATTACAATGTGCACTATTGTTTCAGCATGTTTCTTATATTTTGCTGCTATGGGGTTAGGAATGCATCTGTATTCCAATGATTATGAGCAATATAGTTTATTGTTTATGTGTGGCTCAGGTGTATTTATATGTATAAACATCTTTTTGATTGTGTTATCGATAAAAGTAATTCAATTTGCCAAGCGTTACGAAAAATATTATGAATTGTTACAGTATAAAAATGTTGAAATCATCGATGATATCAGTAATTGTGCTAAGATACCGTATAATAGAGTTGTTGCGGATTTGATGTTATCTGTTAAGAAAAAGATGATACCGCAAGGTCATTTTACTACGGATAATTTAGTGTTTATTGCTTCAGATGAGCTATATTCTAAATATGAATCTGATAGACCTACGTATGATCGATATTATAAACAGTTGATTGAAGAACGTATTCGAATGGAAGAACGTTCCGCTGAAATACAGAAAATAATTGATATTGGTCAGGAATATGTCGAAAAAATTCATAATAGCAATCATCTTATTAAAGATAAAGAAATTACTTTAAAGTTAAATAAGATGGAAAAATTGGTATCAGCTATTTTTAGAGAAGTAGATTTGAATCCACACCAATCTAATAAGCTGGGTATGTTTATCAATTACTATTTACCGACTACAGAGAAGCTATTGAATGCATATATAGACATAAATGAGAAAAAGATAGAAGGAAACAATATCGCTAAGGCAAAGAAAGATATTGAGCAGGCAATAGATATGCTGATCGTGTCGTTTGAAGGAATTTTAAATCAATTCTATGAATCTATAGAAATGGATATTTCTGGAGAAATTGCCGTAATGGAAAAAATGAAAAATAAAAAGTAGATGGTGATTACGGAATGAATGAATCAATGGATGATATCTTGAAATATGTAGAAAAACTCACCTCATATGTACAAGGCGAGGTAAAAGTAGGTGACTATGAATCATTATCTATTTTGGGTAGCAAGGAACAGCAACATCTTTCTGAAATATCACAAGATATATCGCAGCTTTTTTTGAATCAGAGTGATGAAATCGGAAGCACAATCAGTTTATTGTTAGATAAATTAACTTCTATCAGACTTCCACAAAGTAGAGAAAAGAGATGTTTTTTTGTAAAAAAAAATGAAAAAGATTACCAGAATACTGTAATTTTGGGTCAGTATATAGATGCTAATAGATATATTGAAAAAATTAACTTGTGAATTAGAATTACAAAAAGTACAATTGCTTAAGGAAGAGCATCTGCTAACCAGGTTGGAAAGTCAATTAAAAGATTGTGAACAAGATTTGTTGATGTGTGAGAAAAAAGGAACGCATATATTAAAAACGAAATCAGCTTTAGATGATGATGTATGGTGGGAACGATTGGAACAAAGAATCAATGATATTTCAGTATCGAAAATAGTTACCAAACAATCATTATTACAGATACAATTATTAAGTAAAAACAATACTGCAATCATCAATAAAATAGAGTCTTTATTGGAAAATGTTGTACCAATATGGAAAAAGCAGATAGAAATATTTGTTTCAGTAATGAAGAAAACAGATGATGCTCAAATCTGCCAATTGATGGAAGAAGAAATGATGCTTTTATCTAAATTTGAAATCGCAGATGGAACAATAAGAAAAGAATTAGAAAGTGTTTCACTATGAAAGGAGCATTTACAATGAGTAACAAAACGATTCTAACACTAAATCCAGAGGAGAAAACAGAAGACGTACATATGTTGAATATACCAACAATGACGGCTATTGACGCAGGAATCAATAAAGGTGGTTATAATGCAGGAACTATCGATGAGTCTATGTTATCAGAAGAAGAAAAAGAACAAGTCGAACAATTTGCAGCTGAAATAGATATTTCAAATGTGGATCAGGTTGTACAGTATGGTATGTCAGCTCAGCAAAATATTTCAAATTTTTCTGTTTCGATTCTCAAGAAAGTTAAAACTTATGATTTGGGCGAAGTTGGAACTTCGTTGAAAGAATTGACCGTTGCCATTGATGCCACAACAGAGCCAGAGAAAAAAGGAATATTTGGATTATTTCAAAAAGCAAAAAGGGGAGCTGGCTCAATTAGGGCAAATTACGCAAAAGCGGAAAGTAATGTGGACCGTATTGAAAAAGATTTAAGATTACATCAAAATACACTGATACAGGATGTATCAATGTATCAACAAATGTATGAACTGAATGTGCAATATTACAAAGAATTGACAATGTATATCATTGCAGGTAAAAAGGCTCTGGATATTGCAAAAGCAGGAAAGCTACAAGAGCTAAAGAATAAAGCTGACAGCACAAATATGCAGGAAGATGTTCAGGTCTTTAAAGATTTTGAAGATTTATGTTATCGATTTGAAAAGAAAATCAATGATTTGGAATTTACAAGAGTGATTGCGATTCAGTCTGCTCCACAGGTTAGAATGCTTCAAAATAATGATCGTGAATTATTGGATAAATTGCAGTCTTCATTGTCAAATACAATACCTCTTTGGAGAAATCAGTTGGTTCTTTCATTGGGAATAGAACGTTCAAAACGAGCACTTGACGCACAATCTACTCTTACAGAAAAGACGAATGAACTGTTAAGAAGAAATTCAGAAACATTAAAAATGGCAACAATTGAAACAGCGGAAGAGGTTGAAAAGCCTATTGTAGATATTGAAACATTGCGCTTATGTAGCAAAAACTTGATTACTTCGGTGAATGAGGTTATGAAAATTCATGAAGCAGGATCTGTTCAAAGAGTAAAAGCACAGGAAGAACTTATCAAAATTGAAGAGGATTTGAAAAAGGCAATGCTGGAATCTAAATTTAGAAAATAGATGATTTCAAAAAGAGGTAAATTGAAGTTCTTTTTGAAAATGGAGGGTGCTTGTGAAAAAATTTAAAGTAACAATTAATGCTCCTATAGTTTTAGGGTTTGTATTTGTTTGCGCTATTTCATTGATTATCGGTACTTTAACACAAGGGATGAGCACAGAAGCTTTGTTCATGACATATCATTCATCTTTGAAAAATCCAATGACCTATTTACGTTTTTTTACGCATGTTTTTGGACATGAAGGTATGTCTCATTTCATAGGAAACACGATATATATTTTGCTATTGGGTCCATTACTTGAAGAGAAATATGGATCAAGCTGTTTGATAAAAGTGATACTAGTTACAGCTTTTGTAACAGGGATTGTAAATTATATATTTTTTCCACAAATAGCATTGTGTGGAGCTAGTGGTGTGGTATTTGCATTTATTGTTTTATCATCATTTACTGGCTTCAAAAATGGAGAAATACCCCTTACATTTATATTGGTTGTAGTATTATTCTTGGGACAGCAGATATACGAAGGAATTGCACTGCATGATAATGTTTCTCAAATTACACATATCATTGGTGGAGCGATTGGTGGATTTGTTGGATATTTTTTTAATAGAAAATGAAATTGCAGATTTAGTAAAAAATAAATATAGTATAATCTAAAGATAGTTGAAGTAACTGTACTCCTATGATTTCAATTTTGAAGTCATAGGGGTATTTTTTGCAGAAAAATAAAATATTTCTTTTTTTACCCTGTATTTTCCCCTCTGAGCCTTTCGTTATATGTAAGCGCAAAATATTGCTACGCTGCCCATGAATCACGCTTGCACCAAAATGATAGATGCAAGCGTTTTACTCTATGTTTAGTTTTGACAGTTCGCTTTCGCAGTCTCGCTCCATGGGGCAAGCTGTTCCAGCTGTTCATCTGACATTTTAGCGTCTGGCCGCTGTGATAAGAGGTATGTCAGATATTTGTAGGTATTCAGGCTATTCGCTTTTGCCATCTCAACCATTGTATACACAATAGCACTAGAGGCCGCTCCCTTCGGACTGGCACTGAACAGCCAGTTCTTCCGGCCAACAGTGAATGGTCTGATTGCATTCTCGCTAAGATTGTTGGATAAACTGCAATGACCATCTTCCAGATAGGTCATCAGGGTGTCTTTCCGATTTTGGGCATAGTTCACCGCTTTCGCCAAACGGG
>ENA-OQCW01001284-OQCW01001284.1-human-gut-metagenome-genome-assembly--contig:-NODE-1284-length-10541-cov-6.653255_pt1 | contig 10541 bp, 10 predicted proteins | sample MGYA00242767_ERZ504593 | MGnify/ENA primary metagenome ERZ504593 (study PRJEB26092, sample SAMD00036307) | human gut metagenome | host: Homo sapiens | study: EMG produced TPA metagenomics assembly of... | reverse complement strand
ATTGGAAAGAAGTAATCCGGTCTTGCTATTTATTCATTATTTCTTTCCTGGTTTGCTTTGGTGTTAATTGGTTTCACGGGCAGCCGTTTCCACATCCAACGGGGAATCATTTTCCAGGAAAAAGACCAGTATCCGGTAGCGCCAGTCGATCACTACTATCCGTTGTTTCCGCTCCAGTGACCAGGCGATGTGACGTCCCACTTTCGCTGCATCCATCAATAGCGGATAATGTTTCCCGTCGTTGAGCAAGTCGGTGGCAACAAATCCTGGGACGGATATCAGTAAAACGGATATTCAGTTTTGTAAATATGAAAGTTGTTCGAGAGCATCTATGTAAGTGTTCTGGAAGCGTTTGGTGGCAGAGTAGGCAGGAGCCACTCCAAGTCCTTTCGTTCCCGCGATGGAACTGATGACTGCCAGGTGGCCGCCTCCGCTTTTCCTGAAATAGATGAAAGCGGTATCCACCATGCGGATAAATCCCTCTACATTCGTGTATGCTGTGTTCAGCTCCACCTCCATGTTCAGATTCGTGTTCTGGAAACCGATGCCCGAACTAAGAAGAAACAAATCCATGCCGCCCACCTTGTCGATGAGCATATTCAATTTCTCGCCTGCATCTTCCTGGGTTACGTCCAACGCTTGAATTTGAATCTGATCCGGTGCTGCCCGTTGCAGGTTTTCGAGAGCGGATTGCCGTCTGCCGGCTACTCCGATTTGCCATCCATCCAGTAACAGACATTTTGCAACTTCTTGCCCGATGCCGGAGGTAGCGCCAATGATAATGGCTTTTTTCATTACTGATTTTTTTCAGTAAGTTATAGGTTCAATAAATGTCGTATGGCCTGCCAGGGTGCATAAAGCAACATCCTCGGTCCGGAGAAACGCATCACCTGTCGCATTCGTTCGCGCATGACGGGTTTGTAACAATGTACGGTGCATTCCTTGCATGCACTCTTCTTCTCTCCAAACGGACAATGGTCGAGACGTGCGTGGGCATAGCGAAGCAACTCTTCACAGTCGGCACAAAGAATTGTATTTTTTTTGCTTTTTTCCGGCAATAGAGGCGGATCATCAACTCTACCGTTTTCTTTTCGTGCGCAATGCGTGATGCTTTCATCTCTTTCTTTTTTCACACTTTGGAATGACAAAGATAGCGAAGATTATGCAGAAATGCAGGCGTATTCTGTTAAAATACACCTTCTTCTTTTTTACTATTTTGAAAAGTACCCTTTCATTTTGGTAGGGTGTTTAGAGATTACTTTTTCAAAATGAAAAAAATATTGCATTGATTACAAGCTAATTATCAGAATCCTTTTCATTTTGGCATACTCTTGGCTATGAGGGGAACATACAAAATAATTCATGAGTTATGGAAGAGTACATTTCAGATAACAGTCTGTATATTCGGAGTAAGAATAATAGCATGATTAACCGGAAGATGATAGGGCGCGTGCTGGGTATGTTGCTATTCATCGAATTGGGGATGTTCTTACTTTGTGCCGGAGTGTCGGCTGGTTACGGGGAAAGTGATTATAAATACTTTCTTTACACCTGTATCATCAATGCTGTGGTAGGCGGATTGTTACTGCTCTACGGACGGGGAGCGGAGAATAAGATGAGCCGGAGAGACGGATATTGTGTGGTCACTCTTTCATGGGTGTTTTTTACCTTTTTCGGCATGCTTCCTTTTTATTTTAGCGGAAGCATTGATACGATAACCAATGCCTTTTTCGAAACCATGTCCGGGTTTACCACTACAGGAGCTACTATTCTCGATGATATTGAATCCCTTTCCCACGGTATGCTTTTCTGGCGAAGCCTGACGCAGTGGATCGGTGGTTTGGGGATTGTGTTTTTCACGATTGCCATTCTTCCTATCTTTACCACGGGAGGAGTGCAACTCTTCTCTGCTGAATCTACGGGAGTGACGCACGACCGTACCCATCCGAAAATCAATGTCATGGCCAAGTGGTTGTGGACAATTTATCTGGTATTGACAGTTTCGGAAACTGTCTTATTGATGTTTGGGGGCATGAGCTTGTTTGATGCCATTTGCCAGTCGTTTGCCACTACTGCTACGGGCGGATATTCTACCAAGCAGAACAGTATATCTTACTGGAATTCTCCGTATATAGAATATGTGGTGGCTATCTTTATGATTGTTTCCAGTATCAACTTCTCTTTGTTTCTGATGTGTTTGAAAGGAAAAGTCGGTCGTTTATTCAAAGATGAAGAGTTACACTGGTTTCTGGCGTCAGTGGGTATCTTGACTTTTCTTATCACGTTGGCGCTCGTCTTTCAAAATCATTATGACTGGGAACTGGCTTTCCGGAAAGCATTGTTCCAGGTGTCTACGGTGCATACTTCCTGCGGTTTTGCTACGGATGATTATAATATGTGGCCTCCTTTCACGTGGTTACTGTTGTTCATTGCGATGCTTTCGGGAGGGTGTACGGGTTCTACCAGTGGAGGTATCAAGAATATGCGGTTGCTGATTGTGGCGCGTGCCATCCGGAATGAGTTCAAACATCTGCTCCACCCGAATGCCGTGCTTCCCGTACGTATCAATAAGCAGACGGTGTCTTCTTCTATCGTAACTACCGTATTGATTTTCTTTGCTTTTTATCTGGTTCTGATCCTGATTGGGTGGACGGCTCTTTTGTTTTTGGGAGTTGGCTTTTCCGAGTCCGTCAGTACGGTTATTTCGAGTATAGGCAATGTCGGTCCGGGATTGGGAACTTGCGGGCCTGCATATTCGTGGAATTCTTTACCTGATCTGGCAAAGTGGATACTTTCTTTTCTGATGCTGGTGGGACGTCTGGAATTGTTTAGTGTACTCCTGTTGTTTTATCCGGGATTCTGGAAGAATAGATAAACTGTAAATCATGAACGGGCTTCTGAAACATCGTTGGAAGGGTTTGTGGTTGACGGAAACAATCTGTATCTTTGCAGCATGAAAAAGTTATTGTGTCCGCAATGCAAGATTGCAGCTATGTATGTGAAGAATGAACAGGGTGACAGGCTGCTGGTTTATGTGCTCGAAGATGGTGAAGTTGTTCCCAAATATCCGGAAGATTCGATGGAGGGCTTCGATTTGACAGAAGTCTTCTGCCTGGGATGCTCGTGGCATGGTTCACCTAAACGGTTGGTGAAACGATAGACCGGGAGACTCATGCTCTCATACTGATTTTTTTGATTTATGTCAACTAAAAGAGGAACGCAAATCAAGAACTAATTCATTGAATTTTCCGTATCTTTGCATCCGATTTTAGAACATAGACGTATGGCAACTTCTAAAGAAATGACGGCAGGGCCGGCATTACCTCTCATTTTAAAGTTTACGCTGCCGCTTTTACTCGGCAATCTGTTGCAACAAACGTATTCGCTTGTTGATGCTGCAATTGTAGGAAAGTTTTTGGGAATTAACGCGTTAGCTTCTGTTGGAGCCAGCACATCGGTGGTGTTTCTTATTCTCGGGTTCTGCAATGGATGTTGCGGAGGTTTCGGAATACCCGTTGCGCAGAAGTTTGGGGCGCGGGATTACAGTACGATGCGCAGTTATGTGGCCGTCAGTCTGAAACTGGCTGCGGGAATGTCCGTGGTGATTGCTCTTCTCACCTGTATTTTATGTGAGGATATTCTTCGGATCATGCGTACGCCGGAGAATATTTTTGAAGGGGCTTATGCTTATCTGCTTGTCACGTTTATTGGTGTGCCGTGTACTTTCTTCTATAATCTTCTTTCGAGCATTATCCGTGCGTTGGGAGACAGTAAGACGCCTTTTTGGTTTCTGCTGTTTGCGGCTGTTCTGAATATCATTCTTGATTTGTTCTGTATTTTGGTACTTGGCTGGGGAGTGGCGGGAGCTGCTATTGCTACTGTCTTTTCGCAAGGATTGTCGGCTGTTCTTTGCTACATTTATATGTACCGGAAGTTTGAAATATTGCAAGGTACTCCGAAAGAACGCCGGTTCCAGTCGAAACTGGCTAAGACACTGCTTTACATTGGTGTGCCTATGGGATTGCAGTTTTCTATCACGGCTATCGGCAGCATCATGCTTCAGAGTGCGAATAATGCATTGGGAACAGCGTGTGTGGCAGCTTTTACGTCTGCTATGCGCATCAAGATGTTCTTTATCTGCACGTTCGAGAGTCTGGGAATTGCAATGGCTACGTATAGCGGACAGAATTATGGGGCAGGAAAACCGGAGCGTGTCTGGTTGGGAATTAAGGCGAGTGCTTTGATGATGATCGTTTATGCGGCATTTACATTCGTTCTTCTGATGGTGGGAGCCAAATATTTTGCATTGATCTTTGTAGATCCGTCGGAAACGGAAATACTGTTGGATACCGAGTTGTTCCTGCATGTCTCCTGTATGTTCTTCCCGATGCTTGGTTTGTTGTGCATCTTGCGTTATACCATTCAGGGAGTAGGATATACCAATCTTGCCATGTTCTCCGGAGTGGCGGAGATGATTGCTCGTATTCTTGTCAGTCTCTATGCCGTACCGGTATTCGGTTTTATTGCTGTCTGTTACGGTGATCCGATGGCTTGGATAGCGGCAGACTTATTCCTCGTGCCGGCCTTTATCTATGTTTATCGCAGGTTGAAGAAGCAGGTATTTACGAATAGTCAGGTTACGCAAACGGTGGCATGATTGCCGGTTGGTGGCTTGCGTAACCCGACTTGCAGTTTGCATAACCCGGTTTGTGGCTTGCGTAACCCGACTTGCAGTTTGCATAACCCGGTTTGTGGCTTGCGTAACCTGGTTTGCTTTGATTTTATTTCGGATATTTTAATCTTGTACAGGGTATAGCGGGTTTCCGCTTTCGTCTACCTCTGTCCATTCTTTCACACTGACATTGGCGAATGAGATGGAGTTTTCATTGATAACTGCCCGGAAAAGGTATGAATTTCCGGCTGACAGGAGGTTGTTGGGTGGAGTGAGCGGAGTGGTGTAGGTACGTGAAAAGCTCTCTCCGTTTACCATCAGCTCCAGTGTCAAAGTCATGGGAGAGGAGCTCTTTACGGGTAACATGATATATTGTACGGTGAAGTCGTTGATTCCCATATCGGCTGCTTTGTCATAGCTGACTTCCGAAGTGATGATACCTGTTGACAAATCCATGATTGCGCCCGGTTTCGGTGGGGTGATGGTAGCGGAAAGTATCTTGTTTAAAGTGATATTTTCTCCTCCGGCGATCGCTACAACTACTTGCGTGGCTGCGTGTTGGTAGGTTATGGGGATATTTATCTGTGAACTGGCGATGTCCTGATGAACTGCGTGCCACCAAAGATAATCTACTCCGTTGGATAAAGGTTCGGATAGTCCGTTGGTGAAAGTAGGCGCCGGGCTGGTGGAATTGCATGATACGGCATAAAAGCTATAGATAGCATTGCTCAAATACATTTTATATCCTAGATTTCCTGTCAGTACACCGGGGGAGGAGGTGACATAGTTGCCTTGAGCAACGGGAGCGCCTGTGATATTGTTCGATGTGTTGGCTGTATAGGCACACAACCAGCTTTGAAGTCCTTTTCCCATGGGGGACATGGCTCGTGTGATGTTTCGTCCTTCTACGGAAGCACTGAAAGTAATCAGCGCATTCTCTTTGGCCGGATTACCGTTGTTGTCATCATTGCCGGAGCCGGATGAGCCTCCGTTGTTTTCTTCGTCAGGATAGTTGATGTAGATATTGTTTTTGGAGCAGGCTCCCAGTAGCAGCATTGCTAAAGCAGATACGGCTAAATACTTTGTAATGCGGAATTTGATGTCCATAGTCAGGTTCTTTTTGAAAATTAGTAATTACCCCTATATACATTTCAAAAAGAATTTGGTTCATGGCTTAATCATATTTTTTTATGGAAATCGGCCTCTTTCTGTATGCAGAGAATGTCTCCGTATATGGGATGGCGGAACTCTATATATTCGGCATGGAGGTATAGTCTGTCTGCTTTCTTTCCGTAGAGTTCGTCTCCAAGTATGGGGCATCCCAAGCCTTCCGGATGGGCGGCGTGTACTCTTAACTGATGTGTGCGTCCGGTCAATGGATAGAAGATAATCCGGGTGTATTTTCTTGACTCATTGATACTCCGTTCTGATTCATCAATCCTGTTTGATTCGTTGAAAGTGTTTTCAGATTCACTGGTAATTCTTTCAGACTCACTGATGATCTGATATTCTGTAATCGCTTTTTTCCCGTGTTCGCTACTAACCATTTGCCGAGGACGGTCGAGAGGATTCAGACAAAGAGGGAGTTCGATTCTTCCTGTATTTCCTGTTCTTTCTGCTTTTGCTGTTTTTTTCGTTAATACAGTTTCCTTTGCTATTAATATAGCTTTCTCTGCTATTGGCTTTGTCTCTTTCTCTGTTTTTATTATCGCCCCATCCAGCACAGCCACATAGCGTTTCTTAATACTTCTGTTTGCAAATTGCGCCTGTAAATCCTGATGTACCTCTTTTGTTTTGGCAACGAGCAATAATCCTGAAGTAGCCATATCGAGCCGATGTACAATCATGGGACCGGTAGCTTCGGGATATTTTTTCTTCAAACGATGATAGACTGAATCTCTGTCCTCCGCTTTTCCCGGAACGGACAACATCCCTGCCGGTTTATTGACTACCAGTAACCATTCATCCTCAAACACGATTTCCAGTTCTTCCTCTTCATGAACAAGATTCAGCAGTGGATTTTCGTCTACCTCCAATCCTTGCAACATGTGTTGCAGAATCGGTTCGCACTTTCCTTTGCAGGAAGGATAATAATATCCGTGATGCCGGATTTCGTTTTTAGGAGAGTCGCCCCACCAGAATTCAGCCATAGCCAATGGCTTTAATTGATGAAGATACGCATATTGCAATAACTTAGGCAAAGCACATTCACCCGCACCGGCAGGAGGAACTTTCTGAACCGTTTGCTCGAAAATAGTATATAAGTCTTTCACCTCTCCATGGGCATTTAGCATCCGGAACTGCTCGAATAACTTTCTTTGTAAAGCTGCCGAACGTTCTTTTCGTTCGGTTTTCAGTCGTTCTATTTCAATATCGAAGTGCCTGACTTCCGTTTCGAGCTCTTCCAATCGTTTCTTCCATTCCTTTTCCAGTCGTTTGTATTCCGCTTTTTGGTATTGGCTTTCCCGAATCAGGGAGGCTTGTTCTTCTTCGGAAAGCTCGGGAGATGACTGGCGGCGAATCTCTCTCGCCTCCTTTGCCATTTTAAGCTCCGCTTTTGCTTGATTCAAAACAGCTTTAGCCTGTTCCGTTTCTATCTTCCATTTCTCTTTTGAACCGAGATAAGAACTACTGTTTTCCAATTCACGAATACGGATATTAATGGCAGAAATCTGTTCTTCTTCGATTTTGAAGAATCCCTCCGGTTGTAATAGGTCATAAACAGGAGGAACGAAATAAGGATGCAGATTCTTTCCGCCCAGATTGCCGGAGAAAGCTGCAAGATAACCAATCTGATTTTCTTCGTTGTTTGTTATTCCGTTGTCCGTTTGCACAATCAACACTCCAAACATCTTTCCGGAAGCCAACTCCTCTTGCCATTCTTTCCGGCTTGCGATATATGCTTTCACTTCTTCCGCAGCCAACACACACAATGGATGGGGTGTATAATGGAAAGGATAAGTGAATTTCTCCGGCAACGCAAGGTGAGAAACGGGTTTCTTGAAAAAATGTATCATCGGTTTATATATATGAATGAATGTGATTACCTTTGCAAAAGTAACGTAAATCCGCGAATTTTATTCTATATTTGTTTGAGAGTTTGAGTGAGATAACGTGGACGTTTGAATGAAATTGTATGGATAGGATAGAAGAAAAACAAAAATTTGCCTTTCTTGGCAACAGTCACATGGCTTTTTGGGCACTGGATATCTATTTCCCACAATGGGAATGTCTGAACTATGGTGCTCCCGGTGAAGGGCTGGCCTATGTGGAGTCTTTTGCGGTAGACACTTCCGATTGCCAGGTCGTCGTTCAGTTCGGAACCAATGATATTTATCAGTTGAACGATGAAAATATAGATGAATATGTAGAGCGTTATGTAAAAGCGGTTCTTGCCGTCCCTTCACTGAAAACATATCTTTTCTGTATTTTTCCGCGTAATGATTATGATGATTACAGTACGGCTGTGAATAAATTTATCCAGATACTTAATCGGAAGATACACGAAAAATTGCAGGGAACAGATATTGTCTATCTGGACGTATTCAATCGTTTATTGCAGGATGGCAGGCTGAATCCGGAGTTGACTCTCGACGATTTACATTTGAATGGTAAGGGGTACAGTATTCTGACAGAAGCACTGAAACAGGCTTCCAGTTTGTAAAACATACCTAAATACTTCATTCCTTGCTTTTATTTATAAATTTGGTGGCATATCAGTTTATTTTTCCTATTTTTGTCCCCAATTTAATAGTAAATAACCCCCATAAAAACGATAAGACTTATGGAAAAAGTAATTATCAATTCGTATGAAGAATTTGAAAAACTAGTAGGCCAACAGATAGGTGTTTCCGATTATGTGGAACTCTCGCAGGAACGTATTAATCTTTTTGCTGATGCAACGCTGGATCATCAATGGATTCATGTAGATACGGAACGTGCGAAAGTAGACAGCCCTTATCATAGCACGATTGCTCATGGCTACCTGACATTGTCTATGCTTCCTTATCTGTGGAATCAGATTATACAGGTAAATAACCTGAAGATGATGATTAACTACGGTATGGATAAGATGAAATTCGGTCAGGCTGTATTGTCAGGACAGAGCGTGCGTCTGGTGACTACTTTGCACTCACTGACCAATCTGCGTGGTGTGGCAAAAGCAGAAATTAAGTTTGCTATCGAAATAAAAGACCAACCGAAGAAGGCGCTGGAAGGAATTGCTGTATTCCTTTATTATTTCAATTAATGGCAAGCTGTTAAAGAAACAGATTTTATCCCCGGAAATGATCGAAATACGTCTCAAGAGTTAGATACAAAAACTTTTTGGGTGTGCTTCAGACGGATCGTTTCCGGGGATAATTTTATCCTTTTACTCCCATAAATCTGAACGGCTGTGCCGGTTGAAACTCTTTCGTTGCATTTCCATGATAAGTTTCACCGTTGGCGATAGACAATTTGAGTACCGGAGCTCCTTCCGACAAGTCTGTTTCCCGCAGATTTACCCAGAATGTATTAGGTGTCAGACTTGATTCGAAGAAGTAGAGCAGATTCTTACTATCCGATACCGTTCTCCATTGTGTGGTGGAAATTTCCGGAAATTCGGGAGTGGATATGCCATAAGGAACAGAAGTATTACGGATAACGCTGAATACACTTGCCACGGCTATCCTCACATCATCTGTTGGGGGCAGGGCATTGATATAAAAACTGGCTCTTGCAAAACGGTCGGACGGTCGGTTGGTTCCGGGCAGGAAGCTCAATCCTCCTATTGATTTCCAGTATTCGTTTAGTGCCAGTTGTTTGTTGTAGGTAGGGGAGTTGGTCATCACTTTGTACTCCTTGCTGTGGTAGACAGTCAGCTTTCCGCCCGTATATTCAAATATCGCACAATCACTTGTTGCATCGGAAATTGATAAATGCAAGGTTGCCAGGCGGGAACCATCCGGCATCATGTCCGATACCACTTGGAAAGTATTCTCATCGATGAAAGCGACGGCCTCTTCTACGTTGGCGAAGTTATCCAGCATATATTGTACCCATGCGGTAATGGCAAGTCCCGGTTTAGTTTGATCTCTGACCGGATACTCCGTTTCGGGCAGCCACAGCAGATTGGCAACCAGCCCTTTCTCATTCATTCCGTCCGTACTAGCAATCTCGAAAGCCGAAGTCACCACACTGCCATACTTGGAAGTCCATTTCAGGGAGTTGGCTCCCGTTTCTCCATTTCTTTCCATACCTTTGGGAAATACCCAAAGATTACTGTGCATTTCTGTTTTCCAATCCATAGACCGGCCGGTTGCCACCATTCCATTTTTTCCCGAATAAACGACTCTTGTACACATAATTTTAATTTCTAGTTAAAGGTTTATTATAAGCTGCTTTCACGAGGAATTCAACCGATGCGGATTCCTTTCGCAAAAGCATATTCTCAAAACAATAACGTTCCATTTATGTTTTAGATACATATCAGATATTAATAAAGTATCAAAAAACAGGTATTATGTCATTAAGCAATCTTCTTATCATATTTTCGTCATCGTTTATGGCACTGTTTCCGGTGATAAATCCTTTGGGAAATGGTTTTGTCGTTAATGGATTCTTTACAGACCTCGATCCTCAACAACGGAAAGCAGCTATTCAGAAACTGACACTCAATTTTATAATGATCGGTGTAGGGACATTGGTGATAGGGCATTTGTTTCTGTTGATTTTCGGTCTGGCTATTCCTGTTATTTCAGTTGGGAGGTGGAATACTGATTTGCAAGACGGCAATGGAGCTGTTGGGGGATTCGGGTTCGTCTGAGTAAATGAAGAAGCCAGCAAGAATGTAAGACGGTTTCAGATGGAAAAACATCGGCAGAAGATA
>ENA-OQCW01001283-OQCW01001283.1-human-gut-metagenome-genome-assembly--contig:-NODE-1283-length-10543-cov-2.723694_pt1 | contig 10543 bp, 8 predicted proteins | sample MGYA00242767_ERZ504593 | MGnify/ENA primary metagenome ERZ504593 (study PRJEB26092, sample SAMD00036307) | human gut metagenome | host: Homo sapiens | study: EMG produced TPA metagenomics assembly of... | reverse complement strand
TCCTATCTCCTTCGCTGTCGTAGGTGAACCCACGGGTATGCAACCCGCCGTAGCCGAGAAAGGGTTAATGGTACTGGATTGCACCGCTATCGGAAAGGCCGGACATGCCGCACGTAATGAGGGCATCAATGCCATCACTTTAGCGATGAAGGATATAGAATGGTTCAGCACCTATCAATTCCCGGAGAAAAGCGACTTCCTCGGACCGGTGAAAATGACTGTCACCATCATCCATGCCGGTACGCAACACAATGTCGTTCCCGATAAATGCGAATTCACAGTAGATATTCGCACCAACGAATTTTATACGAACGAACAGTTATTCGAGCTAATCAAGGAAAAGGTTCATTGTGAGATCAAGGCCCGCAGCTTCCGCCTTAGCTCCACCCGCACGGATCTGGATCATCCTTTTGTGCGACGGGGCGATCTTGATGGGAAAATAGCCTTTCGGCTCTCCACGCTTAGCGACCAAGCCTTGATGCGTTTCCCCTCCGTAAAGATAGGGCCGGGAAACTCGGCACGTTCCCATTCCGCGGACGAATACATCAAGGGACCGGAGATCCGGGAAGCGATCGATACCTATGTAAGGTTACTGAATGGATTACAACTATAGCTTATGTTAAAAAAGATACTGGGGACAATAGGCTCGCGTTATCTGATAGCCTTCCTTAACCTAGCGCTGATCTTCATCAACGCAAAGGTACTGGGAATCGAGGGCGTGGGGATGATCGGGTTGATCGTGGCCTCGGTAAATATAGCGGTAATCGTCAACGGGATTTTATGCGGGAATACGATTGTCTATTTCATGAACCGTTACTCCATGCGGACAATTTTCCTTCCCGCATATCTGTGGACACCTATCGGCTCTTCCCTAGCTTGCGGCTTCATGTATCTTACCGGGCTTTTACCCACCGGCTATCGGCTGGATATCTTCTTGTTGGCGATCTTGAGCTCTACGGTAAACGCCAATGCCCGCTTCTTGTTGGGTAAAGACAATATCAAAGGGTTTAATCTCACGTTTATATTGCAAGGAGGACTGCTATTTTTCGTCTTACTCTATTTCTATTATATATTGAAGCGCCCGGACGTACGGTCGTATGTCTGGGGATTATATGTCACGAACGGCATAGCCTTTATTGCCAGCCTATCGATGCTTGTTCCTTATTTCTTAAAGGAGACATCCCGGTCTTCCGGCAAATCACTCTACGGTCTATTAAAAGAAATGTTTGCCTACGGCCTGTGGGCCGGTGCGGACGGGTTGGCGGAAACCTGTACTACCCGACTCAATTATTTCTTGATACAACGTTTCGCCGGGTTGGGAAGCGTAGGCTTGCTAGATGCTGGGACCAAGATCTCCGAGAGTGTATGGAATATTAGTCGCAGCGTAAGTTTCATCGAATACAGTAGCGTGGCCAAGACCTCAGAGGCAACGGAACAAAAACGTATTACCTTACAGCTTTTCAAATTGACCTTTTGCGCTTTAGCCCTCGTGATGGGATGTATCCTATTGGTACCGGAATGGATATATACGGATTATCTTTTCAGCGCCGAGTTCAAAGGCATACGTAAAGTGATAGGCGGATTATCGATCGGAATCGTAGCGTTAGGCTGCAACAGCATCATCAGCCATTATTTCATCGGCAGCGGAAAGATCCGGTACAGTACGGCAAGCTCGTGCGTAGGGCTTATTGCCTTATTAATCTCCGGCTTTTTACTCATCCCGTCTTACGGGGTCGTAGGTTCCGCTATCACGACCAGTATCGCCTTTACCTCTATGCTGGTTTTCTCATTGACGGTCTTCTCCCGGCAAACACTTACACGCTGGAATGAGTTCCTTCCGAACAAAAAAGACTTCCAAGCTTGCAGAATTCATATACAAAAAATCCTTGTAATTCTATCACGAATTTTATCGATAACGCCATCAAGTTCACGGAAAAGGGGACAATTACGCTTGAAATGATTTCGTGCAAGATACAGGTCTCGGGTTATCAAAACATGGACTGTACCTTATAAACAAACTCCATCCAAACCCAATAACGGATCGCTTTTCCTAAGAACATGGAGATCGCCACGACCCATATATTAGCCCGCAAGAAACCTAGAGCGACAGCGATAAAATCACCGATACCGGGAAGAAAAACAAAGAAGCCCATCCAAGAGCCTTTTCCCTTGATCCAATCCTGCACCTTCTGTAGTTTTACCGGATCGAGTTTGAGGTATTTCTCGATCCACTCTACCTTTCCCAGCATCCCCAGCCAATAGCAGCTCATTCCACCTAAGAAATTACCAAGCGTAGCAGCGATCATGCAAGGCCAATATGCCGAACCCGCCAATAATACACCCGTCAATACGACCTCGCTGCTAAACGGTAAGATCGTGGCCGCTAAGAAAGAGGCGATAAACACCCCGATATACCCGTAGGCTATAAGAAATTCCATATACGTATCATTAATAATGCGATAAACATAACTACCGAGAAATGGAACAGCCAAAAGATATATTTCCCCCGGTTCACCGTAAAAAAATGGGCGATCAAGATAGACGCCGGTACACAGGCCATTTCCAGAAATTCCTCGGACGACTGCTCATAGATAAAGAACAATCCAAACGACCAAATGGCCATGACAATCAGAAAAGAAAGAAACTGACGAGTACGCAAATTATCCTCATACTCATGTGTAACGATGTTTAATGAGGCAATGATCGTTAATCCCGCCACTAAAACAATCTGTATCCAATCTATAATTCCCGTCCCTAGTACCGCAAGGAAACGGATCTTGAATAAGGAGGTGAAAGGTATGGTAAATGCCGTGAAATCCCATTCCCAGACACACCATCCGAAAACAAACCAATAAACCGTCAAGATTCCGAACAAGGAAGCGACAAAGGTCCGGATATTCAATGTCCTGAAATTATACATCCCCAGCCAAAACAGCGGCAAGAACCAAAGGATGTGTATCCACAACAGACTTCCGATACTGATAATCAAGGATGCGTTATAAGCCTTATCCGTAGCGTCCGGGTCATGATAAGAGGTAAATAACTGATAAAGGGCCAATATCAAACAAAACACCCCGACAGATGTTGATTTCAAGGGAAAGAAATCCGGGTTTGTACTTGTCAACAAGGCATAGAAGAGAAAGGGAAGCAATGTCTTCTCACGAATCAACATCAACGCATAGTTTACCCGATGCACCAGAAACGCACCACCGGCCATCAGCAAAAACCGATCAAATAGGTAAACAACTTTCCCGGAAAAACCAGACAAAGGGCATTCCATAAAGGAGGAGCCGTCACCTCTCCATACACGGGATAACCTACCGAATCCACATACCCCACGCATCCAACAAAAATACAAAGCGCAAAGCATGTACAAATGGGTCATGAGGTGTCGCTATAGTATATCTACGTCCGTAATATGAAGTTGTTCCTCTTGCCATATACCTTATTCTTTCATATTCACATCCTAAAGGAATGAAATAAGTAGCAAAGGTATGAAAATATAACAAGTAAACTGCATCGGCCAACAAAGTTTACTAACCTTGTCATTTCAATTAACTGATTTGGCCGATGCAGCTAACAGACTTGGTCAATGCAGCCAACTGCAAATTAGCTATGTCTTTTTACCATATCACTTAAATATTATATTTACATTTGAAAAATATTCTCACAGAGCGTTGCATTGTTCAAAAAGAAACGTATATTTGTGTTGTCTGGCTAAAGAGCGGTCAGAAAAATAAAAAGAAAGCGTTTTTTGCTTTATCCTTGGTTCGAAGTCTGGAAAATTTCAAGCAAGGAGGATGAAGACAATGTAGCGCTCATTCTGTTAGTGCATGTACACGGCAAGCATTCGCTATGCCAATACATAACTTTACAGCGTGGGAATATTGTTTACTTATTCATCCTTGCAAGGTATTTCCAGACACCCGAATCAGATGAATAGAAAACAAGTCTCACGCTTACTTTGTTTTAAACCTAAAAATTTATATTACCCATAGGAGACAGAGGGAACTTTATTCAGGAAAGGACTTATGGGTACACAACGTCGGTGTTATGAGATCCAAGCCAACGTATCCCACTTGTAATTCAGGATCAAGAGGTACTCCCTCTAACAATTCATGTAAACAATTGCTCAAAGCCCTCACGGCTACTTTGTTAACGTTAAGAATAAGCCCTTAAACGTATGTTAAATTGATATTTATGAGCAAGATTTAATATAGAGAAAACCATATAAAAGCGCTTAGATTCAAAATCTTTCTTACTATGCAACTCTAATGTAATCTACTTGTCACATGAATAGTCGTACTTTGTAATAGCTAAAATTAAAACGATTTATGAAAAATTGCAAACATGTAGTCCCTATTCTGGGAGCCATTTTGCTTGATGGCATCTTTATCCTTTATGCCAAAGGAAGCTTTGGGCAGAGTCTTCATTAGCACCTATCAGCCAGCAACAAGGCAGTTATCAGTTAACCGGTACCATCCTCGATGGAATGGGTGAACCTGTAATTGGAGCCAATGTATTGGTAAAAGGAACAACGAATGGAGTAGTAACAGACTTAAATGGGAAGTTCAGTTTACAAGTAAAGCCAAACGACATTCTACAAATCAGTTATATCGGTTATAATTCACAAGAAGTGGCAGTCAAAGGCCAACATACACTTAATATTACCCTGAAAGAAGATGTGGAATCTTTAGATGAGGTAGTGGTAGTTGGTTATGGGACAATGAAGAAGAAAGACCTAACCGGCTCTGTGAGTAGCGTGAAGGCAGATGAGCTGACAGCCTTTACCGTAGCCAACCCAGTACAGGCTTTACAAGGAAGAGTTCCCGGCGTAGTACTCTCCCAAAATACAGGTGATCCTTCCGGAGACTATTCTATTAGGATACGTGGAGTAAACTCTATCAAAGGTGACAACTCACCCCTATACATTATCGATGGTATTCCTGCCAGCACAGCCTCTATCAATACCTATGATATTGAATCTATGGAAATTTTGAAAGACGCATCCGCTACTGCCATCTATGGTTCACGTGGTGCTAATGGTGTCGTGATGATCACGACCAAGAAAGGGAAAAGTGGAAAAGCGAAAGTCTCATACGATTTTGAATATGGATTCCAAAAGCAAATCAAGAAACTGGATTTGATGGATGCCCAAGAGTGGGCCCGTTTTTATAACGAATACCTTGTAAACGCAGAGATACTGGAAACCGCTCCCTTTAGTGAAGCTGACATAACCGCCATGGGGAAAGGTATGGACTGGCAAAAAGAGTTCTTTCAAAATGCTCCCATTATGAATCATAACATCAATGTATCTGGAGGTACCGATGACCTAAAATATTTTGTCAGTGGCTCTGCCATGACTAAAGATGGTTTGATCCCGAACAGTTATTATAACAAGTACAATTTGCGTAGTAGTTTGGATATGACTATGAGCAAGATGATAACCGCTTCCGTCAGTATGGGCTATAGTATGATTAACCAGATGAACCAGTCTGATGGAGGTGGTAATGGCGGTTCATCTATGATTGGTGCTGCTTACTCCGCCTCACCAAACTTTTATCCTTATGATGAGAATGGAGATTATAAAGATCTACGCTCTTGGTACAGCTGGTCTAGCCATGAGATCAAGAACCCCTTTATGTATGGCTTATGAGTCCACTTATAAAACCGTGACAAATCTGACCAACATCAACGCCGCCTTGAACTTCAATCCGATTAAAGGCTTAAGCATACGGACCAGTTTTCGGATTGGAAGGATCTGATGCCCGCTACGATAGGTTACACCACCAAAAAGTATATTTACAAAAATAATACTGCCGATGTCAACCACAAGCGTAGTACGAACATCATTAACGAAGATATCGTGACCTACGATTTTCGTTAAACAACATCCACAGTTTTAACGTAATGGGCGGCTTTACTTACCAACAAAATGTTTACAAATCGATCGCAGCCTCAGGCAACACTTTCTTGAGTGACGTTCAAGAAACGAACAACCTGTCATCAGCAGGAACAGCCAACACACCAAGTACAAACTACAGCAAATGGGTCTTGATGTCTTATCTTGGGCGTATCAACTATAGTTTATTAGGACGTTACCTCGTAACAGCCAGTTTCCGTGCTGATGGATCAAGCCGCTATTCGGAAGGATCAAGATGGGGATATTTCCCTTCTGGTGCTGTGGCATGGCGTGTGTCTGAAGAGCCTTTCATGAAAGAATTTGAAAGTATTTCAAACATGAAGTTGCGTGTTGGCTATGGAAAGACAGGCTCAACAGCTATTGATCCCTACATGACACAAAATCTACTAACCACAGGCAAGACTGCTACTGGAAGCGAGAACGTACCTTACTACTCACCCAGCAGTACCTATCCAGAAGATCTGAAATGGGAGACGACCTCGCAATGGGATGCCGGCGTGGATTTGGGATTCTTTAAACAACGTCTACGTATTACCGCAGACTACTATTATAAGAAAACCACGGATCTACTGAATACAGTATCACTTCCTTCATCATCCGGTTACAAGTCCACCGTACGTAACATCGGTAGTATAAGCAATCAAGGCGTCGAATTATTGATCGAGGGTGATGTGGTACAAAACAAGGACTTTGGCTTAACCTTACAGTTCAATATAGCTCATAATAAGAATCGCGTCGAAGAATTAGCTGATGGTAAAGATATCCTTGGCACAACTTATAGCAACTATGGATCTGGTTCCATCACAATTATCCGTGAAGGTGAGCCATTAGGAGCTTTCTATGTCTACAAAGACACTGGTTTAGACGAGAACGGTTCTTTATCTTATGAGGATATGAACGGAGATGGCCAGTACACCGATACGGAAGACCGTTACATCGCAGGTTCTCCTTTCCCTGATTTTACATATGGTTTGAACTGTGGTATCCGCTATAAGAACTGGGACTTCAACTTCTTTTTACAAGGCAGTCAAGGTAACGACGTGTTTAACTTGAGTGAGATGCGAAACTACAGCTATGGCCAAGGCATGAATATTGAGCGTAAAGTATACTACGAGAGTTGGCGAGAAGGTCAAGACAACAGTCATGCTGCCTATCCCAAGATCAATGCCGTTGGTTCACTGAAATACTCTGACCGCTTTATCGAGAATGGTTCCTATCTGCGTCTAAAAAACATCAGTTTAGCTTACAATCTGCCATGTGACAAGTGGGCTACCAAAAATTGGCTAAACGGTATTCGTATCTTCGTTAGCGCACAGAACTGGTTGACATTAACGAAGTATAAAGGTGTAGATCCTGAAGTTAGCTCAAAAGGCAGCGACGTGAATGCAGGTATAGACCATTTGACTTATCCAAACAGTAAAACCCTTTCCATGGGTGTGAGTGTTAAATTTTAAAATAAGCGAAAACAATGAGACATCTAATAATAATAAGCGCAATGGCCGGAGTTACTCTACTAACAGCTTGTGACAACGCCTTAAATGAGACCGATTATACTTATTCGATCTCAAGCGAGACATTTTATAATACTGTAGAAGAAGCAAATGCTGCGGTATTAGCACCGTTAGACGCAATGCGGTCAGCCTATAATTCAAACTTCTTCGCCACATTAGAGATCAATACAGAATATTGTTATCCAAAAGGAGTTTATCAAACATACAAACAATACAATGGCTTTGTGAACGCAACACATATGAACCGGAGTGATTCAAACTGGCAGAGCCTCTATAAGGCTATTATGTTCTGTAACACCGCTATCGAGCGGATACCTAACGCTACAAAGATGACCGAAGAGGAAAAGTTGGCCTATCTGGGAGAGTTACGCTTTTTACGAGGCTTCAACTACTTTAATCTCGTGAAATACTGGGGTGGTGTACCTTTGAAAACAGATAAAAATATCACAGAGTGGAATATTCCCAAGAGTAGCAAAGAAGAAGTATACAACTTCATAATCGAAGATTTAAAATATGCTTTAGATAATTGTCCTGACAAAAAACGTTATTTGGCTACTCCAGATAAAAATACCGTACGGGTCTGCCTAGCAGATGTATATATGCATACAGGAGATTACATCGAGGCAAAAAAGCTAAGTGGAGAAGTGGTGAACAGTGGTACATACCAATTAGTACAAGTTGCGGAACCACGTGACTTTGACAAGGTATTTGGCGCAGACTTGACCACCTCTACAGAGGAGATATTCTACATCAAGACTTCACGTATTGATGGTAAGACATGGGACTACCTATCCTATACCTCACATCCAAAGTATGAGTTCGTTCCCGGTAAAACCATGTTAAATGGTAACGGCTATTACACGCACTATACAGACCTGCGTAACCATATCATCAAGAGCTGGGACACGAATGACCTACGTTACGGTATGAACATAGGTTTTTATGTATTCGGCAAAGACGCTTACGGTGAATATACTTGTCTACTCACAAAATATACGGATCCGAACGCACAAGGTAATGGCGCAAATGTATCTATTCCTTTGATCCGCTATACAGATGCTATGCTGATCTACAGTGAGGCTTGTGCCCGTGTTGCCAATACCCCAACTATGGAATCCATTGAAATGTTAAACCAATTGCGCCGACGTGCCTATGGCAAAGATCCTAAAGTACCTAATGCTGAACTGGACTATAAGTTGAGTGATTACGCCAGTATGACCGCTTATATGGATTTACTATTAAAAGAAGAGACTTATGAACACTTCAATGAGGCAAAGCACTGGGACTTCATAGTCCGTCAAGGTCGTGCTCAAGAACTGGTAGGTAAGTACTTTAATGTGGAGACCGGTGAATATACACAGATTCAAGAACGTCATTATTTATGGAAAATACCAGACAGCGAATTCAATTATAACAAAGCAATGGATCAAGTTAAAGATCAGAATCCGGGTTATACCAGCTCCAATTAAAAAAGAAAAAGATAAATTTGTAACAAACCAGTCCCGGGTTACTTACGCCCGGGACAAAACAAATCAGATATATTATGAACAGAAACAAATTTTTAAAGACATTATCCGCAGTCTGCATCTCCACTCTCTTAATCTCTTGCGGACAAAAAAAGAACAGAAACCATTACGTCTACTCTACTGGAATATACAAAACGGTATGTGGTGTGGACAAGATGATAATTACGAGAAATTCACGACTTGGGTAAAACAACAAGATCCTGATATTTGCGTATGGTGTGAGGCTCAAAGCATCTATAAAAATGGTACCGCGGATCCTTTGGATTCCCAAGAACGTTTTCTGGTAGATAATTGGGGAGTATTAGCCAAACGGTACGGACACCCTTACTGGTACATAGGCGGACATCGGGATAATTACCCGCAGGTCATCACCTCTAAGTATCCGATCGAAAATATAAAAAAAATAATAGGTGAGGAGCCAAACCAAGTAGTAACCCACGGTGCCGGTTGGGCAAAGATCATTGTAGACGAAAAGGTTTTAAATATAGTAACACTACACACATGGCCACAACAATGGGCTTTTCGCACTGAAGACCAAGAAGCAAGTAAAGCTGAAAACGGTGGTGATAAATACCGTCGCATGGAAATAGAGTATATTTGTAAGCACACCATTGGTACTAGCACGAATGCTACCAACGAATATTGGATGATGATGGGTGACTTCAACAGCCGCAATCGCACAGACAACGCCATCTATCGATATCCGGAAGATAGTCCTAAGTTTTTGACGCAAGACTATATCGCTCAAGAAACACCTTATGTAGATGTCATCGCTAAGAAGTATCCAAATGAATTTAAGACAACAACCGGTAAAGAAGCCCGCATTGATTACGTATATTGTACACAGCCTTTGTTTGACATAATCCAGTATGCAGACGTAATTACAGATGAGTACACGAAGCCTGTACGTGACCCGAAAGAGCTATCTAATTTCTGGTGGCCATCCGATCATCGTCCGATTATTATTGATTTTGATCTGAGTAAATTAAAATAATACTATCAATAATCTTACCCAAGCTTACAAACTTCAATGTAAACTTGGGTAAGTATAAGCTACTTATTTAACGATCTGATACGAACCCGCACGATACTCGTGAGCTTGGCTTTCGCCCGGAAGTGTCACGAGAGCGACCGCTCCTTCGGGAATGGTGAAATCCCAAATCCACTGGTCTCCCTCATACTTCCAAGAGCTCTTGATAATCCCTGCCGCCGAATTGTACTCCGCGTTTACGAACTCCAGACGCTTATCGGGAATCGGCTTCATGATAATGCGCTTGAATCCTGGCTCCGACGTATCCGCAGAGATACCAGCCATGGTCTCCCACATCCATTCACATACACATCCATAGGCATAGTGATTAAAGCTGTTCATGCCTTGCGGTCCCATGCCTTTATCAAGCATATAGCTATTCCAACGCTCCCAAATCGTTGTCGCCCCATTATCTACCGAATACAGCCAACTCGGATTCTTGCGCTGGAAAAGAAGCTCGTAAGCGATATCGCTCATTCCATTCTCCGTAAGCGTAGGCATCAGGATAGAAGTACCCAAGAAACCTGTCTGAAGGCAATTGCCATGCTCGGCG
>ENA-OQCW01001280-OQCW01001280.1-human-gut-metagenome-genome-assembly--contig:-NODE-1280-length-10549-cov-1.950010_pt1 | contig 10549 bp, 16 predicted proteins | sample MGYA00242767_ERZ504593 | MGnify/ENA primary metagenome ERZ504593 (study PRJEB26092, sample SAMD00036307) | human gut metagenome | host: Homo sapiens | study: EMG produced TPA metagenomics assembly of... | reverse complement strand
GATATGTTTCCATATTTTCCAGCATATCCAGTGTCCATACAGAGCTGTCCACCTGAGCGGTCGTATAGATTCCTCTCTCGATCATTTCAAAACCGAAGATATCTTTTGCATGGCGTTTTCTTTGCACTGTTGATCATTTCTTCCGCCAATGACTGGGGATAAACGTACACCGCTGCTGGTTGCCATTACAACATCACCGGGAAGGCATACCCCTCTTCCGATCCGGCAGGGTCCATTATAGTCCACCATCTGTGTCTCCCTGATCGGCGTTGGGTCCACACCCCGGTAGCAGACCTGGGTATCAATCTTTTTCATCTGCTCAATATCGCGTACGCCGCCCCATATTACCGCCCCGCCTGTTTTCGTCTGAGATGCAATAGCAGTTGTCAGGTTTCCTCCCACAAAAGTGCCATTGAACACTTTATCGTACATATCTACCACCATAACATCCCCCTCTGCCAGATTATCCACCACCCACTGATTGCATAGACCGTTCCAGTTCCTTGTTTCTCCTTCCTCCCTGACTACGGAGAATAAATCCGGGCGTATGGGCATAAAGGTGCAGGTCACAGCACGCCCCACCAGCTTTTTATTTTCATGAAGCCGTTTGAATTCTCCCTCAAACTGAAAGTGGTAACCCTTGATATATAACGGCAGCCATATCTCTTCCAGTGTCATTTCCCTCAGCTCATTCAGGCAGGTATCCGGCACCCTTGGCCTTCCGTCCTCAAACCTATCTCCTTTCCATTCTCTGGTCAGGTTTATAATTTCATCTCTGTTATTTAGATTCACGTTTCACTCTCCTAGTTGTTTGGTTTCTGTACGTCTATATTACCCCCGGCGATTCCCAGTAGGCCCGGGGTGCATGTTCCCATTCAGGCATCCCCAGCGCCATGGGGTTATAGACGATTTCCCCGGCTCTTATTGTCATAATGCACTCCAGTTTTCTGTTCCCCGCATGGATGCGTGTCCCGCGTCTGCAAATCCAAAATTGCCATCCCTGATGTCAAGCAGCGCGATATCTGCTTCTCGACCGATTTTCAGGTCTCCCAGTTCCCGGTGTCCAATGATCTCTGCAGGCCGTTTTGTTGTACGGTAAATAACTTCTTCTATGGGCATACCCATATTCAGGTATTTTGACATGATGTGAAGCAGATCGATCACAGGACCGTTCACATTGTCCAGATACAGATCTGTGGATATGGTATCCGGATAAAAGCCCTGTTTCAGAGCTGGCACCGCATTGCGGAACCAAAAGCTTCCCGCACCATGTCCAAGATCAAAATCACGCCTCTATCCCTTGCCCGAAACATAAATTCCTGCACGTTTCTGTTTTCATCCAGAATCGGGGAACTGCTGGGCATATACATGTGTGTGAATGTCCCCCGGTCTTAACTTTTTCAGTATCAGATCAGGATACGTCCGCCACGGAAGATTTAGGCTGGAAATCCGCCATCACCGGCTTCCCGCACAGTTCTCCGGCTTTTACCGCCTGTTCCACGGACTCCCAGGCAGGATGTCTGCTGTCCACAGGCCTCCCCACCCAGTAATGGGCTGTTTTAATACCTGCCACACAGTCATACGTTCCGGCTATGGCAGCTGCAATTTCCGGCTGAAATTCCTGTATGTCCTGTTCGGACTCCAAATTGACCATTCCGCCGGACGCAATATTGACAAAAGCAAATATCTTTAATTTGGAACGATCGATCACGCTTTCCTTAAACTGTAAGAAATCGCGGCCTCCGCATGTACCTGCATCCACACAGGCCGTCACTCCGGACCGGAACATATGGGCCTCCCCCTGTATCGTAGGAAGTCCGTCCTCCTCAAATGGAAATCTGGGATAAATATGACAGTGCATATCAACCAGTCCCGGTGTCAGCAGATACCCGCTGACATCTAAAACTTTTTCCCCTTCCTCTGCCGGAATTTCTTTTTCCAGACCGCTGATCTTACCATCTTTTACGGCAACATCAAACGCACCATCCATATTTCGGGATGGGTCCAGCACTCTTGCTCCTTTTAAGATCAAATCGTATTTTTTCATATGCAGGCCTCTTCTTATTCCCTGTACTATTGTCAATCGGCAACTTTTACGATCACCTCTACCTCTACGGGTATGTTGCCGTTTGGCAGGTTTCTGGTTCCCATTACCGTTCTGGCGTGATATCCCCGTTCTTCCAGAACCTCCGCCATAGTATCCGAAAATCCATCCATCACTTTATCAACTTCGTAAACTTCTCACCACAATTAACAAGGGCAAAGGCTTTTTACAAGACCGCTCTATCTTATCCAGAGGTCCCCCAGTGTATCTTTCAGGGCGCCTAAGATAATAACTGCGCATTCCCTTGGCTGCCTGATAACCCTGTTCAAATGTTAATTTTCTTCACCAACACGGCCTCTGAAAACGCGCTTTCCCCGTAATTTGGTCCTCCGGTCCATGCCCGGATATATAAATCATATTTCCCACCCGGCGCAGAAGTACGATCCCCCTTTTTTTCTTATAGACAGGTTCCAACTCCGCCCCATTTTCCACAATTCTATTAATATGATCCAATATCAGTACCTCCTGTTTCCTGCAACGCTTATTTTCTGATCTTTACAATAGCTTCCACTACTACAGGCACATTCTGCGGCAGAGCATAAGCGCCCATTGCAGAGCGGGCATGCTGCCCCCTTCTGCCAAACACCTCAACCATAAGGTCGGAGAAACCGTTCATAACTGCCGGCTGGGCAGAAAAGTCTCCGGCACTGTTTACCAGCCCCAGTGCTTTTACGAAATAATCCACCCGGTCCAGCTCCCCTATGTAGTCCTTGATGGTTGCCAGCATATTCAAACCGCAGAGACGGGACGCCTGGTATGCAGTGTCTGTATCCAGTTCCTCCCCCACTTTCCCCTGATATGCCGGTTCTCCTTTTTCATCCAGGGGAAGATGCGCTGATAGATAGAGCATATCTTCGACCAGTACTGCATCAACAGCACCCTGTCCCTTTCTGTCTCTCACCGGCAGAGTAATTCCCAGGTTCTCGATTCTTTTTCCTGTTTCACTCATTTTTTTCTCTCCTTTTCCAATATTGTTATCCTTTGACTGCTCCGCTTGCCAGTCCCTCCACAAACTGCTTCTGCACCAGTATAAATGCCAATATGATAGGTATGGTTATAATCGCAGCCGCAGCCATGGTATCTCCCCAGTTCACTTTAAAGAAAGATGAAAACTCATTAAGTGCAATGGGTACTGTCATGCTGTTCTGACTCCTGGTCAGCACATTTGCCAGTGCGAATTCGTTCCATGACGAAATAAACGCGTAGATGCCTGTTGCAGTCAAAGATGGTTTCATAAGCGGCAGTATCACATAAAATATAGTTTTCATAGTAGAGCATCCGTCAATCACAGCTGCTTCCTCAATCTCATTTTGGTATTCCCTTAAAATATCCCTTTGTCATCCAGGTCACCAGCGGTAGGCTGATAACAAGATGCGCCGCGGCAAGTCCGAATTTTGTATCCACAAGTCCGGCAGTGTTTTCCATGTAATACATGGGAATCATCAAGACAGTCAGCGGCAGCATCTGGCTTATAAGCATGAACAGGGATAAGAACTTACTTCCCCTAAACTTAAATCTGGCGAACGCATATCCTGCACTTCCTCCCAGAAGAAGTGCTATGAGGGATGTCATCAGGCCAACCAACAGACTGTTTGAAAAAGCCCTGGGTATGGAGCTCTCTGTCAATACATGGATATAACTTGCAATAGTCGGATCCACCGGAATCCATCTGGGGGGTTTGGCAAATATCTCTCCGCTTGGTTTGATGGAAGTACTGATCACCCATCCCAGAGGGAGGACTGTGATCAGTACGGCACAAATAAGAATAAAGTATGTCACGATTTTTTAAGACTGCAGAATTTCCCTTTTTCTTCTTTTTCATACCTAATCCTCCTTCACCACAAACTTCACATAAAGAACCGCAAATACCATGGTCACCAATAATTGCATAACTGCACTTGCCGATGCCGCATTCAGATTCAGCACTTTAAACTGGTTATATACCAGGAGTGAAAGTGTAGTGGTATTCTGGGAACCATTGGTCATGATCCAAATAAGTGAAAATTCATTAATGGCCCACACAAGCAGCATTAATATGCAGATAAAACTGATATCTTTTAGCAGCGGCATAGTGATGTAACATAATTTCTGATACCAGTTGGCTCCATCCAGATCAGCACTCTCATATAAATCAGCAGGCAGCTGCTGAAGCCCTGCTGTCATCATAAGCATGACATATGGGGAGCAGGCCCATATCTGTACCACTATAATGGCTGCCAGTGCAAACTTTGGACTTGTGAGCCACGGTATGGGTCCTGTATGATCCCCGTCTGCATAAGCATCTCATTGACCATACCGCCGTCTGTGGTAAACAGCCATTTCCAAGCCGTTGCCTTCACTACTCCCGGTATGATCCATGCAATAAAATCGCACTTCTCCAAAATCCTTTTGCCTATCAGCCCTTTCGGTTTATTGAGCATTGCGTAAAAGTCCCCAGTATAAAAGAAACAGATACTGTTCCCACTGTCCACTTTAATGTATTCCCGATCGTCTTTTGTGAACATGGGATTCTTGAACAGTCTGGTATAATTGGCAAACCCGGCGAAGCCGCCTCCGCACATGGCATTATCGCTGAAACTCATAACAATAACATAGCACAGAGGATAGACGATCAGCAGGGCTGTCACCAGCACTCCGGGAAGGATGAAAGGAATTGCTTTCTTTTCGTCTTTTGTCAAAATCATTTTTTTCATATATGTCTGTCCTTTCTCCCCTTTAGAAAAAATTTCATATTACATACCAATCATGGCATTGATATCTTTTGCCATTTTGCTGCAGGCCTCTTTTGGTGTGATATCACCGGAAACCGCGCTCTGTAAATAGGAATAGATAACGGGCTCCACCTCGCTCCAGCATGTATAAGCCGGTTCAGGTTTTGAATTGTTCAGCTGTTCAATGAATGGTTTAATTCTTCTGTCGCAAACTTTTCATATTCCATAGCTGTTTTACTGGCCGGGAAAGAGTCTGTCAGACGTGCCTGATTCTCGGGTTTGGTTATATACGCCATGAATTTTTGCCGCCTCTTCCTTGTGTTCACTGTTTTTGTGCCATTGCCACACACCAGCCATTTGCTGTTGTGCAGGCCATTCCTCCATCTCCGGGAAATCACTGCTGTTTTCCATTTCAAGTCCGGATAGTCTGTCTTCAGGGAATCACATCAAAGGGCCCCTGTCAGATTGAATGCCAGCTGCTCTGTGCCGAACATTTCACGCATCTTCGTATTATCGATCTCTAGAAGAACTCTGGGATGCATAACCCTCTTTTATGGTATCCACAATGTTCTCCAGTGCAGTTACGGCCTCATCACTGTCCAATAAACCACTTTGTCTCATCATCATTCAGGACCTCTCCCCCGTATGTATAGAGCTGCTGTACAAATCTGGTAACTGCATTGGCCTTGATTGCCGAGAGGCCATGCAAAAGCTATTTTTGCCCTTCATCTGACAGCTTACCGCTCATTTCAAGCATCTCATCCCAGGTCTTGGGAAATTCATTGTAACCAGCCTCTTTCAGCATGGTCTCGTTATAATAAATTCCGGAACCGTCATAGCGGAAAGGCACCCCATAAGCCTGCCCGTCCACAGAGGTGATATCCAGCGCGGGAGCCAGGATATCATCAAAGTCCACTCCTGCTTTTGTTCCAAGTTCTGTCAGAGGTTCCAACAGCCCTTTGTCTGCAAAGGGTTTTACGTCTGTCAAAAGGATAGTGAATAACTCAGGTGCACCCTTAGCGCTGATCGCCGTTGTTATTTTATCCTTGTAAGTATCCCAGTCAGTAACTACCAGCTCCACTTTGATATTTGGATTGTCCTTCTCAAACTCCTCTGCCATCTCCCGGCTCTCGGGTTCGTCCCAGTTGGGTGTCCACCACTGTATTGTCACAGCCTCACCAGAATCCACAGCCTTTTTGTCTCCTGTGGCTGCATTTCCCTGTTCCGCCGGACCCGAACCACATCCTGTCACTCCTCCCATACAGATAGCTGCTGCAAGTAAAATCCCCAGACCTTTCGGCAACAATGTTTTTTTCCTCATGATTCTTCTCCTTTAAATAAAATTTTTCAGCAGTGTATATAAATTCATAAAACACCTGGGCACATGGTACGGCCCCTTTAGCTCAAACCCTTTGGCGTCCATATAAATGCTGTTATCACGATGGAGAACCGCATACCATTCCCCATATTTTCTGTCCCTGAAATACTTCTCCACATAATCGAACTCTTTCATAAAATATTGAAAATGACGTTCATTTTCATTGTACAGTGCGCTCATTGCAAGAGCATAAAGCCCTTCTGCCTGTACCCACCAGATCTTATCGTCCCACCGCACTGGATTTCCTGCATAATCATTCTCTTCAAAAGGCTTCTCCGGATAGTGTTCAAGAGCATCCACATTCTGGTAAAATCCTCCAAACTCCCGGTCATAGCAGTTGTCTATTACCCAATCCAGCACCACTCCTGCTCTCTCCAGAATTGATCTCTCCCCCAGCTCCAGACCTGCTGTCATGGAGAACCAGAGGGATTCCATCGCATGTCCTGCATCGATCACCCTTCCAGGCCCCTCCGGAAGAGGTTCTCCCGGAATGCTGATGTATTCAAAAGGCTTGTTATACCGGTCACTGGCAAATTCATAGAGTGATTTATGTACGCACTCCTCCAGTACGCTTCTGTAGGTATCTCCATATAATTTACGGCTTTCCAGAGCTACGATGAGAGTCATGAAATTCACTGCGTGTTTCTGGAATCCCTGTGGTATTCCTTCCCGACTTAATACTTCCTGTCTTTTTACATTTTCAAAGAGAATCTCTGTCAGCCTTTTTCGCAATCTCGGCCTCTCTCTGCCATTTCTCTCCCCGCCGTTTTAATGCCAGAATATACGCATACAGTCCCTTTACCATAAATGGTCTGTAAAGATGGAAACAGGACCTTTCAGTACATTTCCTTTGGCATCCATCATCTGGCAGAACCTTCCGTCCGAGGTACAGAATCCTGTATCTAACGCTTTCCTACCCGCCTCTGCAATAGAAAACCATTCCTCCTTTGCCTCCATCTCATTATAAAGAGCGGCAAAAGTATGCATTGTCCTTCCCACAAACCAGCCAGGGCGGATGTCCTTTGTTTTTCTCCCCTCTCTGTCATAGCAGATGGTGTAACCGAATCCGCCTTCCTCTCTTACTCTCTTTTCCCAAAAAGGAATTATCTCCCCAAAAAGCTCCTGTTCAATAACATGCAGACATTTTTTCAGTTCCTCTTCATGGTTCCTTATAAATACATTTCTTTCGATTTTGTAACACTCCTTTCATTTAGTGCATTATTACTAATTTATCTCCATTTCTGCTTTTCCAGAATTTGGAAACGTTTACATTTTATTATAAAAAAATATCACAACAGCTCTGACAGTCTGTCTCCCACGATAACCGCCTCTTCGTCCGTCAGGTTCAGAGGACTGATGTATATGGTATTTTCTTGGGGAATGCTTCCTATAAAGATACCGTTTTCCTTCATTTTTACAGCTGTCTCTTCTGCTTTGCCCTTTTGTTTCAATTCACAGAACAGACGCGGGTAATCCTGTCCCACGGGGCCTTTGGGAACGATTCTGGTCCGCAGAACACTGTCTTTGCCCTTTATTTTATTCTGTATAGTGATATTTCTGCGGTTCATTTCCTCTTTATTCTTTTCCATGGGTCCAAAGAGCAGTATTGTTTTACTGCCATATAAAGGCCAGCCATGGCTTCCCGGGATGTTTTGCATGAACGGCATATGCCGTGGGCAGGCGAGCCAAATTTTTCTGTCAGTTTTGTATTATATCCCGCTTTCCTAAAATCAGACCGCTGTCCTGGGGGACCGCATAGGGTCTTGCCCCCGCTGAAGATCACCATATCTGCCCCCATCTCTGTAAATCTCCACAGGTTTTCAACCGGAGGAAGCTGTGCTGCTGCGTCAACCACCACGGGAATTCCTTTTTTATGTGCTGTCTCGATGGTTTTTTCCAAACTCAGAGAACCTCTCTGATACAGAGCAGAGGCAAAGTAAAATATACCTGCTGTCTTTTCGTTGATCCTCCCCTCCAGTTCAAATTCCAAAGTCTCGTCAGCGTCTCCAATCTCAACTATTTTTGCTCCTGATGTTTCTATGGCTTTGTCATATGCATTTCGCTGTGCTCTCATGACAATGAATTCATTTGGCAGATTCTGCGTATCAGGCAGTTTTCCGTAGTGGTACGGATTTCCTTTTGTCATGCACACACAGGCTGCAAGCAGTACTCCTCCTGACGCTCCGTTGGTAAAATAGGCACCTTCATTGCGGGTCATTTCTGCTGTCCTGTCACCCAGGATCCCCTGCAGTTCATCCATATCAACAAATGCGCCCGCAATCTCCTCCATTGCCCTGAGTGTCAGGGGTGCCATACGGCTTCCTCCGTATATGGTATATGTATCATGCGCGTTGATGCAGCGCCTTACCCCCAGCTCCTGAAATATATCCATCTTCTTTCCCCCTTTCCCTAATGAGCCTTAATACTTGCCCCTCCGTCAACCAACAGCGTCTGTCCCGTTACATATGCCGATAAGTCACTGGCAAGATATAATACAGCATATGCGATATCCTCCATCTTCCCCGGCGGGAGAGGCTGCATATTATCCAGCATATCCCAAAATGCGTCCCGCTTTTCACCTTCCGGATATGTATGGATCTCATCCATCATCACATCACTCAAAATCAGCCCCGGCGATACATTGTTTACCCGGATACCGTAAGGTGCATAGTCCAGTGCCATGGCCCTTGCAGTGGCGTTCACCGCCCCTTTTGTGCCGGCATAGATATCGAACCCCGGCATGGTCACAGTTCCGTGAATAGAAGAGATATTGACGATATTTCCAGACTTTTTCTCCATCATAGACGGCAGAAACTTTCTGCTGAAATATATGCCGCTCATATAATTGGTCATTAACATCTTTTCAATCAGCCGGTCAGAACATTGGTGCAAAGGATGCTGTTCATTTATTCCCACTGTATTTACCAGGATGTCTATTCCACCCTCCCGGCTCAGTATCTCATCGCATGTCCTCTCGATATCCTCTTTTTTTGACAAATCCGCTACAAATCCTTTGGAGGAGGGTGACAGTTTCTGTATCTCTTTCATAGTCTCAGACAATGTCTGCTCATTCCGGCCCCCCACAAAGACCCGGGCACCTTGCTGTGCAAACAGCATGGCAGTCTCCCGCCCTATCCCTCTTGCCCCGGTGGTGATAACTGCTTTCTTTCCATCCAGAAGACGGTTAAAATCCAACTTCCTCATATCCTTTCTTAAATACCTCCACACTTTCCAACAGTTTCTTTTTCGATCAGTTTTGTTTCATATACATGTCTTATTAATTTCGCCTCCTCGGGATATTCCAATTGTTCTGCCAATATATGAATGCTGTCCTGCCCTATCTGATAAAGAGGCTGTTCTACAGAAGTGATCAGCGGCCCGCGGTATCCGTCAGGCAGGATCCTCTGGTTGTCAAATCCGATAATGGAAACATCCTCAGGTACCCTGAGGCCGCTGTCCATCACTGCCCTCACAGCAAAACTGGCTATGGCATCATCAGAACAGAACACAGCGCTCGGCCTGTTGTCAAGCGATATGAGCATTTTCATTTTTTCATAGCCGCTGCGGTAATCCGTGGAGGTATACTGTATATAGCCTTCTCTGATCTCCAGACCTGCATCTCTTATGCAGTCCAGATATCCGTTCATACGCTCCTGTGTCACTTTTTTCGTTGGGATTACCGCAGATATGGGGCTATCTTCTTGTGTCCTCTCTGCATAAGATGCTCCACAGCTTTTTTACTGCCGCCGTAATTATCTATCAGAAGCTTATTGCAGCTGCATTCCCTTACATCATTCTCTATCATTACATAATCCACATGATTGCTTTCTTTTAGATAATCCAGGACTTTCCTGTCATTGAGATAGGAACCATATAGGACCACCCCGTCTACAACCCCATTGGTCAGATACTTTACATAGTTCTCCTTACTGTCAGCGTCCCCGCCGAGAACACTGCAGAATATCACATTATACTTTGTCTGCTGTGCTCCATGCTCAAATCCTTTGATCAGGTCATAAAAGAAAGGATCATGCAGATTATTGACTACCACTCCAATACAATTTGTCTTCCTTTTCACCAGAGACCTGGCGCGTGGTTGGGCTGTATCCCAGTTCACGGATGGTATTCTGAACCAGTTCCCGCATCTCAGGTTTTACATTCTCGCTGTTAATTGAATAACCCTAGAAACTGTGGCAAAGCGAAACATTGGCTGTCCTCGCCACATCCTTAATTACTCACTGTTTTTCTTGTTTCCATGCTTTTCCTCTGTTCAATTCTTTTTATATAAAATGCACAAACAACTAATTTCTAATTCTTGAAAACGTTTACATCTATCTGCATCATATAGTAATTAAA
>ENA-OQCW01001279-OQCW01001279.1-human-gut-metagenome-genome-assembly--contig:-NODE-1279-length-10567-cov-1.966571_pt1 | contig 10567 bp, 10 predicted proteins | sample MGYA00242767_ERZ504593 | MGnify/ENA primary metagenome ERZ504593 (study PRJEB26092, sample SAMD00036307) | human gut metagenome | host: Homo sapiens | study: EMG produced TPA metagenomics assembly of... | reverse complement strand
TTGATGGCAATACTGTTTTACAGAAAGACTCCTTGATTGAGACGGTTACATCTGATCAGGATGGTACAGCAGCATTTACTGCTGATAATTCCCATTGGATATAAATATTATATCAGCGAAATCACTGCACCGGATAAATACTATATGACAGATGAAACCTTTGAATTTACATATTCTTATAAAGGATGACAGCACGTATGAATATGTATTTTCACATGAATTCAGCAACGAAGAAGTACGCGCGGAAATCCACATTAATAAAATTGACAAGGAGACTCATGATTTTATCAGCCAGGGAGATGCAACTCTTGTAGGTGCCGAGTACGGTTTGTTTGCCGCAGAAGACATTGAACATCCGAACAAGAAATCAGATCCTGTTTACCAAAAAGGAGATTTGGTTGCAAAAGGCAAGATTGGTGAAGACGGCAAACTGGATTTTACAGATTTGTATCTGGGCAAATATATCGTTAAGGAACTGACCCCTTCTGAAGGTTATCTTCTAGATCCTACTGAATACCCGGTTGATGCTTCTTACGAAGGTCAGGAGGTAAAAATAGTCCATCGCGATGTGACAGTTCATGAGACAGTTAAAAAACAGCCGTTCCAGCTTATAAAAGTAGGTTCAGACGGTGAACAGACTGAAGCAGATCTTCTTGAAAGTGCAGGATTTAAAATCTACCTGATCAGTTCTCTGAAAGGTGTACAGGACGGTACGATCCAGCCAGACGAAAATGGAAACTACAGTCCGGAACAGTTCCGCGGCTATGACTTTACAGAGGAAACAACCGCTTTAGACTATTCTGAAGACAGTAACGGTGTTCCGATGGAAGAGATTTTTACGGACAGCAAGGGATATGCACAGAGTAAGGAACTTGCCTATGGTAAATATGTTGTCATTGAATCAACAGTTCCCGAAAACTATAGCCCGATCGACCCATTTATTGTAACAATTAATGAGGACAGCCGTGAGCCGCAGCAGTGGCGGGTGTTTATCGACTACGAATTTACAGCGCTTCTGAAAATATACAAAATAGACGGTACGAGCAAACTCCCGGTACTTCACAGTGGTGCAACCTTTAAGATCTATGACATGGATAATGAGGAATATGTTACACAGTATACACATTATCCTGAGCTTGTTGAACATACAGAATTTACAACATCCGACAGCGGTTATCTTCTGACACCGGAAGAGCTCCCCGCTGGTCATTACAGGATCGAAGAAGTGTCTGCACCGGAAGGATATGTAAAAGCAGATCCTATCGAAATTACACTTGCCTCTGACACAGCTTATGAAGTTGAGCCGGAGACAGGAGCAATCATTATTACAGTGGATTATGAAAACGCACGTCAGACAGGAACACTGCGTCTCCAGAAAACTGGCGAAGTACTTACCGGTTATGCGCCCGAAGAAAAAAGCCTTCTCCGTCGTTTTGGAGAATTTTTAAGGATTGTTGAAGAAACAGAGCCTGTTTACGATTTTACATATGCGATGGGCAGCGTAGAAGGTGCTGAATTTTCTATTTATGCAAACGAAAATATCTACTCTCCGGATTACCAGACTGACGAAGACGGAAACCGCATAATCCTTTACAGCAAAGATGAACTCGTAGCAACAATCCGAACTGATGCAGAAGGAATGGCATCACTTTCGGATCTGCCGCTTGGGAAGTACCGCATCGTAGAGACGATCGCCGGCAACGGATATGTATTAAACGAAGAAATACAGGAATTTGAACTTGAATATGCCGGCGACGAAGTAGAAGTCGTATATCATGACAGCGCATACGAAAATGAGCGGCAGAAAGTTCAGATTCAAATCAACAAACTGGATGCCGGCACACAGAAACCGGTAGCAGGCGCAGAGTTCGGCCTGTATGCAGCAGAGGATATTCTCGCAGTAGACGGCAGCGTTCTTGTACCGGCAGATACACTGATTGAGACTGCTGTATCAGATGAGAATGGACTTGTTACATTCACCAAAGATTTACCGATTGCGCATTACTATGCTAAAGAAGAAAAAAGCGGCAGATGGATATGTCCTGAATGATGAGCTGATCGATTTTTAATCTCGAATATGCCGGCCAGGATACAGCAACTCTGCTGGCTACAGCAGACGTTTCCAATGACTATACTAAAGTTGAGATCAGTAAAGTAGACATCGGAGGAGAGGAAATCCTTGGCGCCGAGCTAGAGATTCGTGATTCTGAAGGAAATACAATTGAATCATGGACCTCTGACGGAACACCTCATATGATCGAGCGTTTGAAGCCGGGCGACTATGTACTCGTTGAGACGCAGGCTCCAGACGGGTATGAAATAGCTGAAGAGATTCCATTCACTGTCCTGGAAACAGGCGAAATCCAGAAAGTACAGATGGTGGATGAATATGAAAAAACCGGAACAATATCCGTACAGAAAGTCGGAGATATGCTTACCGGTACAACAACTCACGAATCTGATTTTGGTGATATCTACCGAATGGAGTACGAAAAACGCTCTTTGCCTGGTGTCGAGTTTACAATCTATGATGAGAATGGTGATGTAGCAGATGTGATCACGACGACTGAAGAGGGCATTGCCACATCGAAAGAACTGGAACTTGGAAAATATACTTTGGTTGAGACAAAGACTCCTGCCGGGTTAGCCATGACACATGAAGAATACGAAGTCGTTCTGGAAAAAGATGACGAAAACAAGGTCGTTGATGTTAGTCTGGATATCGAAAATGACGTTGTCGATACCGAAATTAACGTATATAAGGTCGGTGAAATGATCAATCCTGAAAATGGTACATTCGGATACGGAGAAAGACCACTGGAAGGAGTATATTTTGGTATTTACACAAATGAAGATATCAAGGATTACCGCGGTGAAACAGCCCTTGCAAAAGACAGCCTGATCGGGGTCATTAAGACAAACGAGGACGGTAAGGCTACTTTAAAGGGAGCACTTGTATCCGGACACTACTATTACAAAGAACTCCAGACTGTAGAGGGATTCATTTTAGATGAGGAAAAGCATGAATTTGAGCTTACCCTGGAAAATGAGCCGCTTACAGTATTCGACGTAAATAAGGAGAATCCTGCTCTTAATATGCTCATGAAAGCGAAGGTTTCACTGATAAAAGTGGACGCCGGCGATGAATCGAAGAAGTTATCAGGAGCAGAGTTTGAATTATTCACGGAGACCGGTGAGTCACTAGGAACATATATCACTGATGAGAACGGTGAAATAAATATTACGGATCTCGGTTATGGTAATTATTACTTCAAAGAAAATAAAGCTCCGAATGGATACCAGAAACTTGCTGATCCGATCCAGTTCTCGATGAAAGGGGAAGATGTCACGATTACCTGCCGAAACAACGTCATTCCGAAACTCGGATTTGAAGACAGTAATCTCAAACTTGCTGTCGGTGTTCTTGTGGCCGGCGTAATCGTAATCGGAACCGGATCCTTTGTCTATTATAATAGGAAGAAAAAGAACAAGGACAACAAAAAATAGAGCTAATTAATCATTGCGGTGCAGGGGAGTACTCCCTGCACCGTTTTTAAAGGAGGAGTCCATATCAGAAAAAGTTAAAACGTATACTGCCTATTCTAGTTTTATTGGCAGCAATTGTAATGCTTCTTGCATTCGTGTACTATATCTATCGCCAGCCCTATGAAGAGGCAGAAAAAAGGAATAATTATGAAGACAAAATAATTGATGAATATTTGGACAATGATGACAGCCCAGCGCCGGACACTGAATACCCCGAAGAAGCTACTGAATATATGTACAGCGACATAGGGGATTACTCGTTCCGGGGAAACATTGACAGTATACTTGTTATTGACAAAATCAATCTTAAAAAAGCTGTGATTCGCGGAAATACGATAGAAGATAATGATTATAACTTGTCTCTCTACTATTTTGTCACAGCTGATCTGTCAACTACACTGAATGGCAACTATATCATATATGGCCATAGCTCTCAGGTATATGGTCACAGCTTTAACCGATTAGACGAACTCCAAATAGGAGATACTTTTATCTTATCCAAAACGGGATCAGATACAATTATCAGGTAGAAGCTGTTGACAGGGCTCTGCGGTCACAAAGCCAGCCATATTTTCCTGATTTAGAAAAGCGAGTAACGCTTGTATCATGTGAAAAACATCTTGCGGAAGGATACAGCGAAAAACGAGTAATTATTGTACGGGCAGCACAGGTTGATTAATAGTCATTTAGTTTCAAATATTTCGGAAGGAAATCATTCCTTATAAATTCCTTAGATTTATCCTCTATACTCCTTCTTGCAGAAAAAAGAACAGATTCTTTCTGCAGGAAGGAGTACTTTTTATTATGAGAGATCTTATTCTGGAAACAAAATCATTGACAAAGGGATTCAGGGGGCAGCAAACGCCTGCTCTGGAACAAGTCTCCCTTCGTATCCCAGAAGGTTGTGTCTATGGACTGCTGGGACCCAATGGAGCAGGAAAATCAACGCTGCTCAAAATCATCACCGGCATGATGCGCCCAGACTCGGGAGAAGTACTTTATAAAGGAAATCTGTGGACAAGGCAATGTCTTCAAAACACCGGTGCGTTAATCGAGACACCGCCAATCTATGGAAATCTGACAGCATGGGAGAACCTGCTCATCCGTACCACTGCCCTTGGGCTCCCGGAAAGCAGGATTGAGGAAGTACTTGAAATTGCAGGGCTTCCCGATACAGGAAAGAAGAGGGCTGGACAGTTCTCTTTAGGAATGAAACAGAGACTGGGGATCGCTGCTGCGCTAATCTCACATCCCGCTTTTCTGGTCCTGGACGAGCCAACAAACGGGCTTGATCCCTTTGGTATTCAGGAACTACGCGAACTGATTAAAAGCTTTCCTGAAAGAGGGATTACGGTACTGGTATCCAGTCATATCCTGAGTGAAGTGGAACAGACGGCAGATCACATCGGAATCCTAGCCGGTGGGAGACTAGGCTATCAGGGCGGGATGCCACCACAGGGGCATCTGGAAGAGATGTTCATGAAAATTGTGGCAAAGAGCAGGAGAGGAGGGGAACTGGCATGAGACTTTACCTAGCTGAAAATTTGAAATATAAGCATACTTTTACCGGGAAACTTTGGTTTCTAATGCAGGCACTAACTTTGCTCCTGGCATACGGAATCTCCCGTGGAAACGGAATTAATTCTGCTTATAACTGGTGGTATATTCTGATGCTGCCAGGAATGGTCACATTATTTACCTGTCTTGTAGGAGAAAAGGACAGGAAGATGAAGAACCGAGTCGTACTTTCATTTCCTGCTCGCATGGGAAGAATATGGGATGCGAAAATTCTTGTTGGCATGAAGGCGCTTCTCTTTTCAAACCTGTTTGGTGCCATTGCTAATTTTGTGCTTGCACAGTACCTTCTTCCTGCATTTTGGATGCCACAAGTGCTTGAGATTTCTCCAGAACGGACTGTGGCAGCCGCAGCAGTGATGACGATAACAACTCTTTGGCAAATCCCTTTCTGCCTGTGGCTGAATCAGCGATTTGGAATACTCCCGACTCTGGTCATCAACTTGATTCTGAACGGCTCGGGAACATTAATGGCAGTCACCCCTTATTGGCTCCTCAATCCTTGGGCAATTCTGCCCCGGCTGATGACAGCAATCATCGGGATCCTTCCAAACGGACTACTTGCTATACCGGAGAGTATGACATACACCCCAGGTATCACGGATACAGATTCTATCCTGCCTGGCATTCTTGTTACTTTAGTCTGGCTTGTCCTTCTATGGGGAGTATCTAGACTCTGGTATGATAGAAAGGGGGCGCAAACAGTATGAAAGGATTTTTGAGATTGATGAAAACTGAAGAGATTAAAATACGACACACGGCACTTTTTTGGCTCCATATAATCCTGCCGGTCACGGGAGCATCACTCTTTTTGTGGTATTACAGCTTCTCAAACTGGGGTAGTACTGAAAAAGTTACGGCATATTTACAGGTGATCTCGTGTATCTGGCCATTCCTCTGCGGAGTGATCTGCGGTATGGCTGAAGAAATGGAGGAAGACTGTGGATACCAGAATTTTTTCTACCTTCCACGGAGAAAATTTCAGTCTTTTTTGTCTAAGTGGTGTCTCTTAATGTTGGTAGGTTTTTTCTCTTGTTTGATTGCAGTCATTGGTTTTGCACTAATCTACAGGCTGTTCCCCGACGGCTTGGTATATGCTATGCCAGTATATCTGCAAGAGATGGCAGCCATCTGGATTTGGGCAGGCAGCAGTCTATCTGATCCATCTCGTACTGGCATTTCCTTTGGGAAGGGATGTCTATCGGAATAGGGATTCTGGGGACTCTAAGCGCCTTTCTTATGCTGACTGGGATGGGCGACGGGATCTGGATGTTTTTCCCGTGGAGCTGGAGTGGCAGGATCTGTTCCTATCTGTTATTATATATGACAGCAAAAACAATAATACTGAAATCAATCCAATGATCGTTAATGAACTGGGAATCTGTCTAATGGTGTTTTTAGTCCTGACTATTGTGGCATTTCTTTGGTTTTGGAGATACGAGGGGAGAAGGACAGGGGCCGAATAAACAATCGAAAAAAGGAGAGGAAAGAAAATGGGAGCAAGGATACTGGCTGTAGACGATGATGAAGGAATCCTGCGTCTGTTAAAGCGGGCATTGGAACGGGACGGTAACATGATAGATACGGTGTCGGATCCAATGCAGATTCTTGACCGGAAGAAAGTTACGGATCACTATGACCTAATCCTTCTGGATGTGATGATGCCTGGAATTGACGGATTCACTCTGCTTGAACAGATGCGGGATGAAATTGACTGCCCGATCCTCTTCCTGACGGCAAAGACTGCTGAAGAAGATCTGATGAAAGGATTCGGACTGGGGGCTGACGATTATATTCGTAAGCCCTTCGGGATTGGAGAGCTCCGTGCCAGAGTAGCGGCGCATCTGAGACGAGAAAAGCGCGAGAAAAAAAACGCAGTCACAGTGGGAGAACTCCGATTCTATGTCAGGGAAAAACGGATTGAATACGAAGGTGATGCAGTCTCCCTAACATCTGGAGAGTATGAGATTTGTGAATATTTGGCTCTTCACCGCGGTCAAGTATTCTCAAGAGAGCAGATTTATGAGCATATTTATGGATATGAGAAAGAGGGAGATGACTCCTCAATCACCGAACATATTAAAAATATCCGGGCAAAATTCCGAAAACTGGGGCTCTCGCCAGTAGAGACTGTATGGGGAATCGGATACAAATGGAAAGTATGAACACTTCGTCCGTCAATAAAAAAAGGAGAGAAGATGAGAAAAGAAATAAAATGGAAAAGAAAACGGAGTTTATACATGGTTTTTATTCGGTATCTGCTCCGATTCTGTGTGTTGACAGTGATTCTAGCAGCAGGAACTCTGATCGTTTATACCGTACTGGTAAATACTGGGATCCTCAGATTGCCCACTTATGAGCAGAGCCGGATCGAAGAAGCGGCAGATAAAATACAGCAGGAAGGAGATGAAGCAACGCTGATCCCAGACAGTTGCAGGTTCGGCGTCTATAATCCTGACGGGAACTTTCTTTATGGTACATTTGAGGGAAATGAGAGACAGGAAGGCTGGGAACGTTGGAAGAACGGTGATACCGGAGCGTTCTACAATATTTTCTATCGAAGCATAAAGAAGGATGACGGAAATCTAGTAATCGTCCGGTATGAGATGATAGCAAAATTCTCAAATCCGATTTTGCGGAAAATCTTCCCCAATGCGGAGTTCCTGATTCTGTTCATTGCTCTCCTACTTTTCCTTACACAGATGGCACTTACAGCCCGGAACTTCGGAATATATCTGAAGAAACGACTAGATATATTGACAGAGATCGCGGCAAAAGTGGGGCAAGAAGACCTCGATTTTGAACGGGAATACTCAGATATCCGGGAAGTGGACGATGTTCTGGGAGCGCTCTTTAAAATGAAAAAGGCTCTTCAGAGATCCCTGAAAGAACAGTGGAAGTCCCGAATGCAGAAGCAAGAACAGATTGCGGCTCTCGCCCATGACATTAAGACTCCGCTAACAATCATCCGGGGGAATGCGGAGTTGATGCAGGAGACAGAGAGTATTGAAGAAATCCGGGAGTGGGATCAGGAGATCCTAGACAATGCTGCAGAGTTGGAACGCTATCTCGAGGTACTTCAGGAAACTATCCGGGTGTCTGATTGGAGAAAGCAAACTGAGGAAAAGCAGACTGACAATCCGGCAACAAATATTGGGGACAAGTGTGTTACAGAATATCCTGGCATGAATTTGAAATCTTCGGGAAACAGGGCATTGGAGGAACGCTTTTCCACCGGTCCTTTTCTGGAAGAAGTCCGTAAAAAAGCGGATGCACTTGGTCGGTTGAAAAATCTGAAGATAGACTGCTCGTTCCCTTTAGATGAGTTTATGATTCGGGGACGGACAGGATTCCGAGAGGAATTGATACGTGCAATGGGAAATATTCTGTCCAACGGAGTAGATTACTGCCCGGAGGGAGGTATGCTCCAGATCCATGCGGAACAGCTCACGACAGGGAAGTTTCTCTGCATCGCGGTCACGGACAGCGGATCGGGATTTTCAGAAGAAGCCCTTCGACACGGAACGGAACAGTTCTATCAGGCGGATAAGAGCCGCACAGGGAAGAAGCACTATGGGATGGGACTCTACATCGCACGGTCTGTACTGGAAGAAAACGGTGGAATGCTGGAGCTTAGAAACAGCAGAGAGGGGGGAGGAGAGGTTCGGATATATGTTCCCTGCTTGACGACATTTTGAGTTATGGATAAAATGGAAAGAAGAATGATTGACGCAGGTAAGAGGAGATGACTATCGTGAACATTCGAGAGGATACCATAAGAAAATGGTTTGGCATGTGGCTTACGGCAGAGGATACCGGCATTACAGATATCTTTACCGAAGACGCAGTCTACATCGAGAGCTGGGGACCGGAGTATCACGGCGCCGCAGCGATCCGGCACTGGTTTGAGGAGTGGAACACTCGGGGAAAGGTGCTCCGTTGGGATATCCGACAATTTTTTCATGACAGGGATCAGACAGTCGTGGAATGGTATTTTGAGAATGTTATGAACGACGGGACGGAAGAATCCTTTGACGGGATGAGCCTGATTCGCTGGGCGGCAGGGGAACAGATGTGTTACCTCCAGGAATTCGGATGCAATCGAAACCGATATGATCCCTATGAGAAAGGAGAGACACCGAGGTTCCGGAATGAGAAGGCAAAGTGGTTTAGGAGACATTTGAGAGAAAGCAGGAAAAAGATATGGAGCGTAAAGCAAAGATTCTGATCGTAGAAGATGATAAAGAGATACGCAGTGAACTGGAGCATTACCTTTCTGGCGCAGGGTATGAGGCTATTTCTCTGTCGGATTTTTCAGATGCGGCGGCAGATATCCAGAAGACAGATCCGAATCTAGTCCTGTTGGATGTGAACCTTCCGGGAGAGAGCGGGTCTTAGCATCTGTGAGAAGCTTCGCAGGACCTCTCAGGTTCCAATCATTTTGTGACAGCCAATAACACGTCCATGGACGAGCTGAACTGTATCCTGCGAGGCGGCGATGATTACGTTTCGAAACCGTATGAACTTCCGGTTCTTATGGCAAGGATTGGGGCAGTACTGAGGCGGACTATGAGCCATGCAGAGGAGTCCTCTGTCCAGCAGGAACGAAATGGCGTGATTCTGGATACCGCTGCGGCACAGGTCCGGAAAGGGAAAGAGAAGAGAGAACTGACGAAAAACGAGGTGAAAATCCTATACTGTCTGTTCCGGCATCAAGGAGAGTTCGTCTCAAGGTCAGATCTGATCGATGAACTATGGGACGATGAGGTCTTTATCGATGACAACACGCTGAGCGTCAATATCACCCGCATCCGGGGTAAGCTGAAAGAGATCGGGGCGGAAGATTTCATCGAGACAAGACGGGGCCTGGGATATCGGATCTAGCGGATAAGTTCGTTGAGAAAGAGAGAGGAGACAGTGTGAAATTCTGGGATTACTGTAAAGACAGGGCGGGAGTCCTGCTCGCAAACGCAGCGGGGCTCCTTGTTCTGTCTGTTTATCTTTTACTGCTGAATACTACGGGAACTGCGGTGTTTCTGATCGATGTGGTATGGATCAGTGTACTGGCGGTCTGGCTGCTAGCAAGGTGGTATTTCCGGAGGAAATACTTTCAGGAGATTTTCGGTACATTGGATGAACTGGACCAGCGGTATCTGATCGCAGAGGTGATGCGTCCCGCGCCCCGTCTGGAAGACCGGTTGTACTGGGAAATCCTAAGGAAATCAAACAAATCTGTGATTGAGAAGATACGAGAGATGGAGAACAGCCAGAGAGAATACAAAGAATATATCGAGAGCTGGATCCATGAGGTGAAGACGCCTATCACTGCCGCCCATCTGATCTGCGAGAACCATAAGGATGGGCATACCCGGCAGATCATGACAGAACTGGATGAGATTGGCAATGAGGTGGAGAAGGTTCTGTACTATGCCAGGATGGAACGAGT
>ENA-OQCW01001278-OQCW01001278.1-human-gut-metagenome-genome-assembly--contig:-NODE-1278-length-10569-cov-3.363628_pt1 | contig 10569 bp, 17 predicted proteins | sample MGYA00242767_ERZ504593 | MGnify/ENA primary metagenome ERZ504593 (study PRJEB26092, sample SAMD00036307) | human gut metagenome | host: Homo sapiens | study: EMG produced TPA metagenomics assembly of... | reverse complement strand
GCACAAAAGGCATATTCCTATGGATGCATCCTTCTTTATCAGGGTCAGAGAAAGGGAAATGAGCAAAGCCGTTTTTTCATACAGAAGATGTCAGTATGAGAAATGTGGCAGGGGAACTGGAGGGCGCAATGGCTGCCATGGAATATTGTGGAAAAAAACCACATTTCTAAACTACATCTGTATTATGATTATCAGGGAATTGAATCTTGGGCAACAGGAGAATGGAAGCGGAATAAGCCGGGGACCATTCGCTATAAAGCTTTTTATGATACCCTGCAAAATGTGCAGGTGGTTTTTCATAAAGTAAAAGGCCACAGTGGAGTAGAGCTAAACGAAGCAGTAGATCGTTTAGCAAAAGCTGCACTGGGAATTGTATAATTCTTGTAACAATTTTTTTCCGGTGTTCATACTGGGGAAAATGTGGCTTCCAAGCTTAGCAACAGGCATAATTCCCAGAAGAGAGTTTGTGAGAAACATTTCATCAAAACTCTCCAAATATCTTCCGGCAGGATAATTTGTTCTTTTATTGAATATGTAGAATAAAGGTATTCTCTCATGATACCTGGAAGCATTCCGCAAGATAGAGGAGGCGCTGTTATCTGATTGTCTTTTATAAAAAAAGACATTGGTAGTAGCGCCTTCTGCAATTTCTCCTTTTGTATTTAAGAAAATAGGTTCTTGAATTCCCATTTCTTTTGCGTGGCGTTTTTCCATAATACAATCCCCATAATTTAAGGTTTTGTGATAAGTGAAAGGAGAACTTTCATTTCTTTTTACATTGGAAAGGGCAGTAGAAAATCCTTTTTCATAATCTGCTTTTTGATAGTTATTTGTCCGTGTGGTTATTAGTATATTTTTTTCCGAAACAGTAATTTTTAATACTTTTCTTCCTTTCTGCATTTCTTTCTGCGTAAGGGCTGTTTTTACTTTTTTTCTATTTCAGAAAAATCAACGTTCAGGTTTAAAAATTTTAAGGCCAAACGCAGCCGTTTATAATGTTGAGGCAAAAATTGTGGAAAGCCATTTTCAACAGCAATGGTTTCAAAAGCACCTAGCCCAAAATAATATCCTTCATCCGGTATAAACATTATTTTTCCTCCCATAAAGCTTCTAATAGAGCCTTTGCTTTTTGCAGGGTTTCTTCATATTCAAATTCTAAATCTGATTCACAGGTAATTCCTCCGCCAACGCCCAGATGATATTGATTATCTTGATGAACAGCAGTGCGGATAATAATATTAAAATCGCAATTTCCGTCAAAAGAGAAATAACCCATAGAACCGGTATACAGATTACGCCGGTCATGTTCTAATTCATCAATAATTTCCATAGCACGTATTTTAGGTGCACCTGTAATAGAACCTCCCGGAAAAGCAGCTTTTATTAAATCAGAGGTATGAAGTTCTTGTTTTAATTTTCCTATGATAGTGGTAACTAAATGAAAAACAGTGGAGTAAGTTTCTACTGCAAAATGTTCCGTTACTTTTACACTTCCCGGTTCACAGACATGGTTTAAATCGTTTCTTTCTAAATCTACAATCATTAAAAGCTCGCTGCGGTCTTTTGAGGAGTTTTTAAGTTCTTCCTTTAATATTCTATCTTCCAGAGGAGTTTCCCCTCGCTTTCTGGTACCTTTGATAGGACGTGTTTCAATACAGCCATCAGTTACCTTTAAAAAGCGTTCTGGTGAAGAACATACAACTTGAAAAGTATCACATTGGAAAAAGCCTCCAAAGGGGGGAAGGATTATGAGTACGTAGATAACGGTATACCTCATAAGGGGATTTTTGACTTTTTATAGTGAGCTGTTGTGTCATATTTGCAATGTAAATATCTCCTTCTATGATATAAGAAATCATTTTATCAATGGCTTCTTTATAATCTTCTTTGGTGAAATTTGGAGTAAATTCGGCAAGGGAGGAATGCTTTTCAGGTTTTTTATAAGAAGGACATTCTTTAATTTCTTCTTCTAAATCTTTTATTGCCGCATCGGGATTTTTTGTCTCTCCTCGTGCTGTAAGGTATAGAGATTTTTCTGTTTTGTCATCAATAATCAGAAGGTCATAAAAGACAAATAAGGCATCGGGAACAGAAAGCTTTTTAGGATGACGGCTGGAAATTTGTTCAAATTTTCGTCCATAATCATAGGAAAAATATCCCAATGCACCAGCGATAAGAGGGAGGTTTGTGGGATTTTTTTGCTTTGTATTTTTCAAGGTATTTCTGCATACCTTTTTCAAAGGTTATTTCCTGAGGGACATTATTTTTATAGAAAATGCCGTCACACTCTTTTAAAATAAGATAGGGATTGAGGCCAATAATGGAGTACTGTCCCATAGTATTTTTTAAGGAAGAATCTAAGAAAATGCTCATGTTTTCATCTTTATATTTTTCAAAGATGTCTTCAGCTCTTTTATAGAAATTCAGTTTTTTAACTTTCGTAGTCATTGTTTTTTCTCCATTTCTTACATATTTTTGTGAAGTTTTTCAGCAATTCATGACCGTATTCTGTGAGAACTGCTTCAGGGTGAAATTGTACCCCATAGATGGGAAATGACTTGTGGTGAAGTGCCATAATCACGCCATCTTCGGAAAGAGCATCTATTTTTAGACAACCCGGAAAGTCATAGTCAGAAACAATAAGAGAGTGATATCTGGTTACAGAGTAAGATTTAGGAAGACCTTCAAAAGTCCTGTCTGGTTATTTCGTATTTCTGTAACTTTTCCGTGCATAGGTTTTACTCCTTTTTGTATGGATGCACCAAAAACATGTCCTATAATCTGATGTCCCAGACAAACGCCTAAGACGGGGACTTTTCCAGCAGTTTTTTCCAAAATTTCTTTACAATTTCCACAGTCTTTTGGACTTTTGGGACCGGGAGATAAAATCAGTCCTTCCAAACATCCGTTGGATAACAGTTTTTCTATTTCTGATATGGAAATTTTATCATTACGTATCAGCATAACCTTTTCTCCACATTCTTCCAGATAGCACGCCAGATTGTAGACAAAAGAATCATAATTATCAATCATTAAATACATGGTTTCCTCCTGAGTATTGTGCAAAAAAAGACTGCTCAAAAAGGCTCATTTTCAGAACCTTTTTTGGCAGTCTTCCATAAATTGGGCACACCTGATATTTATATTTGTCTTATTGTAGCATGGTTTTTTTCAGCTGTCTATTTGTTTTCGTGGTAAAAAGACCATAAAATTGAAAAAAATGTTGAGATTACTGTGAAAGAGGTCTATAATGAGCGTAAAAAAGAGAATATCTCAGATAGGAGCAGACATGAATTACGAAGAAGCAAGAGTATATTTGGATGAAACATCCAAATACGGAAGTGTACTTGGCTTGGAGAATATGAAAGCACTGTTAAACAGACTTGATAATCCCCAGGAAAGTTTGAAATTTATTCACATTTCCGGAACAAATGGTAAGGGAACGGTGCTGGCGTACTTGTCTACGATTTTGCACAAAGCAGGATACCGGACAGGACGATATATTTCTCCTACACTGTTTTCTTATCGAGAGAGAATTCAGGTGAATGAAGAAATTATTGAAAAAGAAGCTTTGGCGCGACATGTAACAGCTATTGCAGATGCTGTAGCTGATATGAAAGAAAAGAAAGCCGGTATTCCTACTGCTTTTGAAATTGAAACAGCCCTGGCTTTTTTATATTTTAAGGAAAAAAATTGTGATATTGTAGTTCTGGAAACAGGGCTTGGAGGCGCTTTAGACGCTACAAATATTATCCAAACGACACAACTGGAAGTTATTACACCAATCAGCATGGATCATACAGACATATTGGGAAAAACATTAAAAGAAATTGCTGTTCAGAAGGCTGGGATTATTAAACCCCATACTACAATGGTGACAGCTGTTCAGAAAAAAGAAGCAAAAGAGGTACTTCAAAAGGTTTGTAGAAAAGAAAAGCAAGCCGGTTTTGTGAAGTAGAAATAGAAGAACTCAAAGATATACATTATGGGTACATTCGACAGAGCTTTTCTTACAAAAACTGGAAGAACGTGGAGATTTCTCTGGCAGGAGAGTTTCAGATACAAAACGGGGCATTGGCCTTAGAAGCGGTTAATCAGCTTCGCAGAGAAGGCTTTTCCTTACCGGATGAGGCAGTATATGCAGGAATGAAAGAGGCAAAATGGAGTGGAAGATTTAGTGTAATGTCTCAAAATCCACTGATTATTTTAGACGGTGCTCATAATCCCCAGGCAGCGGAGGCATTAAAAAAGTCTTTGGAATTATATTTTAAAGGAAAAAAACTTTATTATGTTTTTGGTGTTTTCCGTGATAAAGATTATAAAAAAATTATTGAGATCACAGCACCCCTTGCAGAACATATAGTTACTGTGGAAACGCCGGATAATCCTCGTGCTTTACCGGCAGAGGATTTGAAAAAACAGGTAGAAAAAGTAAATGCTTCTGTTGAGATAAGTGAAAGCATAGAGGAAGCAATTAAGAAGAATTTAAGCTATATGGGAGCTGAGGATGTATTGGTTATTTTTGGTTCCTTGTCTTTTCTTGGTATAGCGGCCAAGGCAATACAAGATGGAGGAAGAGAAAATGGATAAGAAAAAAATTGAAGAAGGCGTGAGATTGATTTTAGAAGGGATTGGAGAAGATATTCAGCGAGAAGGTCTTTTAGAAACGCCGGATCGCATTGCCAGAATGTACGAGGAGCTGGCAGCCGGTTATACAGATGATGCAGCAGAGCACTTAAAAAAGAGATTTCATGTAGATAATAACGATATGGTAATGGAAAAAGAAATTCCTTTTTATTCTTTCTGTGAACATCACATGCTTCCTTTTTACGGAAAAGCAGCAGTTGCTTATATTCCTAATGGGGAAGTAGTGGGATTGAGCAAAATTGCCCGTACTTTAGAAGTATTTGCAAAACGTTTTCAGCTTCAAGAACGTTTGACAGCACAGATTGCGGATGTATTTATGGAAGAATTAAAACCTTATGGGGTTATGGTTTTGATTGAGGCGGAGCACATGTGTATGACTATGCGTGGAATTAAAAAACCTGGAGCAAAGACAGTAACAGTTGTTACGAGAGGTATTTTTAATGAAGACGAAAAACTTCAAAACCAATTTTACAGAATGCTGGAGTCAAGATAATATGGAACGTATCAATGAAATTTCAGATCATCCTTTATGGAAACTGCATATTGAACAGCTAAAAGAAGCAGAAAAAGACAGGATTTTTTGTAAACACGGGATTGAGCATTTGTTGGATGTGGCGAGAATTGCATACATAGAAAATCTGGAAGAAAACTGTGATATTTCAAAGGAAATGATTTATGCGGCAGCTTTGCTTCACGATATAGGAAGATTTTTACAGTATTCTGAAGGAATATCTCATGAAGAAGCAGGGGCAGATTTAGCAGAAAAAATATTAGAGGACTGTGGGTTTCGTCAAGAGGAAAAAAGGGAAATTGTTTCAGCTATTACATCTCACAGAGATGTAAAAACAAGACAGGAACAAAATCTTGCAGGACTAATTTACAGAGCAGATAAGCAGTCCAGAATGTGCAAATTTTGTCCGGCATTTTCGGAATGTAACTGGTCAATGGAGAAGAAAAATAATAAGTTAAAAGTATAAAAGCAAAGAGGTATAGAGAAATGATGAAAATCGGAAACCGCTTTTTTGATGTGGAAAATGACTGTAACATTATGGGGATTTTAAATGTGACACCGGATTCTTTTTCGGATGGCGGAAGATGGAATAATTTAGAAAAAGCGAAACAGCATGTGGCTGATATGATTGAAGAAGGAGCCGGTATTATTGATGTGGGCGGGGAGTCTACTCGTCCCGGACATGTGCAGATTACCATACAGGAAGAAATAGAGCGTGTTGTTCCTGTTATTGAGATGATAAAGGAAAATTTTGATATTCCTGTATCCATTGACAGCTATAAAAGTGAAGTTGTAGAAGCTGCGTTAAAAGCAGGAGCAGATATGGTGAATGATATTTGGGGATTAAAATATGATAAAAAAGTTGCTCAGTTAATTGCACAGTATAAGGTCCCATGCTGTCTGATGCACAATCGAGACAATACAGATTATGGGAATTTTATAGAAGAAATGTGTGAAGATTTAAAAGAGTCCGTAGCAATTGCAAAGGCTGCCAATATTCCGGATGAACATATTATTTTAGACCCTGGTGTAGGATTTGGTAAAACTTATGAGCAGAATTTAACGGCTATTCATCAGTTGGAAAAGTTGAAAGAAATCGGCTACCCTGTTTTACTTGCTACTTCTAGAAAGTCAGTAATTGGTTTGACTTTAGACCTCCCCTCTGATGAACGTGTAGAGGGAACTGTGGTTACAACGGTTATGGGTGTTGAAAAGGGTGCCGCTTTTGTTCGTGTCCATGATGTGAAAGAAAATTTGCGGGCAATTCGAATGACACAGGCGATTTTAAGGGAGTGTAAAGTATGATGAAATATGATGAAATTCATATCGAGGATTTGGAAATTTACGCCAGACATGGGGTGTTTCCAGAGGAAACAAAGCTGGGACAGCGTTTTATTGTATCTGTGATTTTGTATACAAATACCAGAAAAGCAGGCACAACAGATGAACTGGAATGTTCTATTGATTATGGCTCAGTAAGTCATTTTATTACAAAATTTATGCAGGAAAATACATATAAATTGATTGAGGCAGCAGCGGAAAATCTCGTAGAAGCGCTGTTGTTTCAGTATCCTTTACTTGCAGGTGTTACCTTAGAATTCAAAAAAAACCGTGGGCACCAATTGGTCTTCCATTAAAGTATGCGTCTGTAAAAATAAGCAGATTTTGGCATAAAGCGTTTATTTGGGTATGGGCTCTAATATGGGGGATAAAAAAGCGTATTTAGATGGGGCGATTGAAGCCTTAAATAAGGTAAAAGGATGTCGGATAGAGAAAGTATCGAAATATTTGGTGACAGAGCCTTATGGAGGGGTAGAGCAGGATGATTTTTTAAATGCCTGTGCTCAGATAAAAACTTTACTTTCTCCCGAAGATCTTTTAGATGTACTCCATGAAATAGAAAAGGAAGCTCATAGAGAGAGAATTGTACGTTGGGGACCACGTACTTTAGATTTAGATATTTTATTATATGATGACATGGTAATGGAAACAGATGATTTGATTATTCCTCATATTGAAATGCATCTGCGTGATTTTGTCTTAAAACCTTTAAAGCGAAATCGCACCAAATCTGCGTCATCCAGTTTATAAAAAGACTGTATTGCAGATGTTAAAAGAATTGTAGCAGAAAGTTAAAAAAAAGGAGGGGACAAAAATGTTACTGACGAATTATGTAAGTGCCATGGAATACTGGGATGGGCGAGTAGACAGTACTACAGATTATGATGCATTTCGATGGCATCAATGGGTAAAACCTTTAGAGTTAAACCAAGAGGTGGAAATACCGGAAAGTAAGCTGGCTTTTGCTTTTATTGGTTTTTGCAGTGAACAGGGTGTAAAGCGAAATAAAGGGCGTGTAGGCACTGCTTTGGCACCGGATTTTATCAGAGGACAGATGTCAAATCTTCCATGTACTTTTTCACAGGAAGTGAAATTTTATGACGCGGGAAATATTCTCTGTGATGAAATTTCAATGGAAGAAGGGCAGAGATTATTAGGTCTGGCCGTGGAGAGAATTTTAGAATTGAAATTGTTTCCAATTGTATTGGGGGGAGGACATGAGACTACCTTTGGACATTTTCAGGGACAGATGGCAGATTTGAAAAAAGAAACCTCTTCTCTTGATATGGGAATTATCAATTTTGATGCACATTTTGATTTAAGACCTTATGATAATGGTCCGTCTTCAGGTTCTATGTTTCGGCAGATTGCAGATATCTATAAGAAAGAAAATGCAGAATATAGATATTTGCCTCTTGGTATTCAGGAACACAGTAATACAGTGAGTTTGTTTAAATATGCAAAAACGCTGGGGACTAATTATATTCTGGCAAAAGAAATACAAAATTCTAATTTTTTCTGCTATATTAGAGAAAGTAGATACCTTTTTATATAAGTGTAATTCTGCTTATATTACTATTTGTACAGACGTATTTTCTTCTGCATTTGCACCAGGTGTAAGTGCTACTCAGGCATTAGGATTGGATCCGGAGGTGGTTCTTCCTATTATCAAACATATTTTACGAACACGTAAAATTAGAGGATTTGATATTTGCGAAATATCTCCTCGTTTTGATCAGGATAATACTACTGCGAAACTGGGAGCTGTTATTATTTTTGCAGTAGTAAATACGCTATGTAAGTTGAATGATTTGTCTTTAGAAATGTTGGATGAATAATCGGATGTTGAAATATTTGATAAAAAGGTATATGATAGAAAGCGTCATTATAAGACAAAGGGAAAAAGGAGGATAACACTTATGAAAAGAACAAGTACAAAAAGTGTGACAGAAAGCAGTAACGAAGACTACTCCGGCGAAGACAGAAAAAGTAACAGAAAAGGCGACAAAGACAACAAAGAGAACAACTACTAGAAAAAGTACAGTGAAAAAAGAAGTGAAAGAAACTGTATTTGTACAGTATGCAGGTCAGGAATATGATATAAATGAAATCAGAGCAGCAGTGAAAAAAGCCTGGACAGAGGAAACAGGAAAAAAAGAAAGTGATATTACAGAAATTCAGATTTATGTAAAACCAGAAGAAGCTGCAGCATATTATGTAGTAAACGGAGAAGTTACAGAAGGCGGAAACAAAATTCTTCTGTAATTTTGAGTGAAAAATATAGACAGAATTAAAGGGTAACAGATTGTATATTTGTTATCCTTTTTTCGTTTCAAGATTTTTACATAATTATGCTTGGTGAAGTGAAAGTGGGGAAATCATGCTATGTTTTTATACGAGGAAATACAAAAATATAATGAAACAGATATTGCTATTTATAAATATGTTATGAGAAATAGCGATAAAATTCAATATATGAGTATTCGGGAACTTGCCAAAGAAACACACGTATCTCCGTCAACAATTTTGCGTTTTTGCAGTAAAAATAATTTTGAGGGATATTCTGAGTTTAAAAAAGCCTTGAAAAAAGAAAGAATATTAGAAAGTTCATATCCTCCGATGAAAGATTTACAAGAACTTTCTGATTTTTTTGTTAAGGCAAATTCCAGTGCTTTTGAAGAAAAATTGTTATTTGCAGTAGAACATATTCAAAAGGCAGAAAAAATTGTCTTTATTGGTATGGGTTCATCTGGTACTTTGGCGAAATATGGAGCAAGATATTTCTCTAATATGGGGCATTTTGCAGTAGGATTAGAAGATCCTTTGTATCCTATTGCCAGTTTTCAGTGGGATAATACAGTTGTTATTGCTCTGTCAGAAAGTGGTGAAACAGAACGTTTGCTGGAAGCTATCCATCAGTTTAAACAAGAGAAATGTTGTGTATTGAGTATTACAAATTCGCCAACATCAACATTGGCTAGATTGTCGGATTGGAATTTTTCATATAATTTGAACACCAGACGTATAAACGGAGGTTACAATGGAACAACACAAATTCCAGTTGTTTTTGTTATAGAGGCACTGGCAAATAGAATATAAAGGAACAGTTTGTTACTAGATTTGGAACAAAAATCCTCTTACAATAGAAACAGGAGGTGACTTTATGAATGAATTAGAAAAATGTATAGCAGGAGAAGATTATGATTGCCATGATAAAATATTTTTAGAGTTTAAAAGCCGTGCAGCGAAATTATTAAAGATTTATAATGCATTTGCCTATGAACAAAGAGAAGAAAAGGAAGTAGTGTTAAAACAGTTATTTGGAGAAATCGGAGAAAACGTGTCTGTGGCAACGCCGTTTCTTTGTGATTACGGGCGGAATATTCATATCGGAAATCATGTGTCTATTAATATGAATTGTACTTTTATAGATTGTAATAAGATTGTTATTGATGATAATGTGTTGATTGCGCCCAATGTACAGCTTTATACAGCGACACATCCCGTTGATTTAAAAGAAAGATATACACAAAGGGAGGAGAATAGGGAATTTATTCGTCACACCTATGCATTGCCAATTACAATCGAAGAGGGGTGTTGGCTGGGTGGAGGGGTGATTGTCCTTCCGGGAGTGAAAATAGGCAAAGGTTCTGTGATTGGAGCCGGAAGTGTTGTTACGAAAGATATACCGGAAAATGTAGTAGCTGTGGGAAATCCTTGTCGTGTACTTCGAAAAATAAATGCAGAAGCACCCGGTATAGGTCAGGAAAAAAATATGTTAGTACAGAAATACTTAGAAATAGAATAAAATACTATATGAAAGAATGAGCATGAGAGCGAAAATTAAAATGGATTTGGCCCTCGTGCTTTTTATTTTCTTGAACTTCTCTGAAAAAATGTTTATAATGTTAAAACAGTATAACTAAAATCAGAAAGGAAAATCATGAGAAAACTAGCTTTAAATGATGAAATATTATTGAAAATAGAAAAACCGGCTCGTTACATAGGAAATGAAGTCAATTCGGTGATGAAAGACAAAAATGAGGTGGATATCCGTTTCGCCATGTGCT
>ENA-OQCW01001276-OQCW01001276.1-human-gut-metagenome-genome-assembly--contig:-NODE-1276-length-10590-cov-2.137437_pt1 | contig 10590 bp, 14 predicted proteins | sample MGYA00242767_ERZ504593 | MGnify/ENA primary metagenome ERZ504593 (study PRJEB26092, sample SAMD00036307) | human gut metagenome | host: Homo sapiens | study: EMG produced TPA metagenomics assembly of... | reverse complement strand
GGCCACATTATGCCCAGAGAACGTGATGCTTCTGATTGACTCCTTTACTCTTATGGCTATCCCCTTCTTCATGCTGGCCGGGTAAAGCGAATGGAGGTGGGGGGAATGTCCAAACGAATCGTGCGTTTGGCAGATTGCCTGGTGGGCTGGATGGCAGGTAGGTCTGGCCCATGTAATCGTGGAGCCTCTGCATTTTTTCGGCGCACTGTCCGGCTCTGCCGCAGCGACCACAGCAGCAATCGGTTCCACATTTGATTCCAGAGATGAAGAAGCGCGGATATCCTGCGGATTTTGTAGCTGGTATCCAGGCGGTTGCAGGCGCTTTGGGTGTTATTATCCCGCCCAGTATTACCATGATTATGTACGGTGTCTGCTCATCCACATCCATCGGTAAGCTGTTCATGGCCGGGATCGTTCCGGGAATTGTGCTGGCCCTTTTCTTGATGGTAACAATCGCATACCAGGCGAAAAAAAGAGAAAAATCAGCCAGATGAACACATTCACCTTTAAGGAGCTGGGGACGGCGTTTCTGGACGCAATACCAGCACTTCTGGTGCCGACTATCATTCTGGGGGCATTTACGGAGGTATTTTCACGCCTACAGAAGCCGGTGCGGTGGCAGCCACCTACGGATTTTTAGCGGGAGCTTTCTGGTATAAGGAAATAAATTTACAAAATATTGGAAATATTATGGGCGGCGCTATCGTGAATACGGTTCTTGTCATGATCGTGGTAGGCGCGTCCGGCGCATTCAGCTGGCTGCTGACCAGCGCAGGGGTATCCAGCCTTCTGGGGAAAGCCATCAGCGCCATTGCCGGCAATAAGTATATCTTCCTGTTGGTAGCAAATCTGATATTCATTTTTATTGGCATGTTCATAGAATCTGTAGCGGGTATTCTGATAGTTACTCCTATATTACTGCCGATTGCGACCTCCCTGGGGGTGGACCCGGTCCACTTTGGGATTATAATGGTAGTAAATCTGGCGCTGGGTCTTACGACACCGCCAGTAGGGGAAAACCAATATATTGCAGCAGCCATTGCGGAGATTCCTTTTGAGGAGGAGGTAAAGGCGTCCATCCCATTTCTGATTGCGGGTTTCGCTGCCCTTGCAGTCATCACATATGTGGAACCACTCTCTCTCTGGCTTCCGGGCATCTTGGGAATGTAACTATGTTGCTGGAAATGTAACTGTGTGGCACCGTTCAATGTTTAATTAGAATAGGAGGATTAAGGTTTGAAGAAACAATTGATTTCAATGGTTCTTATGGCTGCAATGACAGTATCCATGCTGACAGGCTGCAAAACGGCTGGAGGGAAAAAAGGCAGAGGCACCGTCCTCTGGGAATCAGGCAGCGGCTGAGGCAAAGACAGAAGATGAGGAAAAAGCATCTGAAGGCGGAGAGGACTATTCTTACCACTGGAAACTGGCAACCACAGAGAGCAGTGATTACTATATGACCCAGCTCTCACAGGAATTCCTGGATATTGTGGAGGAAAAGACAGGCGGAAAGGTGACAGGGGAGGTATTTGCATCCGGACAGCTGGGAGGGCTGGTGGATGCCCTGGAAGGCCTGGAAATGGGAAATATTGATATTGTTATGGATGGTGTCAGTTCCCTTAGCGCTGTGGATGATATTTTCAATGTATGGTGTCTCCCCTTCCTGTATGACAACAAGGAACATCAATACAGGTTCTGGGATAATCATTTTGACGAGGTATCCGATATGGTGGCAGAGCAGAGCGGCTTCCGTCTGGTGTCTGTTATTGATGGAATGAACCGGGAATTGGCCAGCACGGTTCCGGTTGAATCCATGGCCGACCTGAAGGGGCTTAAGATACGCGTGCCCAATATCCCCGGCTATGTGAGAATCTGGGAATGCCTTGGCGCGGCCCCAATTCCCATGTCCTTAAGCGAGGTGTACACATCCATTCAGACCGGTGTGGTACAGGGGCAGGAAAATGATATTGCGCTGACCCTCAGCCTGAAGTTTTACGAGGTTGCGCCGTACTGTGTTATGACCGACCATGTTGCTTACGAAGGCTCTTTCTATTTTAAGAGGAAGAATATCAGTCCTATCCGGATGAGCTGAAACAGATTATTCAGGAGGCCGGTGAGGAAATCAAGTTAAAGAGCCGCAGCATCATAAAAGAACAGGAAACGGAATGTATGAAGCAGATTGAGGATATGGGGGTAACTATATGCCGGCCGGATTTGGAGGAGTTTAAGAAGGCAACGGCCGTTATGTATGATGAGTATGATATGTGCGCGCCCATCATTGAACTTGTGGATAAAGCAAGGAATGAATAGAAATCAGGTGTATAGAGTCCGTAAGCTTGCGGGCTCTATATTTAACAAAAAACAATGAGCGGAGGGTGAGAGTATGGAAAAATAAATTTTATATTGGCTGTGTTGCGGATGATTTTACAGGAGCAGGTGATGTGGCATCCTTTTTTGTAAAAGCAGGACTCGTGACTGTCCTGTACAATGGGATTCCTGATGACAGTCATACAGTGGCTGAGGGGACCCAGGCCGTTGTAATTGCGTTAAAATCCAGAACCCAGGACAGGGAGCAGGCGGTAGCTGATTCCCTCCGGGCATTTGGGTGGCTGCTTCAGGAGGCGCCCGGAAGCTGTATTTTAAATACTGTTCTACCTTTGATTCCACTAAGGAAGGGAACATTGGACCGGTGGCGGATGCCGTGATGGAAAAGTTTGGTTACCCATATACAATACTGTGTCCCGCGCTTCCGGTCAATGGAAGGACAGTAGAGAAAGGAAAGCTTTATGTCAATGGTGTCCTTTTGGAGGAAAGCTCCATGCGGAATCATCCCCTGACTCCCATGCGGGAGTCGGAACTTGGACGGCTGATTGAAATGCAGAGCCGGTATAAAGGAATCAGCATGGCGGGAAAGACGAAAGAACAATGGAAAAAGGAACAGGAAACTCTATGCAGGCAGGAAGGGCATTGCTATCTGATACCGGATTATTATGAGGAATCTCATGGAAAGGAGATTGCCCGGGAGTTTTGCGATATTATATTTTATACCGGTGGTTCCGGGCTTGCAGAGCATGTGGGAAGGCTGTTGGCAGAGAAAGCCATGGCTGACCGGGATGCAGATGTGGATGTGAGCGGAGAAGCATGCGGTAAAGAGGAAGCATGTGGCAGAGAGAAAGTGTGTGATAAAGAGGAAGAATATGGAAAAGAGAAGGCATGCAGCAGGCAGGAAGCCTTACTTCTGGCAGGGAGTTGTTCTGAGGCAACGCTGAGACAGATTCGCAGTTATGAAAAAGGCGGGTATCCGTGCTATAGGATAGATGCGGGGCGTGTTCTTAGAGGAGAGGAAACAGCAGAGCATGTATGGAATATTGTTAAGATGCATCCGGGTGAAAATATGTTAGTATACAGCTCGGACAGCCCGGAGCAGGTGAGAAAGATTCAGGAAGAAGGAAAAGAAAAAATTTCTTTTATGCTGGAGCAGCTGACGGCAGAACTGGCGGCAAGGGCAGCAGGAAGCGGGTACCGAAGGCTTATCGTGGCAGGCGGTGAGACATCAGGCGCGGTTATCCAGCGCCTGGGATACCAAGGGTTCTGGATTGGCCACAGCATCGCGCCAGGTGTACCGGTGATGGTTCCACTGGAGGATACCAGAATGCGTCTGGTACTGAAATCAGGAAATTTTGGCCAGGAGGATTTTTTTAGCCGGGCAGTGAAGGAATTGGAGGGATAGATATGGATATCATCACAGAGCGTCAGTTGGAGACAGCAGTAGAGATTGCACATTCCCTGTTTGAAAGGGGAAAGGTGAGCGGATCAACTGCAAACATCAGTATCAGGATAGGGGATTTTATCTATATTTCCGGAAGCGGTACCAGCTTTGGAACTCTGGAAAAAGAACAGTTCTCCACACTTTTGCTGGATGGAACACACGTGGAGGGGATAAAACCCAGCAAGGAATATCCGCTTCACGCTATGATTTACCGGTACAAGCCGGAAATGAAAGGGGTGGTACATACACACAGTTTTTATTCTGTCCTGTGGTCCTGTCTGGAACATGAAAAGAAAACAGATGTGATACCGGCCTACACTCCGTACCTTAAAATGAAAGTGGGAACCGTAGGGATAATCCCTTATGCAAAGCCGGGAAGCCAGGAGCTTTTTGGCTATATGGAAGAACGGATAATGAATAGTGATGCTTATCTTCTGAAACAGCATGGTCCTGTAGTGGCAGGCAGGACGATTCTTGATGCCTTTTACGGCTTGGAGGAACTGGAGGAAAGCGCTAAGACAGCATGGTATCTGAGAGGGGAACATGTTCAGGAATGCTGAGAAATCATTATGGAGCAATTAATTGAGCCGGTCAATGGAATGAGAAATGAATTGATAGGGGGCAGATGACAAAAATGTGAAATTCTCCAATGAAAAGGCAAGGAGGAGAGGGCGGGAATCTTCCGAATATTCCCGCCCTGGGAGCTCGTTTTTATTCTCAAAGAAAACTTAGACCTGCCTGTGGTGCGGCGCCCTCTATGAAACACAGGCCAGCGTGGGATTACATTCCTGTTCCAGTATCTCAACCAGCATGTCCACATCCCTTTGCTGGGTTGCCCAATCCGTTACGAACCGCACCATGGTGTGAGTGTCATCATATTTTTCCCATAAGGTAATCTCTGCCTTCCGGGCCAGTTGGGCCGCGGCTTCATTTTCCATTACAATAAATACCTGATTTGTGGGTGAATCGAGGAACAGGCGGTATCCGCATTTTGTCAGGGTATCCCTGATTTGGTCGGCGGCCGCTATAGCGGAAGCGCCGATTTTCATGTAAAGGTCATCTTCAAAAAGGGTGTCAAACTGTATGCCCAGCATTCTGCCTTTGGCGAGAAGGGCGCCGTTCTGCTTAATGACGGTGAAGAAATGGGGGATCAGGTTCTGCTGCGTTATCACAACCGCTTCTCCAAACAAGGCCCCGCATTTGGTTCCGCCGATATAGAACACATCGCAGAGCCTGGCTATATCCTTGAGGGATACCTCATTACAGGGGCAGGAGAGGGCATAGGCCAGCCGCGCGCCGTCCAGGAACAGCGGAAGACCGTTTTTTGCGGCACACGCTGCTGATCTCCTGGAGTTCACTGAGCGAATACAGCGTACCGTATTCCGTTGGCTGTGAGATGTAAACCATGCCGGGCATGACCATATGTCCGCTGTTTGCGTCTTTTCTGTAATCCCCAATCAGGCCTTCGATATCCGCTGCCCTGAGTTTTCCTGACACATGGGGCAGAGTCAGCACCTTATGTCCTCCCAGCTCAATTGCGCCGGCCTCATGGACGCTGATGTGTCCGGACCCGGCTGCAATTACACCTTCATAGGAGTGAAGGAGTCCGCGTATGACAGTGGCGTTGGTCTGTGTGCCTCCTACGAGAAAATGTATTTCGGCATCCGGACAGCCGCAGGCTGCGCGGATTTTTTCACGGGCTGATTGGGAAAAGGGGTCGCTTCCATATCCCTGGGTCTTAAGCATGTTTGTCTCCATAAGGCGGGCCAGAATAGCCGGATGGGCGCCTTCCATATAATCGGAAGCAAAAGAAGGCCTGCTGTGCATACAAAGTTCCATTTCGTTATCCTCTTTTCTTATCTCCGGTGTGTGAAGATAATGGCACTTTCCGGGAGAGAACTCTCTCAAAGAGTCATCCTTTCCCACACCGAACGTAATATGTTTTTATTGTGTTTGACATGTCATTGGCACTATTGTACAATGATTTCATGTATGACACAAAACCTGATTTATCATATTAACCATGACAAATAATCATGGATGGAGAAAGATATGGATGTTACGAAATGCGAAGCCTTTCTGGCGGCCATTGACCATGGAAGTCTGACTGCAGCCGGTGTTTTCCTGGGATATACACAGTCCGGAATCACACGGATGATTAACGCCCTGGAGGAGGAGGTCGGGTTCCCGCTTTTTATAAGGACAAAAAAAGGCGTGTCTCCCACGGAAAACGGTAAGGCGATGATTCCGGCTTTCCGGGAGATTGTCCGTGCCCATAACCATGCCCTGGAGATAGGGGCGGATATCCGCGGCATTTTAAGCGGCGCCCTGACCATTGGAAGCTACTACAGCGTTTCAGCCATGTGGCTGCCGCCCATATTGAAGCGGTTCCGGCAGTTGTATCCCAATGTCAGGATTAACATGAAGGAGGGTGGAAACCGTGAGATGACACGGTGGCTGAACGAGATGTCCGTTGACTGCTGCTTTTTTGCTGAGCCTGCCGCCGGGACAATCTGCGACTGGATTCCCATTCGCCAGGACGAGCTGCTGGCCTGGCTTCCGAAGAATCACCCCGGGGCAGGGGAGGCATCATTTCCGCTGTGCGCCCTGGAAAACGAACGTTTATCATAACCATGCCTAACCAGGATACGGAAATCGACCGCCTTCTTGGGTCCAGACATCTGACGCCGGACATACGCTTTTCTACAGCAGATGCATATACCACCTACTGTATGGTGGAGGCCGGACTGGGCATGAGCCTGAACAACAGGCTCATTACCCTCAGCTGGTCCGGAGATGTGGTCACCCTGCCCTTTGACCCTCCCCAGTTTGTCTCTCTTGGAATCGGAGTTCCGTCATGGAAGGAGGCGTCACCTGCCATGAAAAAATTTATTGAATGCGTAAAAGACATGCTGGAGGAGCTGCCATAGCATTTGCCATAGCATTTGCCATAGCATTTGCCATAGCACTTGCCATAGTGCCTGCCCAGTGCCTGACCAGTACCTGCCTCTGCCCTTCCCGCTACTGTATATCCGCTTCCTTCCCGGCATACCGTATGAACGACGCATAAAGACAGAGCATGTCATAGTAATCCATCAGGTTACGGCCGCAGATTTCATGGATGCGGCGGATGCGGTAGGGGATGCTGTTGCGGTGGATATGGAGTTTGTCGCAGATTTTCTGAATATCGCCGTTCAGCCGTATATAGGTTATGGCCGTATCGGCCAGCTGGGCGTTTCTGCCCTTTGCGACAAGAAGGGAAAAGGAGTCCTCCAGTCCGGGAATGGGGGTTTTAGACAGCGCAATTGCCAGCTTCATCTTCTCAAAGCAGTGGAGATGCTCGTCTGGAAACAGTATTTTACCCAGCTTAAGGCTTTCAAGGGCAGCCTGATAGGCTGTGTGAAGGTGGGCGCTGCCGGAACAGATGCCGGTATGGCAGTTATGTCCGGCGGCAATTACACGGTTATATTTTTTTTCAAAATGCTCATTCTCCTTCAGGATAATCAGGTTCTGGTCCTGGGAGAGGGGAAGCAGGATATCACGATCGTCTAAAAGGTTCTGAATGATGGAGGTGGACGTAAAGAGGTCGTCCTGTTTGCGCTCCATCAGGATTATGGTGTGGTTTCCTGTGATATCAATACCCAGATGCTCCCCTCGCTTTATAAAATTTTCCGTATAATCGGACTGCAGGTGCAGCCATTCATAGAGAAACTGGTCCCGCTCCTGGGTCCGGTTTTGTTTTTTCTTGGAAAGGATAAGTTCTTCATACAATAGTTCAATGGTCTTGCTCAGCAGTTCAGCCAGCTGGGAGCTGGAGGAACCTGCGCCCTGGAGAACCACGGCGCCCATCCGGCTTTTCTGAAAACGCAGAGGCATGGCCGCGCCTGCCTTTTGAATCTTGCTGTCCATGGACACGGTTACCTTGGAATTTATATTAAGGGCCTCTATGGCAAGCAGATTCATCTCGCCCATGCAGGAAGAATCCGTGGACACAATGACGCGCCCGCTTACATCGCAGATACTGATGGAAGCAGAAAAGCTTTCGTGCAGTTTTTCTATAAATTTCATACATAATCTTATTATCAATCACAGGTTACCTCCTTGCAGGCCGTCCGGGGCCGTTATTCATTGCCCTCATTTTTCATTTATTATAATAAATCCTGTAAAATACGCAATATATACATGGAAATTTGTGCATTTAAACAAAAAACGGAATAAAACTTACATGGTTTAAACAATAGTTTTTCACATACCTAAATGATAAAATGGTATCACTTGTAACAAGCAGCCTGTGGGGAAAATGCAGCCTGCGGGAAAAATGCAGCCTGCGAGGAAAATGCAGCCTGCAGGGTAAGAGATGGAAGGAGGGAGAAACGTAGACAGGACAGTTTCGCGGTTTATACGTTATGCGGAGTGCGCAAGCGAATCCCATAATGAAAAGGCATTTTGTGAATATATGGAGCAGGAGCTTGCCGGAATGGGGATTCCGTTTGAGCGCCAGGAGCTGGGCAATGAGGTGGTGACCGACGGCTGGAATATCCTGGCCAGAATTCCGGGCAGGTCCGGTAAAAACCCTTTTCTGTTCGTATTCCATCTGGATACGGCTGCGCCCAGCAATCAAGTGGAGGTCTGTGTGGAAGGCGGGTGCATCAGGAGTAAAGGCAGCAGCGTACTGGGGGCTGACGGCAAGCTGGCCATCGCGGTGGTCATGGAGGCTGTGGAGCGGCTTATGCAGGAGGGAGAAATAAACCGGCCCATAGAGCTTTTGTTTACCGTGTGCCAGGAGCTGGGGCTCCACGGAGCAAAATATGCGGACTATTCCAGGATAGAGAGCGAGGAGGCAATTGTCATCGACCACTACGTGACAGGGGAGGTATTGACACGCACACCAGCCAGGCTTTATATGAATGTGGAACTGATTGGGCGCGCCGCCCATGTTATCCGCAATGAGGAGCCGGGGGTCAACGCCCTGCTGACAGCAGTGGAAATCATTCACCAGATACCTGTTGGCAGGCTGAACGATAACCTGAGCATCAATGTATTTGATCTGGTATCCCTCTCGCCGTCCAATGCAGTGCCCAAATACGCCCGGTTTGATGTGGAAATCCGCTGCTTTGGCAATGATATCAAGCAGGAGATCCGGGATAGGATCCGCCGTAAGGCGGAGGAGACGGCTGAGCGCATGGGGTGCAAATGCAATATCAGGGAAGAGGAGGATGTTCCGGAAACAGATTTCAGTGAAAATACAGATATGCTGGAACGATTGGCTTCCATCTACAGCAGGTCCGGGCTTTCCATGATACCGGCCAGGTCATTTGGAGTCCTGGATGCCACCTGCACAAACCAGCTGGGAATCAGGACCGTGCCCATTGGCTTTAATATCTATCATTCACACAGTGCAAGAGAGTATGTTGTAATTGAGGACGTAAAGAAAATGTTGGAACTGGTGGAGAATATCATACGCTATTTTTAAATTCCTGCCAGGGAAAGGGGAAAACAATGACGAAAGATAAGCAAAAAGCAAACAAGCCTTTGAATCCGTTTGTGCCGCTTGTACTGATGGTACTTGCCTGCGCAATCGTATCCTATTTTGTGATACCGGGAGCCTATGACCGTGAAACCGTGGACGGGGTCACACGGGTCCTGGCAGACAGCTATCATGCCACGGAGCGCACGCCCGTATCGTTTTTTAACATATTCCGGTCCATTCCGGAAGGCCTGACAGCCTCGGCCAATATGATGTTCTGTGTCATGCTGATTGGCGGTATTGTGGAGATCTACAAAAGAACCAATACGGTAGGCGCTGCAATCAACAGTGTTTTAAAGGCTTCCGAGAGGATGAGCAGCCAGGTAATCATAGCAATTGTAATGATTGTGTTTTTCATTTTCGGAGGTATCCTGGGATGGAGTGAGCACATCATTCCCTTTGTACCCATTATCGTATCCCTGGCCCTCTCCCTTGGATATGACTCACTGGTTGGAATGGCCATATCCGGATTTGCCTGTCTGATCAGCTTTGCGGTTGCGCCTTTTAATGTGTACACAGTAGGAATTTCCCATACCATTGCCGAGCTGCCCATGTTCTCCGGATGGGAGCTGAGGATTGCGGCCCTGGTCTGCGTGTGGATACTTAGCTTGGTATGGGTTATGCGGTATGCAAAAAAGGTGAAGGCAGATCCGTCCAAGAGCCTTGTGAAGGATGTGGACACGTCCTCCCTGCGCATTCCGGTTGATCCGGGCCTTAAGTTTGACCTTCCCAAAAAGGTTTCAGTTATTTCCCTGACCATCTCCATCCTTGTAACGATTTACGGTATCCTGAATCTGAGCTGGTCATATACGGAAATGGCAGCCACCTTCATGATTGGCGGTATTGTGTCTGCTGCAATCAACCGGGTGAATCTGGATGATGGCATTAATATGGTACTTGACGGCGCAAGAGGAGCCTTCAGCGGCGCCCTGATCATTGGTGTGGCCAGAGCGGTCCAGTGGACCATGACAAACGGCGGTCTGGTGGACCCTCTGGTACACGGGCTTTCCAATCTGATGCGCAGCGCCTCCGCTTATGTGAGCACGGTGGGCATGTTCATTGTAAATTTCTTTGTCAATGCCCTGATTCCATCAGGCTCAGGACAGGCCACCGCGGTCATGCCAATTATGGTTCCATTGGCTGATATGCTGCATATTATCAAGCAGCGACAGCCGTACTGGCGTTCCAGTTTGGCGACGGTATATCCAATACCTTCTGGTTTACCAACGGAACGCTGCTTATCTACCTGTCGCTTGGCAAGGTACCGTTAAAGAGCTGGTATAAGTTTATCCTG
>ENA-OQCW01001275-OQCW01001275.1-human-gut-metagenome-genome-assembly--contig:-NODE-1275-length-10590-cov-3.693587_pt1 | contig 10590 bp, 12 predicted proteins | sample MGYA00242767_ERZ504593 | MGnify/ENA primary metagenome ERZ504593 (study PRJEB26092, sample SAMD00036307) | human gut metagenome | host: Homo sapiens | study: EMG produced TPA metagenomics assembly of... | reverse complement strand
CTGCAATCAAAAACTTCCCCTGAAGATTTCTCTTATCCGGTATTTTTAAAATCCCAAACATGCCATCTGGAAAAAATTCTGTTTTACAATATGCCGCTTCCTCCAGACTTTTCATAAAAGTCTTTTATAAGGATATTTTACCGGAGAAGTAAGAAATTCCTCTTTGCTCATAAAGTTCACCTTCATACAATCTCCTCCTGCTTTTTTACTTTAAGAAATTCTATAATCAACCGAAATCCTCCTGCTTCTCTGTTTTCGGCACTGCATACAAGCTTCATATTTTCTGCCATTTTTTTCACAAGATACAGTCCTATTCCCGTAGACTTCTTGTTTTCCTGTCCATTGCTGCCTGTAAATCCCTTTTCAAAAACAAAAGGTAAATCCACCTCTGAAACCCCTTTTCCATTATCTTCTATACTAATATAAATCTTTTCATCCTTCTCATAAGCTGAAAAAATAATCTGCCCGTTTTTTTCTTTTCTATACTGAATACTATTGCTCACAACCTGAGATACTATAAACTCCAAATTTTTCCTGTCTGTAAAAATTTCTTTCACTTCTAAGTTTTCCACTATAGAAATTTTACTCTCTGTCAATAAATATTCATACGCCTCCAACACGTAATCTATACAATCCTGCAGATTCACCCACTCCATAATTTCTCTCTTATGGTCATAAGACAAACGGGAAAAATATAAAATTTGTGACACATATTCCTGTAACTGTACATTCATATATTGAAGCTTCTGATACACTTTAGGACTCATCTCATCCTCACGATTTTCTAACAACAAAGTAAACCAGGATATGGGTGTCTTTATTTCATGTACCCATGTTTCCACATACTCTTGCTGCTGTCCAAGTGCCAGAAACATATCTTTCTTTTCTGCCTCAATATTCTCTATTTTTTCTCTTAACTTTTCTATTATCCACTTTTCTTCAAAAGATAATAACTCGGTATTTAATTCTTTGCTCAGATTGTTTTTATCACTGAAAAGCTCTTGAAAATAAAGAAATTTTTTATTTTCTTTTTCATCTTGTCCAAAAAAAGGAATACAAAAATCACACCTGTAAAAAGTATGAATATAGCTGCCAGTTTTTCACTTTTTCTATTATCCAGCAGCCACAAACAGAAAAAACAAAAACAATCGAAAAACAGCAGAGCAACAAAGAACCATGTGTTTTCCTTGCATACTTCTCCTGCTGTCTGCCATTTTCTTTTTCTATCATTCTCCATTCCAGAGATACCCCCTTCCCCGAACAGTCTGTACCATGTTTTCTAATCCCAATGTATTCAATGTTTTACGTAACCGTGTCATATTCACCTGAAGAATATTTTCATCTACATAGACTTGTGTTCCCCACACTTTCAAAAATAAATCTTCTTTTGAAACAATTTCTCCCCGATGCTCTAAAAGCACCTCCAGAATTTTTCCTTCTTTCTCCGGCAATACCTTTGAATAGTTTTCGGTATAAAGTGTATAGGTATGCCTGTCCAAATAAAACCCGTTGCCCTTTAGAATGCCTTCAAAACTGGAAAAACGCTGTAACGTATTCTCGATACGTGCCAAAAGCCGTCCCTTATGGTACGGCTTTGTCAAGAAATCATCGGCTCCCAACTTCAGCCCATGAATTTCATCTTCAATCTGTGTCCGTGAAGTCAGAATAATCACCGGACACAGATTTTTTTCTTTTAATTGTTTGCATATTTCAAATCCTGATTTTTGGGGCAAATTAATATCTAAAAGCACAAGAGCCGGTTTGCTTTTCTTAATTTCTTCATAAACATTCTGAAAATCACAAATTTGCACGACTTCATAGCCTTCCTTTTCCAGAATATCTGCCAGCTCCTCTCTCATAAAAATATCATCTTCCACTATGGTAATTCTGCTCATAAACCCCACTCACTTTTCCTATTCATCTCTTTTTCGTTCTAATAAAGCATGAATATTTCTATCACTGTTTTTCATCACCGCTCTGATATATACCCATTCTACCACAACAATGAGAATTACTACAACAAAAGACATCACAATCATACTGCTCTGCTGTTGTTCATAATAAGAAGCCAGAAGTCCATTTGTCATTGCCCAAATTCCAAAAACAGAGCTGACAACAGCCACTGCTACCGGAAGGAAAAAGTACCAACACACCTGTGCTCTCCCTGACTTTGAAGCCTTTGCAAAATCTGCTCCAAGAGCAAACAAAGTCTGATAACGTTTTCCTGTTTTTCTTTGGTACATAAGAAACTGTGTGCCAATTGCCGTATTGCCTATAATTAAAAATACCACTCCAAGATAAACAGATAAATACGTTTCTGACACCATATAGAATAAATATCTTCCCATATTTTCCATATAGCTTTCATACTCTATTCCTGTTTTTGCCAGTTCTTTATTGATATCTGTGAAGCTTTTAATCAAGCCTTCTTTCTCGATTATCTTGTTGTCCATTACTGCATTCCAATAGCACTGCGTACTGTCTTTTTTACACAAAGCATCAAATATACTATCTTCTACAATCAATGCGTCCATAAGCGTGATTTTATCATCCGTCACCACATCATAGGACATAACCTTTTCTTTCATAAGATAGTCCTGTCCGTCAATTTGCAGACGCACACCTGTTTTCAAGGCTTCTTCTAATATCCCTATACTTTCTTCATCTCTTAGTTCAGGATCTTCATATAAAACCACTTCATTTTTTTCTAAATGCAAAGGTTCTTTTCCCACTGACTCCAAAAGCTGATTATAACTGGATAACCTCACCATATATGGGCTGTCTGAATATTCCAGATTATTGATTATATTATTTCTGACATCTGATATGGGTAATTTTTCCAATGCCGCTATCATCTCTTTATTGGAAAAGGTATGTTCTCCTTCAAAGGTAGGCATAAGTGAAATCTCCATTTGATAGAAGTTCTTAAATTTATCCATAACACCTGCTCTCTCCAGCTTCTCTTTTACCTCCCCTTCTTCGCCGACAAAGGTAAAATCTATAAAGTGCTCCGGTTTCTGTGAAAATGCCGCAGAAATCCCGAAAGAAAGACAACAAAATGCAATCAAAAGCAAAAGAGAACAGGATGCCAGAAATCCACTTTTCAGAAAAACACTTTCCTGTAACTGCCGAAGGGTAAAGGTTCTAAGTCCTTTTGATTTCTTTTTCAGAGCTCTCTGAAAAAGGAAATAAAAGCCTTTAAACAAGAAATAAGTTCCTGCTATTCCAAAGAGCAAAGTCCATAAAAGAGAACGCATCTGCTCCCATAAGCCCTCTCTCAAGCCCAGTGAATATGCTATTCCAAGAAAAATAAGACCAATAAAAAAGAAAAAACACGAGGTCAGTCTTTTTGTTCTCTTTTTCTCACCTTCATCTGAATTTTTCATTAAGACATAAGGATCTTTATTCACTGTTATTCCGCTTAAAATGCTTATAATTACAATCTTAATCAGAACAATTCCCACCACAGTCCACAAAACAGCCGTCCATGCAATAATAAAACGATGTCCTAAAATCCCCAGACCAATCACTCTTGATACTGTAAGACTGATAATTTCTGTCAATAAAATAGCAATGGGAAAGCCTGCCAGAAAAGCAACTGCCGTATTTACCATATCTTCTGCAATAAGCATAAAAAACAGGCGGCTTCTCTTCATCCCCATCATCAGATAAAGCCCTAATTCATGACTTCTTCGCTCCATCTGATACCGTGTTGTAAAAAATACCAAAAAGGACAGGACAAAAAGCGAAAACACATAAAATATCGGAATAAGAAGCAAAAGCTTCTGAACAGCATCACTTTCCATACTCTTTATGAATTTCATTACATCCTGATTTTCTATGGATAAAATCACATAGAAAGCTACTACGGAAATCACTAAAGAGGCAAAATAAAGGCTGTTTTCCTTCCTGCCCGATTTGCTGTTTCTCTTAATCAGATTACAAAACATTGGCGCTTCCTCCTCCCAGTGCAGCTGTTACCTCCAATATTCTCAGATAAAAATCAGACTGGCTTTCATTTGGAAGCTGACGCCGAAGTTCATGAAAAATAACTCCATCCTGAATAAATAAAATTCTGCTACAATAACTTGCCGCATTGGCATCGTGAGTTACCATCATTACCGTTGTTTTAAAATCTTTACACACACCATTTATTTTTTTCCTAAAAGGCTTTTTTCGGCGCTGTGGCTGTCCAAAGCTCCTGTAGGCTCATCCGCCAATAAAATTTTAGGCTGGGAAATAAGAGCTCTTGCTGCCGCTGCTCTTTGCTTTTGACCTCCTGAAATCTGAGAAGGAAACTTATCTAACACATCCTGCATCTCCAGATAGTGTGCCAATTCCATACATTTGTTTTCTGCCTGTTTCTGGCTGTCGCCATGGATGGCAGAAGGCAGGAGAATATTTTCTTCTACTGTAAGGTTATCTAAAAGCTCAAAATCCTGAAACAGATATCCGATTTCTTTGCCTCGAAACTGTGCCAACTTTTTTCCTTTAAATCTACCAATATCTTCTCCCGACAGTAAAATTTTCCCTTCTGTTGGCTTTAACATGGTTGCAATACAGTTCAAAAGTGTAGTCTTTCCAGAACCGCTGCTCCCCATAATTCCCAGAAATTCCCCTTCCAAAACCTGAAAAGAAACTCCGTTTAAAGCTTTTGTCTCTCCTGCTTTTCTTCCATAACTTTTCTTTAACCCTTGTATTTCTAATAATGTTTTTCCCATATACTCCTCATCTCCTTATCTAAGATACCTTTATTATAAAAGATGACAGATGGAAAAAACACTTACATCTTTTGTAAGAATTCTTACTCCACACTCTTTAAAGACTCTACCATATCAATTTTCTTCAATTTAAAGTACATCACTGCATTTACAAGGAATGAAAACAGGCAAGTTAATGCAGCGCTTAGCACAAAACTGATGTTTTCAATAATTCTCGTAAACATAACGCTGTCAATTTCCACTGTGACAATTACAAAACGATGAAGCATACTTCCTAACACAACTCCTACTGCCACACCGATGATGGTAAGCAAAATATTTTCTCTGAACACATAAGCAGAAACCTCTTTGTCATAAAATCCCAAAACTTTAATGGTAGCAAGCTCACGCTTTCTTTCTGTAATATTAATGTTATTCAAATTATATAAAACCACAAAAGCAAGAAGGCCTGCAGAAATAATCAAGACTACAATAACAATATCAAGGCTTTCCAACATATCGTTCAGTTGATTTTGTATGTTATAAGTATAAGTTACATTTAAAGCCCCGCGTTTACTTAAGATATTTTCACCAATTTCTTTCAGACCTTTTTTATCAAAGTCTTTCATCTTAAAGTAAATGGTATTAGACTCCATATTTTCTCCGTAAATTTCTCTATAAGTTTCCGGAGAAATGTACAGATAATGTTCCATATAGTTTTCACATATATCTGTTACACGAAGCTCTGCTTGTTTCTCATCTTTATCATCAAGCATAATCTTATCGCCTTTTTTAACATCTAAAAGCTGTGCTGCCTTTTCTGTCAAAATTACAGAGTTTTTCTCCATTTCAAATGCTTTCTTTGTAATACGATTTCTGAAAACCTGAAACTCTTTATTTTTCTCAATGTCAAACGGCACACTTAAATAAACTTCCTGTTCTTCTTTCCCCTTAGAAACCGTAATCTTCTTTGAATATCCTTCCATAATATCAGAGACAGCTTTTTCTGAAGAAAGATATTCTATAGGCTCTTTTTTATCTTCTTCCTCTGCATCCGTATTAAGAATAATCCATTCCGTCATATAATTGAAGCTCTCCGTACTGCAATTTACCAATGGCAAAAATGGAGTCACGAAGACCAAATCCTACAATCATCAACGCCATACAGCCGCCAATACCAAAAACTGTCATGAAAAATCTCTTTTTATAACGAATGAGATTACGAATCGTAGATTTCCAAATAAAGCTTAAATGTTTCCAGATAAATGGAATTCTTTCCAGAAAAACTCTTTTTCCTTGTTTTGGTGCCGGTGGTCTCATAAGTACAGCCGGTTGAGAAGCAAGCTCTTTATAACAAGCCAAAAGTGTCGCCAAACCAGTGCATAAAATTGCTGCTCCTGCTGCCATAATTCCATATTCCCAGTTGTAAGGAATTACCACATCCGGAACATGAGTATACATAATCTTATATGCCGTCACAATAATATAAGGAAAAACTTTCTCTCCAAAAAGCACTCCAAAAATACTACCACCAACCGTTGCCAAAAGGGCATAATTTAAGTATTTTCCTGCAATGCTCAGCTTTCCATAGCCCAAAGCTTTTAACGTTCCAATCTGAGTTCTCTGTTCTTCTACCATACGTGTCATGGTTGTCAGGCTGATTAAAGCTGCCACAATAAAGAATAAGATAGGAAAAACTTTTGCTATGGCACGAATACGATCCGCATTATCTCCAAATCCCACATACTCTGGTAATGCACTTCTATCCTGTACATACCACTGGGCATTTTCAATCTTATTAATTTCCTGCTGGGCATCTTTTATCTTTTCCTCACCGTCATGAATTTCCTGCTCGGCATCTATTTTCCCCTGCTCATATTCTTCTTTTGCCTGTGCAAGTTTTTCTTCATTTTCTGCAATCAAAGCTTCGCTTTCTGTTTTTTCTTTTTCCCCATCGTGAATTTTTCTCCAGCCTTCATCAATCTGCTGCTGTCCTTTTTTTGCCTGTTCTTCACCGGAAATAGTTTTTTTCTGCTTGCTTCTAATTGCTGTCTTCCTGCCTCAATAGCTGCCTTCCCTTGTTCTAACTGTTTTCTAGCCTCAGCAAACTGAACATCTGCTTCCTGCTGTTTCTGTTCCAAGGTTGCTTGTGCAGCATTCATTTGCTGTCCGGCTTCCTGCAAAACAGGTTCTTTTTCTGCAATCTCCGTTTTTAGTGCCTCTGCCTGTGCCTGTATCTGAGGTACTTGTTCCGGTGGCAGAATTCCGCTTTCCAAACTTGCTAAAAGTTCAGAAAGTATCTCTTTCGCCTGTGCAAGTGCTGTAACACCTTTATCGTACTCTTCCTTTTGGCTGTAAAAGGCATCCCACGCCTTGGTAAGTTCTTCTTCTCCTTTCGCAATTTCTGCTATTCCTGCATCATACTGCTTTTTAAAATCAGCTTCTTGTGCATCAAATTCTTTTTTTAGCAGAATTATACTGATTCCAGCCATTAGAAATTTCTTTTTTTGGCTGCATCTACCTCTTTCTGACTGGCGTATAACTTATTTTTTCCCATTTTGCAGCTCTTGATTTGCTTTTTCAAGCTGTTCTTTTCCTTCCTGAAGCTGCTTTTCTCCATCATCAATCTGCTTCTTTGCTTCTGCAAGCTTTTCTTCAGCTTCCTTCTTACCCTTATCTAACTCCTCCTGAGCATCTGCAAGCTCTGTTTTTGCTTCATCACGAATTTCATCCGCTCTTCGCTTCCCCTGCTCATCAGCAATTCCTTCAATATTTTTCTGTACTTTCTCTACTTTCCCATTATACTTAGAAGTAAATGCTGTCAGCGCTTTTGCATCTTTAACAGATACATAACATTCTGTATATGCTTCCAATCCGAAATCTTCTGGAATTACTCCCAGAAATCCACTGACTTCACCATTTCCCACTGTACTGCTGCCTCTGGCATAAGTAAAATACATGGAACTGCTGCCGCTCCCTACAATTTCAAAAGTCTCCGTCTTTAAAGTGTCCGTAACCGCATCCTTCGTCCCGCTGGAAAGGACAATTTTGTCTCCGATTTTAAATCCATGAGCCTTGAGAAAGTCTCCATCCATAAGACATTCTCCTGATTTTTCAGGCATCCTTCCTTCTTCCACCGTATACTTATTCATGTTATCCAAAACAGAAGCAACATGAAGAACCTTATAATTTCCTTCCACATTTAACAGCATATCAACAGAATATCCCGGTTCTACCGACTCTACTCCCTCTGTCTTTTTCAATGCTTCTACATCTTTTTCTGTTAAGCCTAAAGTTCCTATAATGCGAAGATCCATAACATTATTTCTGTCAAAATATGCATCTCCGGAATATCTCATATCCGGTTCACCTGCCCGAATACCGGAAAAGAATGCTACACCCATTGCTACAATAAAGAAAATAGATAAAAATCTTCCCAAACTTCTATGTATCTCTACATAAAAATCTTTTCTTATCGCTCTTTTTTTCATACCTGCTCATCACCTACCATTCAATGGTCTCTACCGGAACAGGATTTGGATTTAATTCCATACCTGACACTTTTCCATTTTTTATATGTATAATCCTGTCAGCCATAGGCGCAATAGCTGAATTATGAGTAATAACAATCACTGTCATACCTTTCTGGCGGCATGTATCCTGCAAAAGTTTCAAAATTGCCTTTCCTGTATTGTAATCCAACGCCCCCGTAGGCTCATCACATAGTAACAGCTTAGGATTTTTTGCCAGTGCTCTGGCTATGGAAACCCTCTGTTGCTCTCCACCGGAAAGCTGTGCCGGAAAATTATCCAGACGATCTCCTAATCCTACATCCTCCAAAACGCTCTTTGCATCTAAAGGTTCTTTACAAATCTGAAGTGCCAGCTCTACATTTTCCAGCGCTGTCAAGTTAGGTACTAAATTATAAAACTGAAAAACAAATCCAATATCATCTCTGCGATACCCTGTAAGCATTTTGGGGATGTACTTCGCCACATCTTTTCCGTCTACCAACACTTTTCCCTCTGTGGCTGTATCCATTCCGCCTAAAATATTTAAAACAGTTGTCTTACCTGCTCCACTGGGACCTACAATTACTACAAATTCACCCTTTGATATAGAAAAATCAATGCCATCTGCAGCACGTATTTCTACTTCCCCCATTTTATATACCTTTGTCACATTTTCTAATTTTACATAATTTTCCATAATTTATCCTCTCCTGGCTTCCTCTAATGCTCCTTGTATTCCTCTTGTTAAAAGCTTAGCTGTAAGCACTGACATCTTCTGAGGGCTTTCTTTAAAAATCATGCTCCATCCAGTAACGTACAATCCCCATGGCTCCGGTAGTGCAATAATAAAACTGTACCTGAAATTCCACAGATGCTTCATCAAAAGTATTTGGAAAGGCATTCAAGTATTTTACAAAAATAGACTCCACAAGCCCTTTTCCGCTTGAAACGCTTCCTCTATATCTCATAATCAGTCCACATTTTTCCCTCTCCTGATAAAGATACTCAAATACTCTTTTTAAAACTGCTTCCAAATTTTCCTTTAACTGAGCCGGCTCCATCTCATCTGTCATTTCTTTCACCTTTCTGCACATATCCTCCTCTACTTCTGCCAAAATATCGTATATATCTGTATAATGAATGTAAAAGGTGTTTCTATGTATATGTGCAACCTCTGTAAGCTCCCGAATAGAAATTTCATTAATCTCCTTACGCTGTAGCAATACAAGCAACGCTTTTAATATATTCGCCTTTGTCTTTTCAATCTTCTTATTTCTATCTTTTTCCATGATTTTCTCCTATGTATCTGCACATTTCCTTACTTGAATTTTACTGTGCATCTGCACATTTGTCAATAAAAAGAGCTGTTGCTTACGCAACAACTCTCTGCCGAAACATCTATTTCATTTTTTCTCCAAAAAGCTCATAATAAAAAATATACTGTTGCATAACTCCTTCAAATCCCTTGTATCTACGTCTTGGAAAATCCTCGTTTATAAATTCTTTTCCAATGCCTGATTAATATGAGTATCCACAGGAAATGCCTCTAAATGATGAAGCCCAAAAAGGCAAATACAATCTGCTACCTTCACTCCTACACCAAATATTTTAAGCAGCTCCTCTTTTGCCTCTTTATACTTCATTTCCTCAATAGCCAGCAAATCAATTTCACCGGAAACTACTCCTTTTGCTGCACGAACTACATATTTACTGCGGTATCCTAAATTACAGGCTTTCAAATCATCTTCTTCTAAACTGGCTAAAACTTCTGCCTTTGGGAAGGTATAATACTTATCCCCTGAAGCTGTTACTTTTCCTTCTCCATATTCCCTGCAAATATTCTCAATACACTTTCTAATTCTCACAATATTATTTTGTTGAGAAATCAAAAATGAAACAATCATTTCCCATAAATCCTGTTTTAAAATGCGAATTCCCTCACCTGACTTGGCTGCATTTAATAAATACATATCCCGCGAGTTAATCTTCTCTATATAAAACTTATAATCTCTCTTTAAATCAAAATATTCTTCCCATACTTCTGTAAATTCTTCAGAACAACAATAAAATATACTTTCTCCATCCTTTTGATAAATATCCAGATATCGTGCACCGACAATTATTCTGTATTTATTTTCTTCCAGCTTTTTCATACGAAAACACTGACCTGAATTACAAATTTGCTCTAAATCAAAGTTTTCTATTTGTTTTCTTACCATGTTTTTCTTCCTAATATTTAAGATTTTACGAAAGCCAGTTACTTTCCATGAGAGGATTATACTGAAATAAATAGAAATTCAATATGATTATGATGATAGTTTAATGTTATAATGATTTTCAAAAAATATGTTAGGAGATGAAATCGTGCACACCGAGAG
>ENA-OQCW01001274-OQCW01001274.1-human-gut-metagenome-genome-assembly--contig:-NODE-1274-length-10599-cov-22.327540_pt1 | contig 10599 bp, 6 predicted proteins | sample MGYA00242767_ERZ504593 | MGnify/ENA primary metagenome ERZ504593 (study PRJEB26092, sample SAMD00036307) | human gut metagenome | host: Homo sapiens | study: EMG produced TPA metagenomics assembly of... | reverse complement strand
AAAGCACATAATGATTGGACTATGGTGTAATGGTAGCACAACAGGTTTTGGTTCTGTTTGTCCAAGTTCGAATCTTGGTAGTCCAACAGTTTTCAATCCGAAATGAAACAAAAGCCCGTTAAACATACAGTTTGACGGGCTTTTTTCGTATCGGATCATATCCTTTAATATAGTCAATACAAGAAGCAGCAGTAAAAAAACAATCGATGCCGTTAATTAGCGGCTTAGCACATTTACAATTTCCACCACATACATCTTGTGAAAACCACCGTGTGATTCCCCATACCATCGGTCCGTAATGCTCTTGTCGATAAAGTTTCCGGGCTTGATCAGATCGGCATACAGTTTCTTGCATTCAAAAGTCAACCGCGCCTGCTCAAAAGTGATGCTTCCGTTCTCGGTGAACAAGGGCGATAGTCCTGTCGCTTTTACTTTATCCATGTCACGTCCCGATTTGGAACCGCATATCTTATGTACTTCTTTATGCTCTTCACCTAGAAAAGAGAGAGTGAGATAGTCATTCTGCTCTATAAAGTCGAATGTATAACGCTCGGGGCGGATAAAGATAAAGGCTACCGGACGGTTCCATAGAAATCCTGCACCTCCCCAGTTTGCCGTCATGGTGTTGAATTTGTCTTTGGTACCGGCGGTTACCAACATCCATTCCTTGCTGATTGTCTCAAACAGATTGTCAGTCAGTTCGTTTACTTTTATTTCTTTCATTGTTTCCGTATTTTTAGCTAGTACAAAGATATAATTTTTTTTTTTTACTGTTTCAGATTAAATTTGCTAATTAGTATCTTTGCGAGAAATATTAATTAAAAAAAGAAAGGACGATACAGTGGCAAATGATGTAGTTTTAACCCCGATGATGAAGCAGTTTTTTGAGTTGAAGGCAAAGCATCCCGATGCGATTATGCTATTCAGGTGCGGGGATTTTTATGAAACTTATTCAGAAGACGCTATTGTTGCCTCAGAGATTTTGGGTATTACGCTGACCAAGCGGGCCAATGGACAGGCAAAGAGCGTAGAAATGGCCGGCTTTCCTTTCCATGCATTGGACACGTATTTGCCCAAGCTGGTACGTGCCGGCAAGCGGGTGGCCATTTGTGACCAATTGGAAGATCCCAAGATGACCAAGAAACTGGTAAAGCGCGGTATCACCGAATTGGTGACTCCGGGTGTAGCCATCAATGACAATGTTCTTTCTTACAAAGAAAATAATTTTCTGGCTGCCGTTCATTTTGGGAAAGCCAGTTGTGGTGTGGCCTTCCTTGATATCTCTACCGGTGAGTTCCTTACCGCAGAGGGGCCTTTTGACTATATAGACAAGTTATTAAATAATTTCGCCCCCAAAGAGGTGCTTTTCGAACGTGGTAAACGGGGAATGTTTGAAGGAAATTTTGGAAGCAAGTTCTTTACTTTTGAGTTGGATGACTGGGTGTTTAATGAAAGTTCCTCACGCGAGAAGCTGTTGAAGCACTTTGAGACCAAGAACTTAAAAGGTTTCGGGGTGGAGCACCTTAAGAATGGTATTGTAGCTTCGGGCGCTATTTTGCAATACCTCAATATGACGCAGCATTATCAGATCGGCCATATAACTTCTCTTTCCCGTATAGAGGAAGACCGTTATGTGCGGCTGGATAAATTCACGGTACGGAGCTTGGAACTCATAGGTAGCATGAATGAGGGCGGAACCAGTCTGCTGGATGTGATCGACCGCACTATCAGCCCTATGGGAGCCCGTCTGCTAAAACGCTGGGTAGTCTTTCCGTTGAAAGATGAGAAGCCTGTCAATGAGCGTCTGGATGTAGTGGAATACTTCTTCCGCAAGCCGGATTTCAAAGAGTTCATAGAAGAGAAACTACATCTGATAGGAGATTTGGAACGTATTGTTTCGAAAGCTGCCGTAGGACGAATCTCTCCACGCGAGGTGGTGCAACTTAAAGTAGCTTTGCAAGCCATCGAGCCGATTAAGAATGCCTGTTTGAATGCGGATAACGGGAGTCTCCGCCGTATTGGGGAACAACTGAATATATGTCTGTCTATCCGTGAAAAGATAGCGAAAGAGGTTAAGAATGATCCTCCTTTGCTGGTGAATAAAGGCGGTGTGATAGCAGACGGGGTGAATGCGGAACTGGACGAACTGCGGCAGATAGCTTTTTCCGGCAAGGATTATCTGCTCAAAGTACAGCAACGTGAAAGTGAGCTGACCGGCATTCCCAGCTTGAAAATTGCTTATAACAATGTGTTCGGTTACTATATTGAGGTGCGTAACACGCATAAGGACAAGGTACCTGCCGACTGGATCCGTAAACAGACGCTGGTGAATGCGGAACGCTATATTACTCAGGAACTGAAAGAATACGAAGAAAAGATCTTGGGGGCCGAAGATAAGATTTTAGTGCTTGAAACAAAGCTCTATAATGAATTGGTGATCGCTTTGGCAGAGTTTATTCCAGCCATTCAGATTAATGCCAGTCAGATTGCCCGATTGGATTGTCTGCTGGCTTTTGCCAATGTGGCGAAAGAGAACAATTATATCCGTCCTGTTGTGGAGGACAGTGAGGTGATTGACATCAGGCAAGGCCGTCATCCTGTCATCGAGAAGCAGCTTCCGGTAGGGGAGAAGTATATTGCCAATGATGTCTTTCTGGACTCGGAAACCCAGCAAATCATTATCATTACCGGTCCCAATATGGCGGGTAAGTCGGCTTTGCTACGCCAGACTGCGCTGATTACCTTGTTGGCGCAGATGGGTAGTTTTGTTCCTGCCGAAAGTGCGCGGATCGGTATGGTGGATAAAATATTCACCCGTGTGGGAGCCAGCGATAACATTTCTGTGGGCGAATCTACCTTTATGGTTGAAATGAATGAGGCGGCAAATATTTTGAACAACCTCTCTAGCCGTAGTTTGGTGCTGTTTGATGAGTTGGGACGGGGAACCTCCACTTATGATGGTATTTCCATTGCTTGGGCTATTGTGGAGCATATTCACGAGCATCCTAAAGCCAAGGCACGTACGCTGTTTGCCACTCATTATCATGAGTTGAACGAGATGGAGAAATCTTTCAAGCGCATCAAGAATTACAATGTATCTGTGAAGGAGATAGATAATAAAGTGATTTTTCTGCGCAAACTGGAACGTGGCGGCAGCGAACATTCTTTCGGTATTCATGTGGCAAAGATGGCAGGTATGCCGAAAAGCATCGTGAAGCGTGCCAATGATATTCTGCATCAACTGGAAACGGACAACCGCCAGCAGGGCATTGCCAAGCCTACGGCTGAGATAGCGTCCGGCCGGAGCGGAATGCAGCTCAGTTTCTTCCAGTTGGATGATCCGGTATTGAGTCAGATACGGGATGAGATTCTGAATTTGGATGTCAATAATCTGACCCCTCTTGAAGCATTGAATAAACTGAATGATATCAAGAAGATAGTAAAAGGCAAATAAATGCCTTCATTTTTCATTAACCGTTAATTACTAACCATTAATCATTATCATGAAACACTTACTAACCTTATGGATGTTGGCCTTGTGTCTGTGTGTTTCGGCCAAGGAAACATGTCCGAAAGTAATTCCCGCCCTGCAAGAGTGGAAGGGGGGAAGTGGAAAACTCGTATTGCCTGCTGAAGGCAGTATTGTTGTAGCTCCTGCCGATGAGGCGGCACTGAAAAGTGTGGCGACTGTGCTGGCACAGGACTTGAAAGATCTGTTGGATTGGAACTACACCATTAGGACCGGGAAACCGGGAAAGAATGATATTTATCTTTCATTGATGAAACCCGACAAACAATTGGGAAAGGAAGGGTATGTGCTGACTGCCGGACGCTATGCCGGTATTGAAGCACCGGCTCGTCAGGGAGTCTTTTGGGGAACCCGGAGTTTGTTGCAGATTCTTTATAATGAAAAAGGAGAGTTGCCCAAAGGAGTTGCCCGTGACTGGCCGCAATATCCCAGTCGTGGCTTCATGCTGGATGTGGGCCGTAAGTTCTTCACAATGGATTTCCTGCGGCAATATGTCAAAATACTATCGTTCTATAAACTGAATGAATTCCAGATTCATCTCAATGACAATGGTTTTGTACAGTTCTTTGATAACGACTGGAACAAGACCTATGCTGCTTTCCGCCTGGAAAGTGAGCGTTTTCCGGGGCTGACCGCCAAGGATGGTTCTTATACCAAGAAAGAATTCACCGACCTGCAACGTCTGGGCATGGAATATGGTGTGAATGTGATTCCGGAGATTGATATTCCGGCTCATTCATTGGCCTTTACACATTATAAACCCGAGATAGGCAGTGATAAATATGGAATGGATCATTTGGATTTGTACAAGGAGGAAACCTATCGTTTTGTAGATTCTTTGCTGGATGAGTATCTTTCTGGTGAGAAACCGGTTTTCATAGGTCCCGACGTACATATCGGTACAGACGAGTACAATGCCAAGGAAGCTGAGAAATTCCGCTATTTTACAGATCGGTATCTGAAGTATGTAGAGAAATACGGGAAGAATGTCCGTATGTGGGGAGCACTGCGCTGGTTGAAAGGAAACACTCCGGTGAAAGCGGATAATGTAACTATTAATGCCTGGTCATACGATTGGATTGATCCTAATGCTTCTTTGAAAGACGGATATAAGATTATCAATACGTGTGATGCTTATCTTTATATTGTTCCGGCTGCCGGATATTATCGTGATTTCCTGGACACGAAATGGCTGTATGAGCAATGGCGTGTGGGTAAAGTGAATCCTAAGGAAGAGTTGCCTGAAGGAACTCCGGGACTGTTGGGAGGTATGTTTGCCGTATGGAATGACCATTGTGGTAACGGTGTGTCACAACAGGATGTGCATTTCCGTACATTCCCGGCCGCTCAGGTACTGGCCGAGAAGATGTGGAGAGGGAAGAATGAAATGGTTTCTTACGAGGAATTTGAGGAATTGTGCAAACAGATGCCTGAAGCTCCCGGTGTCAACCTGCTGGGGCGTGTGCAGGGTGAGGTAGTCCTTCCGGGGCAGAATGAAGAACTGTCTTTGAACGGTACGGACAGCATTGCCACTATGTTGCCGGAGGTAGGCTATCCATACGTGGTAGAATTTGAAATAAATCCGGACAAAGACCAAAATATCAACGGTATTTTGTTTAAAGGTCCTCATTCCACCGTATATGCCAATTGGGAAAATAAGGGAAAATTGGCTTTCAGCCGTGACGGCTATACGTTTGTATTCCACGCTGCCACACTGCCTGCCGGAGCATGGACGAAGGTACGCATAGAGGGAGACCACAAAGGTACTACTCTTTACATAAACGGTGAGAAAGCGGAACGTTTGGAAGGACGTATCAAGCAGTTTTACAACTATACTCATAAACGCAAGGACAAGATGTATATGCAGGAAACTTTGGTGTTTCCCATGCGGCAGATTGGGGATGTGCAGAATGGGTTCAGAGGGAAGTTGCGGAATATAAATTGCACGCAATAAAAGATATTTCTTTTCTCTTGCTGTGTAGGGGCAGGTTTTAGACCTGTCCCTATGCCCAATAGGAGTGAAATTTCTCCGAATGTTATCTTTAATAGTGTTATATTGTTTATTATCAAAGTTTTATATGCGGTAAATGTTATCTGTTTTATTTTCATGAAAAGGGCTTTATACCTTACTTTGCATTATTAAACTTAAGCAACAAACCCGATGAAAATAAAACAAATTCTACTTTGCATGCTTTTAGCCTGCTTTATTCTTCCCGCTTCCGCACAGAATAGCTGGGGTATTGTAGGAGGCGGACTTTTTTCTAAATCTCTGTCCAGGGATGCACGCTTCAGCCTGGGCGGTTATGCCGGAGGAATGTATGACGTTCATGTTAAAAAACTCATGGTATGTACAACCACAATTATTATTTACTTATGAAGAATTCAGATCCAAGACAAGACTTGGTACCGATTCTTTTTTTAGTAAATTCAATTTGGAGCTTCCTATCCTTGCTTCTTATAATGTTGCTTTGAATAACAAATGGAATTTGCGCATCAATGCGGGACCGTATCTGTCCTATGCTATGTTTGGCAGGGATAAATCCATTGATTACGCCTATGGCAATGGAATGCATTCTAGTTTGGGCTGGTGGCATCAGGATTTTCCAGATCATTTTACTTATGGCGGAAGGGCCGGGGTTTCATTGGAATCCGAGCATTTCATTTACACTATCGATGGTAAGTGTTCTCTTCGTAAGAGACCTTTCGGGCGGAGTGTCAGTTTATCGGCCGGTGTAGGATATAAGTTCTGAGTTTTCTGTATCTTTGTCACCGGAGAATAAAAATAGAGTTGCATGTATGTTTATATAAAACAGTTGGGTATTGTTTGCCTTCTATGTTGGCTTGGTCTTTCCTGTACTTTGCAGCGCACGGAACATCCTGCTTTGCGGCAAGCCGGATACTTGATGGAAGAACATTCCGACAGTGCGTTTTCATTATTGAAATCCATCTCTTCCCTAACCGGTATGAGCCCGGAAGACAAGGCCGGTTACGCTTTGCTGCTGGCTGAGGCTGCGGATAAAAATGGTTATTCACTGCTTCCTTGTGACTCATTATTGAATTTTGCTCTCCATGTATATCATGAAGAAGCCAAAGAACATGCCATAGCTCTTCTGTATAAGGGTAAAGTGCAACAGGAAATGGAAAACTATGCCGATGCCCTGAAAAGTTACCGTATGGCGCTTGAAATTCTTTCCGCCTATCCATGCGAATTCTATTGGAAAGGGTTTGTATATAATATGTTGGGTGGGCTGTATGGCAAACAGAACTTGTACGCACAGGCCAAAGATATGTATGTCAAGGCTTGTTATAATGATTCGCTGGCACGGCATAACCGTCATTTCATCAGTTCACTCAGCAACCTGGGGGTAGCTTACATCGGGTATGGAAATATAGACTCCGCTTTTATCTGTCAGCAACGCGCTTTGCAGCTTTCTCTTTCTACTGATAGTTTCCTTTTGCATTCTCTTTATGGAAATATAGGGGATTTATGCGGACGTACAGGACGGAACAGTATAGCTATTATTTGTCTGAAAAGGGCATACGATGCCTGTCGTCTTAGAGAAGACAGCTTGCAGTGTCTTTGGAATCTAGGGGAATTTTATTATAATAACGGGCAGCTTGATTCGGCTCTTTATTATTTGAACCGAAGCAAGGAAGCTGTCGATATTCATATCCGGTATCTCTCTTTCTTTGACTTGTATGCCATAGCCAAGCAGCAGGGAAATGTGGAGAAAGCTTTGGAATATCTGGAAATCAGCACCCAGTTGGAAGATTCTATCTATTCCACCAATGTGGCTACGGAACTGGAGAAGAAGACCTATCGTTGGAATGCCGACGCGCAAGTAAGGAAAGAACAGTTCAAGGCTAAACGGAGGATATACACCATTGCGATGATAGCTGTGGTGTTGCTGCTGGTCATTGTGATTATTTATCAACAGATACTGAAGAACAAGAAGATACAGCAATCCAATTATAAATATCTGTTGCAGAAGCTGAAACAGAACCTGATGGATATGCAGCAGAATATTGCTCAACATGAAGAGGTGATAGCCGAATTGAAACAGAAACAAGAAAGCCGTGTCGAGGAAATAGAAGAGAAGGAACGGGCTATAGAGGCCATGAAGATGGAGAAGGAGAAATTGCGCAACTGGTTGTTCCGGCAAAGTGCCCTCTATACGAAAATAGACAAACTGGCCAACCAGCAAAAGCATCACAAAGAGCGTATTGCAGTGCTCACCAATGCTGAGCAACGCCAACTCAGAGTGATTATAGGACAGATTTATGCTGATTACATAGAGCAACTGCATACCCGGTATCCCAAGTTGAACGAAGATGATGTCCTTTTGCTATGTCTGCAATTGGCGGATTTATCTCCTTTTGCCATCGCTTTATGCTTTGGTAATAATGATGCACAGATTGTAGCGCAACGCAAATATCGTATGAAAAGTAAGATGGAATAATCCTATGTTATCTTTAATAGTGTTACATTGTTGATTGTCAGTAATTTATGCTTAGTAACTGTTATTGGGTTTAATCGTTTCGAATGTCTGTACTTTCTATCTTTGCGGAATAAAACCATAAAAATAGAAACGATATGGAAACTAACAAACTAATTCTGGCGTGCCTGATTACTCTATGTTCATTACCCGTCGCCGCACAAGTAAAACTGGGAATTGAGGCTGGTGCCAATCTTTCCAACTATATCACCGACAGTCATTCAAACCCTTCGGACAGCAAAAACATGAAAGTAGGTTTTCAAGCAGGCCTGACAGTCGACTATGAGTTTCAGAATCACCTGATGCTGATGTCTGGACTTTTTTTTGTCCGAAAGGGTGGAAATTTGAAACTGGGTGAGAATTACTACGGAAAGGATGGTATAAATGCTTATTACCGTTATCCCGATGTGGAAGTAAAGATGAACTATCTGCAAATACCTGTGAAACTGGGCTATAACTTTCATATAAATGATAAACTAAGTCTTATTCCCAATGTCGGACTCTATGCGGCGTATGGTTTCAATGCCGGTGAAAGCGATTTGCAGATGGTGGGTGACGGTAAATTGATTCATGCCGGCTGGAAGCCGCTGGATGGCTATGGGAATACTTCCGATCAGGCTATTCGGGGGTTCAACCATTGGGATGTCGGAGCGACAGCTGGTATCAAGGCAGTGATAGGTAAGCATTACACGATTTCATTTGATTATAATATCGGTCTGAACAAAGCACAAAGTACATACGGATTACGAAACTCTACATTCCAACTTTCAGTTGGTTACCGTTTTTAAATTTTCATCACTTTAGAGAAAACCGAATACTAGACTTTATTTTTTAAGAAGAGAGATGCTCTTGCACGAGAGTGTAGGGGCATTTCTCTTGACATTTTTCTTCGCAAACCACCATCTCCATCCCCTGGTAAACCAAGCGGGAAGCCAGTTTGTCTTTCTCATAATTCAAACTTGTCTGCCTCGTTCAGTCATAATAGTGCCGTAACATGGAGAGAGTGTTAGGCTCTTGCCAAAGCGACGGAAACGGATGAGGAAAAAGAACTTGTTGACCCTTTCAATCAAAGAGATGTAATGCGTCTTGTTCACATAATAACAATTGTCTTCGCGGACAGCCACAAAATTCATCATTCCTTAAGGGATACGCTACGGTAAGGCATGTTAAGTACATCAAATACATTGGGTATGATTCCTCCTTTTTGTTTTCTACAAAAATAGTCTTTTGGGGCAGACGGCCAACAAGCAACAAGGATATTTGTACTGTGTTGCTTATTAATCGATGTCCGTGTACCGGGTTATGAAAGCGTTTTGCTATCTTTGTGCATAGAAAGCTAAAAGATAAAATCACTATGCGTTCATTTATTATATATTTAAATTTCGTCAGTTTGCTGGCTGTCTGTTTGTTTGCCTGTAACCACCATTCTTCCAATCCGATGTTACAGCAGGTAGATTCATTGTTGGAAATGAAGCCGGACAGTGCATTGACTATTTTAAAAAATATATCTGTTTTAGAGGATTTGCCGGAAGTAGACAAGGCATACTATGCTTTGTTGCTGGCTGAGGCTACGGACAAGAACAAACTACCCTTATTGCCTTGCGATTCCTTATTGAATTTCGCCTTGGATTATTATGGAGATGATGATAGGGAGAAAGCTGTGGCATTGATGTATAAGGGAAGGCTGCTGGCGCAGATGAATGATGAAATGTCGGCGATAGAGCATAATTTGAAAGCGTTGGAAGTGTTGCAGAATTATCCGCAAGATTTAAAATGTAGAAGATTGATTTATAGTATGTTAGAGGTATGGTATGGTGATTGTGAATTGTACGACAAGGCGTTGGAAATACAAAATCAAGCTCTTCTTTATTCTTTTAGTGCTAAAGATACTGCTATTGCCTATCATAACATTGGATATATTTATGGTATGAGGGATATGCAGGATTCTGCTATAACTTATCAGAGAAAGTCTGTGGAATATGCTATGCGTTCTAAAGATACAAGCATGATACTCACTTCTTGGCACAATTTAAGTCTGTATTATGGACGATTTGAAAACATCGATTCTGCCGTGGTTTATGCCTATAAAGTTTTGCAAAATATATCTGATGAAAATAAAATATTTAGCGGTTATTTCTATAATATAGGTGATTTGTACATTGGTTTAGGACAATATGATTCTGCTAGGTATTATTTAGAGAAAAGCCTGCTCTTTTCTCCATCCCTTTCTATGTCTTACTGGTCACTTGCCGTAATGGAAGCTAAGCTAGGAAATTTCAAGTCCGCCTATCACTATCTAGATACTTTTGTCATGGTTCAGGATTCATTGGATGCTAGTGAGCGATTGTCTGAAGTGCAGCATATAGTCTATAAAAATCAGACAGCATTGGAAGTAAAGGATGAGCAAATAAAATTCAGAAAGGTTATAGGGCGTATTGTTTTTTCAGCCATTATTATTTGCTTTGTCGTTGCTTTGATTTACCAACGTTGGATAAATAAGAAAAATAACCAGCAGGCACTCTATCGGCAAGCATTACAATATGCTGATGAGAAACAGAATGTGATGCAGCAGCG
>ENA-OQCW01001272-OQCW01001272.1-human-gut-metagenome-genome-assembly--contig:-NODE-1272-length-10620-cov-2.586677_pt1 | contig 10620 bp, 11 predicted proteins | sample MGYA00242767_ERZ504593 | MGnify/ENA primary metagenome ERZ504593 (study PRJEB26092, sample SAMD00036307) | human gut metagenome | host: Homo sapiens | study: EMG produced TPA metagenomics assembly of... | reverse complement strand
CTTTTATTATTTTTTTATCTCTGCCTATTATTATTGAAACCAAAGAGATACTAACTATTTGGCTAGGAGTTGTACCCAACCATAGTATCAATTTCCTCCGCATTACACTTTTAAGCGCTATTATTAGTTCCACATTAAACCCAATACTAATAGCAGTTCAAGCTACAGGAAAAATAAAAAGATATCAGATGATTAATGGAAGTCTTCAATTATCAATCCTTCCTATTTCCTTTATATTTTTAAACATAGGCGCACCACCAGAAAGTGTTTTTATAGTACATTTATGCATCAGCATTATCATATCAATGACCAAACTTCTTATTGCAAAATCTTTAATATCCATTTCCATTAAAGTATTTCTATATAGAGTTATTTTTAAAATTATCCTAGTCTGCATTATTGCCCCCTATTATTCCTATTCTAATATATAATTATTTACCCCCCCAATATATTATCTTTTTCTCTAGTAATATTTATCTGCTTAATATCTACAGCAGGATTTATTTATACAATAGGGACAGAAAACGAGGAAAAAATTTTTATAAAAAAATAAAATTAATAACATTCTTAAGTCAAAAAGGAAAAAACACTCAACAATTTTCTAATAAAAGTTTTATTATAAGTGCTATATTAAAGTACATAAAAATAAACTCTTTAGTTCACAGAAATCAAACCATAAAAAGATTAAAACTCTGAAAGATCATAAGAAATAAAATTATATTGCATATCTCTGTGCATTTTTTACAAATACATTTTTTCTGTAGAAATCAAATAAACAATTAGACATGACGCTAAAAGAAAAAGCATAATTACATTCGGATATAAAAATATAATCCATAAACATCTAAGGCCATGTATTATTATAACATCAACCAAATAAGATTAGCAAAATGATCACAGGAATATTAACCCTACCACTCCATAATAATTTTTGGAGGTATACTGCAGGCATATGCATTATGCCATATATTATCAAACATAATACCACAAAATGAAGTCTATATTTTAACACAAAAAGAAAAGACTTTCAAAGGTCGACTAAAGAAATTTTTAGACTATAATAGTCCTGCTCAAAAATTTATTCGACAATACATACCAATAAATACTCTCAGTGGCTTCACTCTTAATGAAATAATGAAAAAAAACATCACCTGTATTGTTGTTGGAAGCGACCAAGTATGGAATACAAAATACTATAACCCATTATACTTCCTAAATTTCCTAGAGGATAATCATACAATAAAAAAAAATCTCTTATGCAGCATCATTGGGTAGTGACCTGTGGTATTATAGCCAACAGCAAACAGATGAAATATCAAATTTATTAAATAAGTTTAACGCCATATCTGTTAGAGAAAGTAGTGCTATCAACTTATTACAAGATAACTTAAAGATAAAAGCGACTCAAGTCTTAGATCCAACTCTATTACTACAAGCAAATCATTATAATAAATTTATCAGTGATGATAATAAGCGTTATTGTTATGCATATCTTTTAGATTATACTAAAAGTTAAATATGCAAGTTCTAAAAGAAATAGCTCTTCAAAAGAAAATCAATATAAGAAAAACAGAATTAGTAAAAATCAAAATGATAAAACGGATAACTCCTCAAACTACAGTAAACCAATGGTTATCCAATATCTATAATGCATCATTTGTTGTTACTGATTCATTTCATGGATGCGTTTTTAGTATACTCTTTAATAAGGAAATTTGTCGTTCTGCCACATGAATTAGGTGGCAATGCACGCATAAAATCGTTATTGAAATTATTCAACCTTGAGGAACGTTTTGTTCACCATATTGACGAAATTAATATACAAGCACCCATATATTGGGATGATGTTAATTACTCATTAGAAAATCTACGAAAAGAATCTATTAATTTTCTTAAAAGCAATTTAGTATGAACTTTAAAAAGAGATTGTTCAAATATTGGATAAAATGTTATTGTTATAATAATACTTACATTTTATGGGCAAAACGCAATATACGTCCTGCTTATTTAAGCAACTTACTTCTCCTGGTAACATCGCCATACATTCTTGTTACATGGGTAATAAGTATTATATATGAAGGTATTATAGGAAAAAAGAAAATACACAAATTCATATTAATAGAAGAAAGCAAACAATTCAAGCATGATTTAGCCATGGTCTCTATCTCTAAAAATGAAGGTCCATATATAAAAGAATGGATTGACTACCATAAACTAATAGGATTTACGAAATTCTACTTTTATGACAATGAGAGTAATGATGACACTCAAGAGATATTAAAGCCATACATAAAACAAGGAGTTGTAGAATACACTTTGATATTAGGGAAAGCTCGCCAATTAGATGCATACAATGATGCTATAAATAAACATAAGAATGAATGTAGATGGATGGCATTCATGGATATGGATGAATATTTAATGCCTATGAAACCTGAAAATAATATTATTGATATATTACATAGACTAACAAGAGAAACAGGAGCAGCAGGTATTGGTATAAATTGGGCTGTATTTGGCTCTTCTGGACATACAACTTCTCCCAATGGGCTAATAATTGAAAACTTCACACATAGAAGCACCAACATGCATTGGACAAACTTTCTTATAAAAACAATTTGCAATCCACGTTTAGTAAAAAATTATATATCGCCACATTATCCTCTATATAAACTAGGAGCATATTCTATCGGAGAATCTAATAAAAACGATTGTGGGGATGGTTTTGTCACGATGTAAATTATCAAAATATAAGAATCAATCATTATTTCACCAAATCAAAAGAACAATATATACAAAAACGAGCTAGAGGATTAGGAGACAGAATAGGACAATACGATCTTGAAAAATTTAATCTATATGACTTAAATGATATAGAAGACAATTCAATGAAATATTATGCAGAACTTCTTAAAAAGCAACAATAGAGCAATGAATTATATACAGAAGAAAAAAAAAGCAACAAACAATATATTTCATATAATATTCATGTGTTCTTTAGCTATGGGATTTACATCGACCTCCCTAAGCATTATTCCCTATAGCTCCATACTATATATTATATCATTTGCTGCATTTATTATTTTAGAACTGTATACGATACAAGGCTCAAATATTAAAATAGGGAATAATTCAATTTTCTATTTTATGTTAATCATTGTCACATTTATAACAAATTCAATAAATCAGATTTTTGATTATAGGTATTTATTTTTCTTATAATATTAATATTAACAGGACCCATTATCCAATCAAATAAACTTTTTCTTTTAAAAAAGGAAATTATAAAATATATTCTATACATATTTATGATTATAACCCTTATTTGTTTTATTTGTTATTGCATAGGATATAATGGACCTATTGATCACAATACAAGCTATAACCCTTTAGATTTTAAAGGAATAACAAATCATCCAATGTGGTTAGCTCCTATATGTGGTAGCACTAACATTGTTTGTCTATACTATATTACATATTCAAAAAACAAAACGTTTCAAGTATTATTTTTCTTAATGTTTTGTATTTCCATATATACCAGTGTTGCTGCAGCCTCTCGTAGTTCCTTGTTAGCTTCTATCATTACACTGTTCTTTTTCATTTATATCAAATACAACAAAATAGCGACTGTTTTTAAGTTTATAATGATAGCAATTATATTAGGAAGCATTTCATTTCAATTCCTAGATACTCGAAGAATTGAAAACAAAATGGAATTTCAAAAAGAATCAAAAACGACATCACGAGATGGGCTATGGGAAAAAAAAGAATTATAGAAATAAATGATTCTCCCATCCTAGGAGTCGGATTTGCCACATCCGGAACAGGTTATAATAAAAAAGTAGGTCGCATGGAATCAGGAGGAGGATGGATTTCCATTTTATCACAAACAGGAATATTAGGATTAACGATCATTTTAATTATAACACTACGAATCTTTAGGCGTATAATGGTTATAAGAAGAAAAAAAATTTTTATATTATATGCTTCCATTCTATGTTTTTTATGCATTCACTCTTTTTTTGAAGGGTATATATATACTCCAGGATATAATTTATGCTTACTTTTTTGGCTCTTGATTGGCTTTTTAACAGAAGCATCAAATAGATATTTTAAAAGACAATCCAATTAAACACATTATCAATTACAACCTAAGATATGACACTTTTATTCTTCCAAAACTGTATCAGTCCTCATCAAATTCCTTATATCCGAGAATGTGCAAAAAGTATGTTAGTTAACAGTATCTACGTTATTGTACCACGAATAGATTATAAGAATCGCCAAAATATGGGATGGAATAGTAATAATTTATTAAAAAACACAACAATCCATCTATATATAAGCCCTATAGACAATCAAATCTGCGAATTATTAAAAAAGATCAACACAATATGTCTCTTTTCCGGTATACGTGCCGATAAAAATATATTCCATTGGTTTAAATTAAGTTTATCTTATAAAGTAAAACGATACATCATTACAGAACCTCCTTTCACTTACAACAAACCACTTTGGATGCACTATATACGCTTTTATCTACAGGATTATAAATTCATAAAATATATTGATGGAATATTCGGATTTGGTCAGGATGCAGTAAACTATTATAAAAGTATATCCAAACATTGGAAAGTTTTTCCTTTTCAATATGTCACAGAAAATATAATTCGCACAATAGCACCTCCAAAAGGAAAAACCAAACTATTGTTTGTAGGAAGTCTATCAAAAAGAAAAAACGTAAAAATTGTAATAGAAGCTCTAAAGGGAGTCAATAATATAGAATTTAATATTGTAGGTAATGGAGAAGAATATATTCATTTAAAAAAAACTTGCAGTACGTAATCAAATAACAAGCAATTTCATAGGAGTAAAACCTATGGACGAAATACCAACTATTATGCAGCAAAATGATATTCTTATTTTACCTTCCTTACATGACGGTTGGGGAGCAGTCATTAATGAAGCCATGACATTAGGTTTATACGTAATATCTAGCGACCGCTGCGGAGCAAAGACCCTTATCTCCGACAATAGAAGAGGACTTATTTTTAAGAGTAACAATATCAGCGATTTAAAAGAAAAATTACTTCAATGTATATCACAAATAAATATTATTAGAAACAATACAAACAATAGAATAAAATGGGCTGAAAGCATTCAAGGTCCACAAATTGCAAAATATTTAATTAGCTGTTTATTAGAAGAATAAGACTCGGGCAAACTTAGCAGCTAGCTAGATTGAATAATGAACAAAATATAAGATACATAAAGAGGAAGAAATTTAATGAGTTAAATGATTCTAGAAGAAGATCAATGATTTTCGAACCAAAGATCATTAATGTTCCACTAAAATTCAAAATAGTTCTATGAAATAATTAATAGCTAATTTATTACAAACGATATTTGGTGCGAACGAACTTGAATTTGTACCTTGTGGTAATCATAATTTAATTGCTATATATAAAGCTAAGTATGTCTTTACTCAAATTATAGCCCTCTTAAATAGAAGTATAAGTTCAATCACATTATTCAAAAGTATAGAGACGATATATATTAAGCATTTTACCTGCAAGAATCAACATCTTGCGATGATATTTGAACAACTCTGCAACCGCTCTAATTTGAAAAACTTGATAATTTTAGTCGGAGAAAATATCTATGCTCTTGATCCAACTACTATTGGTTTTTGTCTTACTGTTTTCTAATGGACGAGGTTCAGGAAGAAGAAAGATGGCATTAAAGTACACACTCTCTATGATATCGAAACGCAGATTCCAATTTATACACATTACTACCGCACCTGTTCATAACAATAAAGTGATGAAGAAAATCCTTTATGAACAAGGTTCTTACTACATTTTTGATCGAGTATACAACAATTTTTAAAGAATTCCATAAGATTACTCTTATAGAAGCATTCTTTGCTGTTAACGCCAAGAAAAATTTGCAATATCGAACTGTAAAATAGAAACGCAAAATGTCTAAAAAAGTAGTGTCGAATACTATTGTTGAGTTTATTGGATATTATTTACTAAAAATTATCCAAAACATTTACATCTTTAAATATTATAATAAAGAGCAGCAACGAGAGTTTTTGCTTTTGACGAAACTACATCTAAAATTTTCAATGTTCTCTTTAACCTTAATATCATAATTTATTTAATTTTTAACTTATCCCATTTTTAATGGGAGATTATTGTGTTATAGGATTTTACTAAAAAAAATTCCTAATTTATATAACATTTGCGTAGGAGGCAAATAATAAAAAACATGAAAATATTACATTATATTCCTAGTATAGACCGTACTTCAGGAGGTGTAGGCGCATATATGCAATTGCTCACAGCAGAACTAGGAAAACTTGTAGAACTGCATGTGGTAACACACAGAGAAAAAAATCCATTAGAATTAGAAAATTGTAAAATTCATTTTATAAAAAAGAATAACAATCCATTCTCATCTAAAGGAAAAAAGAATTTTAGAAACCTGCTCAACGAAATAAAACCAGATGTGTTTCATGTAAACAGCTGCTGGTTACCAATGTCTGCACGTACAGCAATATGGGCCAAAAAAGCTGGTTACCATGTAGTATATACACCACACGGCATGCTTGAACCATGGATTATGAAACGCCATTATTGGACAAAGAAACTTCCTGCATTATTGTTATTTCAGAAACGAGGAATACAAATAGCAAATGTCATACATGCTACAGCGGAAAGTGAGAAAAAAAACCTAATGCAATTAGGATGGAACAGCAATATAAAAGTAATTCCCAATTGTGTAGAAGTGAGCAAAATTATGATGAAAGAATCCTGGACAAAACGTAAAAACATCCTGTTTCTTTCACGCATACACGTAAAAAAAGGAATTAACTTTTTAATAGAAGCTACTGCGAATTTAAAAAAAGAATTGCAAGGATATACAATCAATATTGCAGGGGAAGGTGAAGAAAGTTACATCAACGAATTAAAACAATTAGCCTCCAAATTAGGTGTTTCAGATCTAATTCATTTTATAGGTGGTGTATACGGTGATAAGAAATGGGAACTATTTAAAAAAGCAGACTTATTTATATTACCTACACATAGTGAAAACTTTGGAATTGTTGTAGCTGAAGCATTGGCCTGCGGTACCCCTGTTATAACAACACAAGGTACTCCATGGCAAAAATTGGAGAGTTATCATTGCGGATGGTGGACTGAAATAGGAACAGAAGCTACCACTAAAGCTTTAAAAGAATTTCTACAATGCACAGAAATACAACTGGAGCAGATGGGGAAAAATGGGAAAAAATTGATAGAACAACACTATTCGTCCCCAAAGATAGCCCAAGACATGGTAGAATTATACAAAAAAGTTTGTCTATAAACATAGGCTCAACAGAGCTGTATCACAATATTTAACCATACAAAACCAAGCGCATAATGAAAAAGAAAACGGTAGGAATTATTACCATTCTGAAAGTTAATAATTATGGAGCGGAATTACAATCATACGCCACCCAACGTATAATGAATTTAATGGGATATGATGCAGAGATAATAGATTATCTATACTACCGTAATTCCGGTCATATCAAAGAAAAATGTTCAATGCCGTTTTATCCGTATCCTGTGAAAAATCGCATAAAAGAATTTGGGTTATATGTAATTGATAAAATAGAGAAAATATTTGAATCTGATTCAATCAAACACAGAAAAATGAGGTTTGAAGAATTCCATAAGCATTTCAACCGTTTCTCTACCAAACAATATCGAAAGTATTCGGAATTATTTAATAATCCTCCAATATATGATGCCTATTGCGTAGGTAGTGATCAAGTTTGGAATCCCAGATGTTATACTAATCTAAACCCTTATTTTTTGGAAATTCGTTCCAAATATAAGTATCAAATTCAGTTATGCAAGTAGTTTTGGAGTAAAAGATATTCCAGACTCAGCTCGGAAACAATATATAGAATGTTTACAGAATCTGTCGTATATAGGTGTAAGAGAGGAAACTGGTGTAGACCTTGTTCAAAAACTTACTGGAAGAAAAGCGACATGGTGTTTGGACCCTACTTTGTTGCTTGACAGAGAAGAATGGAGCAAGGTTGAAACTTTGGTGGATGGTATACCACAACGATATGTTTTGGTTTACGAGTTACATTCAACAGACAAGATTATGGAAACAGCTCTATTCCTAGCAGAAGAACTGAGATGCAAAATAGTAAGAATATGCAAAAACACGTCCTCGACAAAAAAAAGGCCTAATGTGATAAACATAGTTGAGGCAGGACCATCAGAGTTTATATATCTTTTCAATCATGCAACAGCTATTGTTACCAATTCTTTCCATGGCACAGCTTTCAGCATCAATTTCCGAAAAGATTTCTATTGTGTACTTACTAGAAAATTGTTAAATAATAACCGTCAATTAGATTTACTAAATTTGTGCAAATTAACAAACAGAATTATATATGATGATGAGCCATTGCCCCAATGGAGCACAATAGACTATACTATCGCATCAAAGGCTATAGAAGATTTTAAAATTAAATCAACAAATTATATACAGGAGGCTATAAATGGACAAACAAAATAAAAAGATTCCACAGCTATGTGGAAAAGATTTGTGCACGGCGTGTCATGCGTGTTACAATATATGTTCTAAAAAAGCCATTATCATGGTGGAAGACCAATATGGAGAATTACATCCTCAGATTGATGATAATCTTTGTGTGAAATGTGGAATGTGTGAAAAAGTCTGTCCAGAACTTAAACAAAACAATTTACATCGAAATGGAGAACCTAAAATATATGCTTGTTGGCTGAAAAATTCCGAACATCGTAAAGAGAGTACTTCAGGAGGTGCTGCATTTGCCATATCATCTGCCGTCATTCGGCAAAGAGGTCATGTATGGGGTGCAGCATACGGAAAAGATATGTATCTAACTTACATAGAAGCTAATACTCTAGAAGAGTTGAAAGCTATTCAGAAATCTAAATACACACAATGCCATGTAGAAGAAGCTTTCAAAACTATTAAAAATGAATTGGATAGTGGAGATTTGGTTCTGTTCACAGGAACAGGTTGTCACGTAAAAGGATTACGTTCTTTTTTAAGAAAAGATTATCCCAATTTAATGACAGCTGATTTGGTATGCCATGGTGTACCTGGACAAGGTGTCTTTCGAAAATACAAAGAACATTTGGAAGCAAAATTCAATGATGAAATGTTGACATATATTCCACGTCCAAAACGTAATGTTGATGGTCAGGAAGGCCAATACTATTCTTTAGCCTATTTTAAAAACAAAGGAAATATTAAAATGGAAAAAAATAACAATTCTTATTTTATAGGTTTTCAGCATAACTTGTTTTTACGAAGTGCTTGTCATCATTGTCAGTCAAACGGTAAAGAACGATATTCTGATTTTACTTTAGCTGATTTTTGGGGATTGGGCAAAATTGCTCCTTTCATTCATCCATATAAAGAACGTACATTAGGCGTATCCATGCTTGCTCTAAATTCATCGAAAGCACTTGCTTTTTTTGAAGAATTTAAAAAAGATTTAAATTATGAACTGCGCTCTTACAAAGAGGCCTCCATATCAAATACTCAGTATTATAAATCGGCAATACCCTCTCCATATCGTGATGAATTTCGTAATGACTTTTTTCAATCATTCATGGGAGGAACTAGCATCAAAATATATGAAATTCTCGATGAAAGAATACATTTTGTACATAATTAAAAAATTCACCCCTCCTATTTGTTATTATATGTTAAACAACTGGCGAAATGGATAAAATAAAAATATGGAAAAGTATCAAAAGTATATTGACAACTATAGTTGTTCTAATAAATTAAGAAGACTGTGCTGGAATATTTTCTGTGCCCTACTTTATCATCCTTTCGGTCTTCCTTTGTTCAACACATGGAGAATTTTTGTACTCAAAATTTGGGGAGCTAAAATAGGAAAAGGAAGTAAAGTATATGCTTCTTCAAAAATATGGGCTCCTTGGAATTTAGAAATAGGCCAAAGAAGTTGCATTGGACCAAATACAATCATTTATAACCCAGGAAAAGTTATTTTAAAAAATAAAGTTGCCATATCACAATACGCTTATTTATGTACAGCTACTCATGACTATACTTCTCCATTGCACACTTTATATTGGCAAGATATCATTATTGATGATTATGCTTGGATTGCAGCCAAAGCCTTTATTGGTCCCGGAGTTCATATAGGGGAAAGGGCTATCATCGGAGCTTGCTCCGTACAAACCAAAGACGCAGAGCCATGGGGAGTTTATGCAGGAAATCCGGCTAAATATATAAAAAAAAGAATTTTTGAAAAATGAATAATTCCATAGCTGCCATCATCCTCACATACAACGAAGAGAAACATATATCCCGTTGTATCAACTCGCTTAAAAATATCTGTGAGGAAATATTCGTCATCGATTCTTCAGCAAGGACCGAACTGTAGAAATTGCGAAAGAAGCAGGAGCGCAAGTTTACCAAAATCCTTGGGAAAAAACTATGCGAACACAAGTTCAACTGGGGGCTGAAGAATTGTCCCATTAGCAACAGAATGGATATGGCGCATTGACGCTGACGAGTTTTTGG
>ENA-OQCW01001268-OQCW01001268.1-human-gut-metagenome-genome-assembly--contig:-NODE-1268-length-10672-cov-2.123092_pt1 | contig 10672 bp, 9 predicted proteins | sample MGYA00242767_ERZ504593 | MGnify/ENA primary metagenome ERZ504593 (study PRJEB26092, sample SAMD00036307) | human gut metagenome | host: Homo sapiens | study: EMG produced TPA metagenomics assembly of... | reverse complement strand
CTGAGTACGCTTAGCTGGGCGGCAACGGGATATGGATACGATAATCAGGCGGTGGGTGAAACCCGTCTGACGCTGCCGCTTGGGGGAGCGATCAACGTTAACCTGCAAAATATGCTGGCCAGTGACAGCTCATGGAGCAACATCGCCAGCATCAGCGCCACTCTACCGGGAGGCTTTAGTTCGCTGTGGGTTAACCAGGAAAAAACCCGCATTGGCAATCAATTGCGACGTAGCGATGCCGACAACCGTGCAATCGGCGGCACACTCAACCTGAACTCACTGTGGTCGAAGCTGGGCACATTCAGCATCAGCTACAATGATGACCGCCGTTACAACAGCCATTATTACACGGCAGATTACTATCAAAATGTCTACAGCGGTCCCTTTGGTTCGCTTGGCCTGCGGGCCGGTATTCAGCGCTATAACAACGGCGACAGCAGCGCCAATACAGGGAAATATATCGCTCTCGATCTCTCGCTACCACTGGGCAACTGGTTTAGCGCAGGGATGACCCATCAAAACGGCTACACCATGGCAAACCTGTCAGCACGCAAACAGTTTGATGAAGGAACCATTCGCACTGTTGGTGCCAATCTGTCACGAGCCATCTCCGGCGATACCGGTGATGACAAAACCCTCAGCGGTGGGGCGTATGCACAGTTCGACGCTCGTTACGCCAGCGGAACGCTGAACGTCAATAGCGCGGCGGACGGCTACATCAATACCAATTTGACCGCCAACGGCAGCGTCGGCTGGCAAGGTAAAAACATCGCTGCCAGCGGGCGGACCGATGGCAATGCTGGGGTGATATTCGACACTGGCCTGGAGAACGATGGTCAGATCAGCGCCAAAATCAACGGGCGGATTTTCCCGCTTAACGGCAAGCGTAACTATCTCCCGCTCTCTCCCTATGGAAGATATGAGGTGGAGTTACAGAACAGCAAAAACTCACTCGACAGTTACGATATCGTCAGCGGTCGCAAAAGCCATCTGACTCTCTATCCAGGCAATGTCGCTGTCATTGAGCCAGAGGTGAAGCAGATGGTTACCGTCTCCGGTCGTATCCGTGCGGAAGACGGCACACTGCTGGCTAACGCACGGATTAACAACCATATCGGCCGAACCCGAACCGATGAAAACGGCGAGTTTGTCATGGACGTGGACAAGAAATACCCCACTATCGATTTTCGCTACAGTGGCAATAAAACCTGCGAAGTGGCACTGGAACTCAACCAGGCGCGCGGTGCCGTCTGGGTCGGTGATGTGGTCTGCAGCGGCCTCTCATCGTGGGCGGCGGTGACGCAGACAGGAGAAGAGAATGAGAGTTAACCTACTGATAGCGATGATAATCGTTGCGCTAATCTGGCCTGCAACCGCGCTCAGAGCGGCAGTGAGCAAAACAACCTGGGCGGATGCACCGGCACGCGAGTTTGTGTTTGTCGAAAACAACTCAGACGACAACTTTTTCGTCACGCCTGGCGGGGCGCTGGATCCGCGCCTGACCGGTGCCAACCGCTGGACCGGTTTAAAATACAATGGTTCAGGAACCATCTATCAGCAAAGTCTCGGCTACATTGATAACGGTTACAACACCGGCCTCTATACCAACTGGAAGTTTGATATGTGGCTGGAAAATTCACCAGTTTCATCTCCTTTAACTGGCTTGCGCTGCATCAACTGGTACGCAGGGTGTAATATGACCACCAGTCTTATCCTGCCGCAAACCACCGACGCCAGTGGATTTTATGGCGCGACGGTGACCAGCGGCGGCGCGAAGTGGATGCACGGCATGTTGTCAGACGCGTTTTACCAGTATCTGCAACAAATGCCCGTCGGCAGCAGCTTTACAATGACCATCAATGCCTGCCAGACCTCTGTGAACTATGACGCCAGTAGCGGCGCACGCTGTAAGGATCAGGCCTCCGGCAACTGGTATGTTCGCAACGTCACCCATACGAAAGCAGCAAATCTGCGGTTGATAAATACCCACTCGCTGGCGGAGGTGTTTATCAACAGCGACGGAGTACCGACTCTGGGCGAAGGGAACGCCGACTGCCGGACGCAAACCATCGGCAGCCGTTCAGGATTAAGTTGTAAGATGGTTAACTATACCCTGCAAACAAACGGACTCAGCAACACCTCAATCCATATATTCCCGGCGATCGCCAACTCGTCGTTAGCCTCGGCCGTCGGGGCGTACGATATGCAATTCAGTCTGAATGGCAGTTCATGGAAACCGGTGAGCAATACTGCCTATTACTACACCTTCAACGAGATGAAGAGCGCAGACTCGATCTATGTTTTCTTCTCGAGCAACTTCTTTAAGCAGATGGTGAACCTGGGGATCAGCGATATCAACACCAAAGATCTATTCAACTTTCGCTTTCAGAACACCACATCACCGGAGTCTGGCTGGTATGAATTTTCTACCTCCAACACGCTGATTATCAAACCCCGTGATTTCAGCATCAGTATTATCTCCGATGAATATACTCAGACACCGTCGCGGGAGGGATATGTTGGCAGCGGCGAGTCAGCACTCGATTTCGGCTATATCGTAACCACCAGCGGTAAAACAGCTGCCGACGAAGTGCTGATCAAGGTGACCGGACCCGCGCAGGTGATTGGCGGACGCTCCTATTGTGTCTTCAGCTCCGATGACGGTAAGGCGAAAGTACCGTTCCCGGCGACGCTTTCCTTTATTACCCGCAACGGAGCTACAAAAACCTACGATGCCGGGTGCGATGATAGCTGGCGGGATATGACCGATGCGCTGTGGCTGACTACACCGTGGACTGATATCTCTGGCGAAGTGGGGCAGATGGATAAGACCACTGTCAAATTTTCGATTCCAATGGATAACGCCATTTCGCTGCGTACGGTAGATGATAACGGCTGGTTTGGCGAAGTCAGCGCTTCAGGAGAGATTCATGTTCAGGCGACGTGGCGTAACATTAACTAAGGCCCTGCTGACAGCGGTCTGTATGCTGGCGGCACCTTTGACACAGGCGATTTCGGTCGGCAATCTGACATTTTCGCTGCCGTCCGAGACTGACTTTGTCAGACAACGTGTAGTGAATAACAACAAAAGCGCACGGATATACCGTATTGCCATCAGTGCTATTGATAGCCCGGGCAGCAGTGAATTGCGCACCCGACCGGTGGATGGTTGAACTACTTTTCGCCCCCCGCCAGCTGGCGTTGCAGGCTGGTGAGTAGCGAGTGATTTTAAAATTTTACTATCATGGTCCACAGGATAACCGCGAGCGCTACTACCGGGTCTCATTTCGCGAGGTCCCCACTCGCAACCAGACAAGACGCAGCCCAACCGGCGGCGAGGTCAGCACGGAGCCGGTGGTGGTGATGGATACCATTCTGGTAGTACGACCACGTCAGGTTCAGTTTAAATGGTCCTTCGAACCAGGTGACAGGAACGGTAAGTAACACCGGCAACACGTGGTTTAAGCTACTGATTAAACCAGGATGTGATTCGACCGAAGAGGAAGGCGACGCCTGGTATCTACGTCCGGGAGACGTTGTTCATCAGCCTGAGTTACGTCAGCCGGGGAATCATTATCTGGTCTATAACGACAAATTCATTAAGATTAGCGATTCCTGTCCGGCTAAGCCCCCTTCGGCGGACTAAGACTTATCCATCGGTCGAGGGAAGAACTCCACCTCAGAGACTCAAAAATCGTTTAAATAATGTGGAAGCGATCGTCAATGTCACCTGTAACGATGGGCTTTCTCATATGTACACCATAGTGTTCAGGAGACACGGAAAGGTACCAGGCAGCCTGCTAACGAGTGGTTTATTCACGAATTAGTACGTAAAATCGGTAACGGCTGGAAATCATTCAATACTCACACTATCGAAAGTTTCCCCAGCCAACCGCGGTACGTTCTTACATACGATGTACCGCTGTTCTCTTTACGATTTAAAGCTGTACTGGTGAATTATGAGCAATCTGAATCCATGCATGACGTGTGGTGCCTGTTGTGCATTTTTCCGCGTCTCTTTTTACTGGGCCGAAGCCGACGATGCTGGCGGTACCATTCCCGCCAGGCTCACGGAACAAATATCCCCTTTTCACCGATGCATGAGCGGTACCAATCAGAAAAACCCCCGATGTATTGCCCTTGCAGGAACACCGGGCAAAAATGCCTGCTGCACGATATATAAAAATCGATCGTCCACGTGCAGAGAATTCGCCATGTCTGGTGAGAACGGAGTCGTCAATGAGGCTTGCAATCGTGCAAGAGCTAAATACGGGCTGACACCGTTATAAATATGCAATAATTAATTGCACTGCCCCGCCAGCTATAATCGCGGGGCTTCGTTTTTCAGGGATAACAAAACCCGATACTTCTTCTATTTGCCAGCAACAATGCCTCTCTTCTGTAGCGTTCTTCGGATCTACATCATCCTGAAGTAGCGCGATATACTCACTGACTATCTGAATCAGAATATAAAAAGCAATGTTTTTAAACCTATAAAAATGGCGCTGTATTGCTGCCCATTTTTATCATTCAATGCATTTATCTGTTTGAGCCTAAAGGGATCTCAGGGTCTGGCTCATGAGTAATTCTGTTTCGTAAATCTCTGCGAATAATTTTCAATAGACCAGAACCAGACTAAATGTCCAAAAATTTCAGAAACATTCTCATACCACGGGAGATCAAACAGAGGTGGCGTCAGTCCCATGAGAGGGAATGAAATCATATGAACAAAAAGTTGGGCTAAAGCACCTGCCAGTAAGCCCTGCCAGAGTTTAACTTTTTGGAAATACTTCAGCGACCACACAATAACCGACAGCAAACACTATCGAAAAGATAATGTGCGTAACACCAACCCAGTTAAAGACATGCCCGGCAAAGGTATAAACAGCCGCATTGGGATCTGTCAGCCCCAGCCAGTCTCGAAGAAAAATATACGGAGGATTGAGAAAATTACGGGAGCAATCAATTTGCCCAGCAGCCCTGATTAATGATTCCGGGCCACACGCTGCATTAAACATATCCACCGGGCTACGTGGCGGCAATGGAACTTCAGCCCCCCACTTCACGAATGCGGAAACAACGCCAGCAATCAGCCCAATGAATGCAGCAAGACCATAACGTCTGCGGTTCGGTGGAGTTTGTTCAAATATATTCATATCTACCCTGCTTGTACCATTATGTTATACACCTCTTCAGGAGTATTCATAAAACAAGGCAAATGTAAAGAACTGTATTGTTTTGTATAACAAGATGGTTTCCTAATCGCCAATGAATATAAGCTCCATCATTTCTCCCTATTTTTATATTAGAAGTGACAGAGATTTGCAGGGTGATGCAGAGCTGAAAATCACAGGTTTCCTTATCGGTTTTTGCATCGCACAACTAAAGCAATAAACGAGCTTCCATCATCATTAACATCCCGGCGAATATGAATTTATTAGCCGAGCTCATAGCTGCATTCGCGTTTTAAGAATAATCCTCCTGCTCTCACCGACTATGCTTAACGTTTAAAAAAGCATCAGCACTCTCGCAACGCACTCTTATTTTCCCCTTTAGAATACCGGAGGCCTGGTATGAGCAACCAAGGCGAATACCCCGAAGATAATCGGGTTGGGAAGCACGAGCCGCACGATTTTAGTTTGACCCGTCGCGATCTGATTAAAGTGAGCGCCGCAACGGCGGCGACCGCCGTGGTTTATCCTCATTCTACGCTTGCGGCAAGCGTTCCGGCAGCTACACCCGCGCCAGAGATAATGCCCCTGACACTTAAGGTGAACGGCAAAACCGAGCAGTTGGACGTTGATACCCGAACCACGCTACTGGACGCTTTGCGTGAAAATCTGCATCTGATCGGTACCAAGAAAGGTTGCGATCACGGACAGTGCGGAGCCTGTACCGTGCTGGTCAATGGTCGAAGGCTTAATGCCTGCCTGACGCTTGCAGTCATGCATCAGGGGGCCGAGATCACCACCATTGAAGGCCTGGGTTCACCAGACCATCTTCATCCTATGCAGGCGGCCTTTATCAGACATGATGGCTTCCAGTGCGGCTACTGCACCTCCGGGCAAATTTGCTCATCAGTAGCGGTGCTAAAAGAGATTCAGGACGGCATTCCCAGTCACGTCACGGTCGATTTGGTTTCCGCTCCAGAAAGAACTGCCGATGAGATCCGTGAACGTATGAGCGGCAACATCTGTCGCTGTGGTGCATACGCTAACATCCTTGCCGCCATTGAAGACGCTGCGGGGGAGATAAAATCATGAAGGCGTTTACCTATGAACGAGCGAACACCCCCTGCCGAGGCGGCACTTAGCGCTCAGCGTGTACCCGGCGCAAAATTTATCGCGGGCGGGACCAATCTGCTGGACCTGATGAAGCTGGAAATTGAAACGCCCACCCACCTTATCGATGTGAACGGGCTCGGGCTCGATAAGATTGAAGTGACCGACGCGGGTGGGCTGCGCATCGGCGCACTGGTACGGAACACCGACCTGGCGGCTCACGAGCGCGTGCGTCGTGATTACGCGGTACTCTCCCGCGCCCTGCTCGCTGGCGCGTCTGGTCAGTTACGCAATCAGGCAACCACCGCAGGTAATCTGCTCCAGCGCACGCGCTGCCCCTAGTTTTACGACACCAATCAGCCCTGCAATAAGCGCCTGCCCGGGAGCGGCTGCGCGGCACTTGAAGGCTTTAGCCGTCAGCACGCGGTGGTAGGCGTAAGCGAAGCCTGCATTGCCACCCATCCGAGCGATATGGCGGTCGCAATGCGGTTGCTGGATGCGGTGGTGGAAACCATCACGCCGGAGGGAAAGACTCGCAGTATCACACTGGCTGATTTTTATCACCCTCCGGGAAAAACGCCGCACATTGAAACCGCCCTGCTTCCCGGTGAGCTTATCGTTGCGGTGACGTTACCTCCGCCGCTCGGCGGAAAACATATTTACCGTAAGGTGCGCGATCGCGCCTCCTACGCCTTTGCCCTGGTATCGGTCGCAGCGATTATTCAGCCTGACGGCAGCGGGCGCGTCGCGCTGGGCGGAGTAGCACATAAGCCCTGGCGCATTGAGGCTGCGGATGCTCAGCTATCCCAGGGGGCGCAGGCCGTATATGACGCGCTGTTCGCCAGCGCCCATCCCACCGCTGAAAACACCTTTAAACTCCTGTTGGCGAAGCGAACGCTTGCCTCCGTACTGGCTGAAGCGAGGGCACAGGCATGAAATTTGATAAACCCGCAGGGGAAAACCCGATCGATCAGCTGAAGGTTGTCGGTCGTCCCCATGACCGCATCGACGGACCGCTGAAAACTACCGGCACGGCACGCTACGCCTACGAATGGTATGAAGAAGCTCCCAACGCCGCCTATGGCTATATCGTCGGTTCCGCCATTGCCAAAGGACGCCTCACCGCCCTCGATACGGACGCCGCGCAAAAAGCGCCGGGCGTACTGGCTGTCATTACCGCCAGTAACGCCGGGGCACTCGGCAAAGGCGACAAAAACACCGCCAGCCTGTTAGGCGGCCCCACTATTGAGCACTATCATCAGGCCATTGCGCTGGTAGTGGCCGAGACCTTCGAACAGGCACGAGCGGCGGCCTCGCTGGTGCAGGCGCACTATCGCCGTAATAAAGGAGCTTACTCCCTGGCGGACGAAAAACAGGCCGTCAGTCAGCCGCCGGAAGACACGCCCGATAAAAATGTTGGTGACTTTGACGGGGCTTTCACCTCCGCTGCGGTGAAGATTGATGCTACCTACACGACCCCGGACCAGAGCCATATGGCGATGGAGCCGCATGCCTCGATGGCCGTCTGGGATGGAAATAAGCTTACCCTCTGGACCTCAAACCAGATGATTGACTGGTGCCGCACCGATCTGGCAAAAACGCTGAAAGTGCCTGTGGAGAATGTGCGTATTATCTCCCCGTATATCGGCGGAGGGTTTGGCGGCAAGCTGTTCCTGAGAAGCGATGCGCTGCTGGCGGCCCTCGCCGCCCGTGCGGTGAAACGTCCGGTTAAAGTGATGCTCCCCCGCCCCACTATTCCCAATAACACCACGCACCGCCCCGCCACCCTTCCAGCACTTGCGTATCGGTACTGACCAGAGCGGGAAAATTCACCGCTATCTCACATGAAAGCTGGTCCGGAAACCTGCCCGGCGGCACGCCGGAAACGGCGGTACAGCAAAGCGAATTACTCTACGCCGGAGTGAATCGTCATACCGGCCTGCGACTCGCCACGCTTGATTTGCCGGAAGGGAACGCCATGCGTGCGCCCGGCGAAGCCCCCGGTCTGATGGCGCTCGAAATCGCGATCGATGAACTGGCGGAAAAAGCGGGCATCGATCCCGTCGAGTTTCGCATCCTGAATGACACACAGGTTGACCCCGCCGACCCGACGCGCCGCTTCTCTCGCCGTCAGCTTATCGAGTGCTTGCGCACCGGAGCGGATAAATTTGGCTGGAAGCAGCGCAACGCCACCCCCGGACAGGTGCGCGACGGGGAGTGGCTAGTCGGCCACGGTGTTGCGGCGGGCTTTCGCAATAATCTGCTGGAAAAATCGGGTGCGCGGGTTCATCTCGAACAAAACGGCACCGTTACCGTGGAAACGGACATGACCGACATTGGCACCGGCAGCTACACCATTCTGGCCCAGACGGCAGCGGAAATGCTTGGCGTACCGCTGGAGCAGGTTGCGGTTCACCTCGGCGATTCCAGTTTCCCGGTTTCTGCGGGTTCTGGTGGACAATGGGGCGCGAATACCTCCACCTCCGGCGTTTACGCCGCCTGTGTGAAGCTTCGCGAAATGATTGCCTCGGCAGTCGGGTTTGATCCTGAGCAGTCGCAGTTTGCCGACGGCAAGATTACCAACGGTACCCGAAGCGCCATGCTACATGAGGCCACCGCAGGCGGCAGACTGACAGCGGAAGAGAGCATTGAATTCGGAACACTGAGCAAGGAGTACCAGCAGTCGACCTTTGCCGGGCATTTTGTGGAGGTCGGCGTGCATAGCGCGACGGGAGAAGTTCGGGTCCGGCGTATGCTCGCTGTGTGTGCTGCAGGACGCATCCTGAATCCGAAAACTGCACGCAGCCAGGTCATTGGCGCAATGACTATGGGCATGGGCGCGGCACTGATGGAGGAGCTGGCGGTAGATGACCGTTTGGGCTACTTCGTTAATCACGATATGGCGGGGTATGAGGTGCCGGTCCATGCGGATATCCCAAAACAGGAGGTGATTTTCCTGGATGATACCGACCCCATCTCCTCCCCGATGAAGGCCAAAGGTGTCGGTGAGCTGGGCCTGTGCGGCGTGAGCGCGGCTATCGCCAACGCGGTGTATAACGCCACCGGTATTCGGGTACGGGATTATCCCATCACTCTGGATAAGCTGCTCGATAAGCTGCCGGATGTGGTTTAAGGAGGAACAATGTCATACCCACTTTTTGACAAAGACGAGCACTGGCATAAGCCAGAGCAGGCGTTTCTCACCGATGACCACCGGGCCATTCTGCGCTTCGCCGTAGAGGCGCTAATGTCCGGTAAAGGAGCGGTGCTGGTGACGCTGGTGGAAATACGCGGCGGCGCGGCGCGCCCGCTCGGTGCTCAGATGGTGGTGCGCGAAGATGGTCGTTACTGCGGTTTTGTCTCTGGCGGCTGCGTGGAGGCCGCTGCCGCTTTGAAGCGCTGGAGATGATGGGCTCAGGCCGCGATCGCGAAATTCGCTATGGCGAAGGTTCGCCGTGGTTTGACATCGTTCTGCCCTGCGGCGGTGGGATCACGCTGACGCTCCATAAACTACGCTCGGCACAGCCTCTGCTCGCCGTGCTGAACCGCCTGGAACAGAGAAAACCGTCGGGTCTGCGCTACGATCCGCAAGCTCAATCGCTGGTGTGCCTGCCCACGCAAACCCGGACGGGCTGGAATCTCAATGGCTTTGAGGTGGGGTTCAGGCCATGCGTCAGGCTGATGATTTACGGACGTTCTCTTGAGGCGCAGGCAACCGCGAGTCTTGCAGCAGCCACAGGCTATGACAGCCATATCTTCGATCTTTTTCCGGCCTCAGCCAGCGCTCAGATCGATACCGATACGGCGGTCATTTTGCTGTGCCATGATCTCAACCGGGAGCTGCCAGTGTTGCAGGCCGCGCGAGAAGCAAAACCCTTTTATCTCGGCGCATTGGGCAGCTATCGAACCCACACTTTACGTCTGCAAAAGCTCCACGAGCTGGGATGGTCCAGGGAGGAGACAGCGCAAATCCGGGCACCCGTCGGGATATTTCCCCAAAGCCCGGGATGCGCATACTCTGGCACTCTCCGTGCTGGCAGAAGTCGCCTCTGTACGTCTCCATCAGGAGGAGGATTCATGCCTGCCCCCGTCGTCCTGATCCTTGCGGCCGGGCGTGGGAAGCGCTTTCTCGCCTCCGGGGGAAATACCCATAAATTAAGAGAAAAACTCTGCAGTAGCCGTTTTAGAAAATCACCTAAATCGTTTAAAAGAGCGCCCAACCCATAGTGGGCGCTTATCGCCTTGTGTAACTTATTCAGCAACGCGCGCCCTCGCCGGACTAAAGCGCACCGGCCTTCTGGCGTGCGGTAACAAAGGTCAGTACGCCAGCGCAAAGGAGCAGCACGCTACTCATAGCAAACGTGCTCTGCCAGCCAAGGCGGTCAAATACG
>ENA-OQCW01001267-OQCW01001267.1-human-gut-metagenome-genome-assembly--contig:-NODE-1267-length-10675-cov-3.825180_pt1 | contig 10675 bp, 15 predicted proteins | sample MGYA00242767_ERZ504593 | MGnify/ENA primary metagenome ERZ504593 (study PRJEB26092, sample SAMD00036307) | human gut metagenome | host: Homo sapiens | study: EMG produced TPA metagenomics assembly of... | reverse complement strand
CTAAATTTTTCAAAGAAAAAGTTAGGCAAACAACCATTTGCCTACTTAAATGAATATCGTATTAATCAAGCTGCTGCTCAGCTTCTAAAAACTACTGCACCTATTACGGAAGTTGCACTCAATAATGGATACGAAAACATCAGTTATTTTGTACGTCAATTTAAGCACTATAAACACTGTACACCTTCTGACTTCCGTACTTCTGCAAAAATTCCAGAGTAATTTTAATAGCGAATTCTGTCAATCAAAGACTCCTTTTTCACGTTTCTGCTCAGCATAAAGGATAAGCCAATCTGAAGAATTGCCAATACGGAAATCATCACTAAAATTTCTGTGCCGGGGAAGTGATAAACGTCAAATCCTGTGAGTCCTGCTTTCTTTCCATACAAGAAGAGTCCATATCCTGCCGGAATTCCCACAACCAGAGAAATTACTACGCTTCCAAGTGTAAACAGCAAACCTTCGTTTCTCAGCATTTTATTTAACTGCTTATTTGTCATTCCTACTGCCTGTAACACACCCAACTCTCTCTTTCGCCCTTTCTTTTTGATGATGCTGAAAGTATAAAATACGACTCTTTCATCATTCTTTCAATTCATAGAAAAAAGTCTTACATTTTCGTAAGACTTTCATACGGAAGCTGTATCACAAATACACTTCCCCGCTGTTTTTTCTCTTTTCTTTCCACAAAAACCATTCCCTTGTGTGCGTCCACAATTTTTCTGGTAAGGTAAAGTCCTACGCCGCTGCCTTCTTCCTTTTGCACGTATTCATTTTCACCTCTGTAAAATCTCTGAAAGATTTTATGATATTCTTTTTTCGGAATACCTATTCCCTCATCTGCAATCTCTATTCTTAAAAAATTCACCCATTTCTTAACAGCAATTATAATCTTCGTGTTTGGCTCGCTATATTTCACCGCATTTTCCAGAATGTTTAAAATTGCTTCTTTCAACCACTTGCTGTCATGCATGATTTCCAGATTTTCTATTTCCTCACAAATATCCATCTCAATTTCTATTGCTTTTGCATCTGCTTTTTCCCATATCCCATTTACGGCTGCTAAAATAGTTTCGAAAATCTTTCCATTTTTCAGGGAAATATCAATCAATCCCGCTTCCATTCTGGAAATATTAACCAGTACCGCAGACAGTTGTTCCAGATTTTGAAGCTGCTTTTCCATACGCTTTTCAAATTCTCTGCGCTCCTTCTGGGTGAGTATTTCGCTTTCCAGCACCTCAAAACAGGATTTTAAAGCAGCAATGGGTGTTTTTAACTGATGAGAAATATCCGTTACCATTTCCTTTGTCTTCTCTTTTTCATCCTGCGCCTTTCGTAAAATACTCTGTGTATGGCTGTCCAATCTCTCCAATGCCTCGTAGGCAGGATTGCTGATTTCTAAATTTAAAAGGCCTTTTCCTTTATCAATATCTTCCACTGCCTCTGCTATTTTCCATTGTCTTTCCTGCATTTCTCTCTTTGAACACTTATATTCCTGCAAAACAGCTCCTGCATATACAAGATAGCAGAGAGACAAAATTATTCCTGTGAAAATTCTTTTCTGCTGATACTCTTTGCCATAAATATTACTTTCCAGTCTTTCATAGCCGTATTGTTTCTGAAATTCTTTTACATTTATATCAATAGGCTCACCTTTTAAAATTGCAAAAGGCGTTTGTCCGTCTGTTTCTTTTTTCGTCATTTGAGCTGTCAATGCCAATTTTTCTTTATAAGAATGATATTCCATTCCGATAATTATGGACCACCCCAGTAAAAAGAATAGTCCTCCCAATATCAGTTTTCTCAAAATCCTTATTCTGTGGTTTCTTTTGTTTTCTATCTCTTGATACATTCCTTGTTCCATATATAACCAAGTCCTCTTACATTTCGAATATACTCAGGTTTACCCGGATTTTGCTCTATCTTCTCTCTGAGCCTTCTTATATTTACTGCCACAGTATTCTCATCTACAAACTCTCCATCTAAATCAAAGATACTTTGTAAAATCTGGTTCTTTGATAAAATTTGCTTTGGATTATCTAAAAACAGCTTCAACATTTTCCATTCATTCTTTGTAAATTCTATATTTTCCTCGCTGTCCCGTCTCTTTGCTGTCATCTCATCAATCGAAAAACTCCATTCCCCTGACTCCAGAAGTTCCGCCCGCTTCTTTTCTGTTCTTTTGAAAAACACATTCACTTTCAACAATAATACAGACAAACTAAACGGCTTTGTCACATAGTCATCCGCTCCCGCTTCATATCCCATAACCTGATCAAATTCTTGGTCTAAGGCAGTGAGACAAATGATATATACGTTGCTTTTTTCACGCACTTTTCTGATAAAATCCAGTCCGTTTCCGTCCGGTAAATTAATGTCACAGATAATCATTTCAAAAGGATGTGCCAAAAATAATTCCCAACCCTCCTGTATGCACTTTGCGCTGGAAACCTCATATCCTTCTCTGGACAGGGAAAATTCAATTCCTCTGTTTACGCTGTCTTCGTCTTCTAAAACTAATATAGATGTCATCTCTTATTCTCCCTTTACAATGAACTATAATCTTGTATGCTATTGCCGAAAAAATCAATTTAATTGATTATAACAATTTTCTTCTCATATACAATAACAGACATGGATTTCCTTGTTCATTTTCTGCAACCATCAGATTTTGAACACCCTGCAATGCCTGTGGAACATACTCCTTAATGTTATTTATCACCTATATTCAACTATACAAAATTTTTTTGCATAAATATAACATTTTTCCGATTAAATCGTCAACCTTAACAGAAAATATCTTGTTTATCAGTTCTTTAAAATGGCGAAAAGCCTCTACCATAATTTCGTATGATAGAGGCTTTTTACGCCCGTTAAATATAAAATTTATTGGTATTTTTTTAAACAACCTTACCGAACCATTTCCACCTAAAACATTTTTAAATATCCTAAGCATTTTTCACCCATTTACCTGATGTGTCTACATAATAGTTCCCAATCCATGTATTGGTTGCCATAGCACCGTCTGCTTGTACATAATAATCTCCAATCCACTGTGAAGTAGCCATACTTCCGTCATTGTGAAAATAATACCAGTATCCATCTACAGATACCCAGCCTGTCTCCATTGCTCCGCTATTATTCATATAATACCAATGTCCGTCTACAGATACCCAGCCTGTCTCCATTGCTCCGCTATTATTCATATAATACCAATGTCCGTCTACAGATACCCAGCCTGTCTCCATTGCTCCGCTATTATTCATATAATACCAATGTCCGTCTACAGATACCCAGCCTGTCTCCATTGCTCCGCTATTATTCATATAGTACCAATGTCCATCTACAGATACCCAGCCTGTCTTCATAATTCCATTCTCATTAAAATAATACCATATTTCATGAATTAATTTCCAGCCGATTACCTTTTCTCCATTTTCATAATACACCCAGCCGCTTTCTGTTTCTGTCCAGCCACTCTGTTTTCTGTCCAGAACCTTCACTTCCCAGTCTGGCTTCCATTTAGGTCTAAATGGATTACTGAAATCTCCCCTATCTCTTGCATAAACTCCTCCAGTCCTTCCATCAGCAAATTCTACTATCATATAACAATTTCCGTATGTATTTGAAATTGCATTCCAACTATTATAAATAAAATCCGATAAACTATCTTTTAAAAGAGTTACTTCACATTTTTCTAAATCGTATTGAAAGCCTGTATCCCCATCCTTTGCTCTAAACCAGTCTAAATATAAACCATTATCACCAGCAACAAATCCATCCTTCATGCTAAAAGCCACTTCTTTTATTGCCGTGATTTTATTATCTCCAGTTCCATTTTTAAATTGAAATGTTAAATCTTGCGTGCCGTCAAATTCTTGGTAAGAATCAATAAATGTAGGTATACTCTCATCTGCAGCATCAGGTGTCGCATAAGATAAATACCAATCTGCCTCCATATCAGAATTAACAAAAGTACTTCCTTTCAATCCATTCTCAAAAGTAAAATCAGCATTTACTAGCATTTCTAAAAATCCATCTCCATCTCCGTCATATGAATTTGCCCCCACTGCATAGGCTCTTCTTAATAAATCTGCTGAAATGGTAATAGCACCGCTTTCTTTATCATATTGAAATCCAGATTGAAAAGAAGGATCATAGCCATTTCCTGGCTCACCAAAAGTAAGAAAATCAATGGATTTAATATTATATGCTTCTGTTCCATTCTTCAAATAAAATGTAACATCATCTACATAATCTGTTTTTATAATACTTCCTACCTTTTCTGGTTTTGTGCCGGTAAAACCATACTTATCCGACACATTTATTTTTACATTTCTATTCTTAATAATTCTTGTATCTCCCTCACTACTCTCAAGCACCAAATTAATTACGATATCATATACTCCCGGTTTTACATACGCATAATCACTCTCCAATGTAACAGGCAACACATTTGTATCATGATTAAGATAGCATAAATGCCCCATGCCATCCAAAAAATGTGAATGTGAATCTGACATATAATATCTTAATAGATAATGGGAATTTTCACCAAAAACTAACCGCCACAGCTTTATACTTTCCGCTTCCCATGTTAACTGGAATTTCAAATTCTTTCCCCGGTTCATACTCTATTGTCATTGGTTCAATAGATGGCATAGCATCTGTTTCATCGGAAACAATTTCTTCCGCATTCTCTTCATTTAACAGTTCGTTCTCTTTAACGATGCTTTCAATACTTTCAGTATTACCTGCCGCAAAAGAAGTCACTGGTATAGAGAGCACTAATGCAGTACACGCCCCAGCAGTCAAAAGTTTTTTCCATAATCTTTTGTTTCTCATTCTTATTTTTTCTCCTTTACTAAATATAATTCGCAAATATATATAGTTCCTCTCCCACTATATCTCATTTCTGATATACATGTCAATATATCACCCATTTATATCCCTAATTTTTCTAATTCCTTTTAGATATAATTACTATATCATAACGAAAGTGAGCAATAGAAAATGATAGAAGATAAAGTTTTTGAACGTATTGAGTATCTCCGCAACGTAAAGCATTTTTCCATGTATAGACTTGCAAAAGAGGCAGAAATACCTTATTCCAGTTTAAACAACATCATACACAGACGAACTTGTCCAACTGTTTCTACTCTTGAAAAATTATGTAAAGGCTTGAATATTTCTCTTTCTGATTTTTTCGATTTCGAATTGTACCCTTTAAAAGCTGAACATATAACTCCAGAAGAGGATGAATTGATCAACAAATATAGAGCATTAAACTCTAATAAACAAGAACGTCTTCAGGCCTATATAGACGGATTAATGGAATAAAATAAATTCATTATTTCTTTTCTTATATGGCTAAAAACAAAGATATTAAAACTTTCCTCAAAACGAGCATACAAAAAGACTGCCAAACACTTCTCAGTAAATGACAGTCTTCTGAATATTTTATTTTGTTGTCAGCATGTTATTACGAATTTTTTCAATTTCTTCTTTAGTTAAGCCTGTTGCCTGCATAATCATAAGTGTATCTGCACCTGCTTTGATAAAGTTCTCTAACATAGTATTAGCGCCTTTTTTCTCAGCAAGATTTACAACTTCCTGCTTCTCCTCCTCATATAATCTAGCTACTTTCGTCATACGCAAAAACCTCCTTATATTATCAGCATACTTCTCATCAATAAATTTATCCGTAGTTACTAAAACCCCTGATAAAACAAACACTTGCTTCATTCCCTTTTCCTGCAAGTGGAAGTACAATGAGTTGCATCAGTTCAGTGTCAGATAAAGCTCCATTGTTTTCAAGTTTACTCTTAATAGACTGATAAATTTCTTCTTCCGGTAACTTGCTGATAAATACTTGCTCCATGCTTAAAGTAAGACATTTGGTTTCAAATGAATCCTTTGCTTCCTCCACATCTCCCGTATATATCACAATCATACGTATGTCTGGAATTTTCTTCTCATCTTGGTAATAGCGTTGTAAAAATCTACCAATATAATTTATATACTTAATACGATTAGAAACTTTATCTCATTTGCAAATACTACCGGCAAGTTTGTTGGCAGCACTGCTTTAATCTTTGGTAAATTCAAGCCATAGGCTGCAAAGGATTTCTCCTTAAATGTTTCAGATATCATTTTAAATTCGACATCTTTATTCTGGTACACTATTCCTTCTGACAATGCAATCTCTCTTTTTATATAGTATAACAGTTTCCATTAGATACCGTCAATTATATAACTTTCAAAACTATCTTTAGAAATAAAAAGACTGCCAGATACATCTCTGTAAATGACAGCCTGTTCTGATACCCTATTCAATCTTTTAAATAAAAATAATTAGCTTTGCCACAGTGGCTTTTATCCTACTACTAAATGGAATGAGAATGGCTACCAAATATATATCAGTAAATCGTAGCCTGCTCTTAATACCCTATTTTGTTGTCAGTATGTTGTTACGGATTTCCTCAATCTGTTCTCTAGTCAAGCCAGTACCCTTCATAATCATAAACGTATCTGCACCTGCTTTGATAAACTTCTCTATCATAGCATTAGCACCTTTTTTCTCTGCAAGGTTTATAGCCTCTTGCTTCTCTTCTTCTAATATCTGGAATACTTTCGTCATACTCAAATACCCTTACTTCGTCATCAGCATATTGTTCTTGATTTCCTCAAGTTCCTCTCTGGTTAAGCCTGTTGCCTCCATAAGCGTTAATGTGTCTGTACCAGCTTTGATAAAACTTTCTATCATCTCTAATCGTGTTTCACGTCTTTCATCTTTTCTGGCAAGGTTTACAGCCTCTAGTTTCTCTTCCTCATATAATCTAGCTACTTTCGTCATACTCAAATACCTCCTTATGTTATCGGCATACTTCTCATCAATAAATTTATCTGTAGCTACTAAAACACCTGATAAAACAAATACCTGTTTTGTTTCATCTTTGATTTGTTTCGTTAAGGTAATGACGTTCTCAATAATCTGTTGCTTTGCCTCTTTACCCTTTCCTGTAAGCGGAAGTATAATAAGTTGCATCAGTTCTGTGTCAGATAAAGTCTCATTGTTTTCAAGTTTACTCTTAATAGCCTGATAGATTTCTTCTTCCGGCAACTTACTGATAAAGACTTGCTCCATGCTGAGAGTAAGACATTTGGTTTCAAATGAAGCCTCTGCCCTCTGTACATCTCCAGTGTAAATCACAATCATACGCATGTCTGGTATCTTCTTCTCATCCTGATAGTAACGCTGTAGAAATCTACCAATGTAATTTACATACTTAATGCGGTTAGAAACTTTGTCCTCAGACTCGTAGTCTACGATAGCAACAGAGTCATCTTCCAACAGAAACACATTGTCTATACGCATCTCATTTGCAAATACTGCTGGCAAATTGGTTGGTAGTACCGCCTTAATCTTTGGTAAATCCAGTCCATAAGCTGCAAAGGACTTCTCTTTGAATGTTTCAGATATCATCTTAAACTCGACATCTTTATTCTGGTACACTATTCCTTCTGACAATGCAATCCCTTCTTTGATATATTATAACAGTTTCCAACGGGTTCAGTCAAATACAATGAGCTGATTAACCATTGGATTGTCGGCATTGTAATTCTTGGGAATGGAGATGTCAATATCGTCTTTTAGGGCATGTTTCTGTGTAGGTTACATGGTAGGGACAAGACTGATAATCATAAACCTGTCCTCAAAGAAAATACTAAAATGAAACGCAAAGAATGTATCGTGAAGAAGTTTTTCCGCAAACATGTCTTCGTTAGCAGAGAATAAGGCTTATGACACTAGCCAGTGCTTATGCACTTGGCTGGTGTCTTGACTAACCCCCTCCATTATTTGGTAATAGAATAGCAAAACTGTATACCTTTAAGCATATTAAGGGAAAGATACCACATCTCTTATTTTGAGGGGCTATTAGTATATGAAATGGGGGTTTTTTATGGGTGTTAGTGTGTCTTTGAATGGCTAAAAAAATAGAAATCGGCTACAATTTCATCTGTAAAACCGATTTCTACTCTAATTTTTTATAAAATACAGGATACCTTACTTTCCCACAAATCCAGTAAAATCAAGGGATTTAGGCATCTTTTTCTAAGCCACTTAAGCGTATCGCTTGGTCTGCCGCAATCAGGTTATCAATAACCTCCTGAATATCTCCATTCATAATACTGTCCAGTTTATGAAGTGTGAGCTTAATTCTATGGTCTGTCACACGTCCCTGTGGGAAGTTATATGTTCTGAATTTTTTTCAGAACGATCCCCTGTTCCTACCTGACTTCTTCTTGCTTCTGCTTCTGCATCATGACGTTTCTGAAGTTCCATATCGTACAGACGGGAACGCAATACCTTTAAAGCTTTATCCTTATTCTTTAACTGTGATTTCTCATCCTGACAGGAAATTACAATACCTGTAGGAATATGTGTCAGACGCACTGCGGAGTCTGTTGTATTTACACACTGTCCACCATTTCCGGATGCCCTGAAAACATCAAACTTACAATCATTTAAGTCCAGTTCAAAGTCAATTTCCTCTGCTTCCGGCATAATCGCAACAGTAATGGTTGAAGTATGAATACGTCCGCCGCTTTCTGTCTCTGGTACACGCTGTACACGATGTACTCCACTTTCATATTTCAGCTTGGAATAAGCTCCCTGTCCGTTAATCATAAATGTAACTTCCTTGAAACCGCCAATTCCGTTTTCATTTAAGCTTAACATTTCAGTTCTCCAGTTCTGAGACTCTGCGTATTTTACATACATTCTGTAAATCTCAGCCGCAAACAAAGCAGCCTCATCACCGCCGGCACCTGCACGAATTTCCACGATAACGTTTTTGTCATCATTAGGGTCTTTCGGTAAAAGAAGAATTTTCAATTCCTGCTCTAATTCTTCAATACGCTTTTTCGCATCAGAAAGCTCCTCTTTTAACATTTCACGCATTTCTTCATCAGACTCTTCATCCAGCATCATCAAGCTGTCCTCTACTGTCTCCTTGCAGTTTTTATATTCTGTATACGCATCTGCAATAGGCTGAAGCTCGCTCTGCTCTTTCATAAGCTTCTGAAATCTCGCGGTATCATTTGCCACTGTAGGCTCGTTTAACTCATTTAAAATTTCTTCAAGGCGGACTAAAATGTCCTCTAATTTATCAAACATGTTGTTCCTCCTTCTCAATTCTTCCTGTAACTACTCTGTCAAGTCCTGCCAAATCCTGCAAAACCTGAACTTCCTTATATCCATTCTCTTTCATAAATTCCGATACTGCTTTTCCCTGATTATAGCCGATTTCAAAAGCCAGTATCCCATTATTTTTTAGATATTTTCCTGCCTGCATTGTAATTTCCCTGTAAAAAAACAGTCCGTCTTCTGTTCCATCCAATGCCATACGAGGTTCATACAATTTCACTTCGTCCATCAGACCTTCAATGACAGAAGTTTCAATATACGGCGGATTTGAAACGATTATATCATAACTCCCCGACACTTTGTCAAACAAATCACTCTGCACCCAAGAAACTTCTATTCCCAATTCTTTACCGTTTCTCTGTGCTACTTCAAGGGCTTTTTCAGATAAATCTACACCTGTTCCTGATGCCTGCTTTAAATTCGCCAGCAATGCTAATAAAATACAGCCGCTTCCCGTACACATATCCAGAAGCTTTAGATTTTCTTTTCCTTTTGACAAACTTAAAACCTGTTCTACCAGTACTTCCGTATCCTGTCTGGGAATTAATACATTTTCATTTACAAAAAATTTCATTCCGTAGAAATATGCTTCCTTTGTAAGCTGCTGCAACGGAATATGCTTTCCTCTCTGTTCAATCAGAATTTGATATTCCTCTATATCATTCTCACTGATTTCTTCATCCTCATGTACAAAATACCAACTTCTGGATATCCCTGATACATATTCTAAAAGAAGCCATGCATCAAGATTGGCATCTTCTATTTCACATTCCAGAAGCCTTTGTTTCCCATACTCTAAAGCATCCTTGTATGTCTTCATCAGCATTCCTCGTCTATCTTCACATCTGGAAAATTCTCTTTTAGATAAGCTTTCCAGTCAAACACCGCTTCCACTGCCTTAATTGCTACTTCTGCCATATCCGGTGTCGGTTCTTTTGTTGTAAGCTTCTGAAGTGCCATACCCGGTTTTTGAGAAAAACTGCTACTACCGAATTATCACTGTTTCCTGCCAATCGGATAACCTCATAAGAAACTCCTGCAATAACCGGAACCAGTAAAATACGAACCAGTACACGAAGCCACATTGTCTTAATAGGAACAATTGCAAAAAAGGCCCAAAAATGAAAACTAATACTGATAATAATAACAAAAAGACAAAAAATCTAGGTTCCGCATCTTTTATGAAATCTGGAGCTTTTCATAACATTTTCTACATTCAACGGAAGACCATGTTCCACACAATTAATGCATTTATGTTCTGCTCCATGATACATAAAAATCTCTCTGGATATCCTGCATTTTGGAAATCAACAGCATATAGGCTAAAAATCAGAACAATTCTCACTCCTGCCTCTGCCAATGTTACCCCTGTTTCGGAAACGCCTATGTTCCGAAGCAGACTTGCCAACAAATACGGCAGAACGATAAACAATCCCACAGACAGCACAACAGACAAAATAACCG